>AUXO016827948.1_pt1 | contig 10222 bp, 16 predicted proteins | sample 768731 | NCBI WGS metagenome assembly AUXO01 (sample SAMN02715735, study PRJNA202380) | gut metagenome | biome: sheep rumen | host: Ovis aries | place: New Zealand: Palmerston North | reverse complement strand
AGCCAAAATCAAGCTGTATAATATAATAAGGTATATTTTATGCAACAAAATGAATTATACGATGTTATTATATTAGGTGCTTCTGATGCGGGTATTGCTTTATGTGAAATGCTTAAAGCAAAGTCACCTGAAACTAAGGTTGCATTAGTTAGCAAACATTTTAATTATGTTAGGTCAGCTAATAAACTTTTAGATACAAAATTAATTAGCGGTGAATCTGTAATCTCCAGCTATAATCATGGAGTAATTATTCTAACTCTCAAAGATAGAAGTTTAGTTGTTGGAAAAAATTTAGTTATTGCTACAGGTGGTAAACCAATTAAAGCAACTAAAGATGCTTTTAAGAACACTAATATTTGCTATAAACCATCTGAAATTACTATTAATCCAAAAAATAGGCCAGCAGTCGTTTATGGTGATGGTGAGTTAGCAGTTTCACATGCTTTAGAATTAGCTAAAAAATTTAAATATGTTTACTTATGCAGTTCAGTATTTAAATTAGATTGTAATTCAAAATTGCTTAATAAATTAAATAATACTGCTAATGTTGTTCATTTACCAAATTGTCATATTACTTCCTGTAAAAATGACAAAGAAGGCAAATTAGCAGAAGTTACTTTAGATACTTATGAAACAATTAAATGTTCAGCATTAGTGCTTGCTCTTGGTCGTTTGCCAGATGTATCAGGAGTCGGATCAAGAATGATTGAATTAGACCAAGATAGCTATGTTAAAATTAACAGTTTACATCAAACTACAATAGTTCCAACGATTTATGCAGTTGGTGAATGCACAAAACATAATACAAAAAGGAGTATTACTACAGTCTGTAATCATATATTAGGGAGGTAATTTATATGTTAGATCAAGAAAAAATTTATCAAAATAAGCTTAAGTTTGTAGAGCTTTTAACAAAATTAAATGTAGATTTAACTGATTTTTCTAAATTCTTAGATGCAGTTGATTATTTTAATAAGCCAGCCACTACAACTTACTTTAGAGCCTATCAAGGTGGTTTATGCCAATATGCATTAGATTTATACTACGAACTTGGTCAACTTGCTAATGCATACATGCCAGGTAAATATACAGAAGAAGATATTATTAAAGTAGCATTATTTAAAGATTTATATCGTGCTATTCTTTATGAAGAATGTGAAAAGAATGCTATTGTCGATGGAAAATGGCAAACAGTTAAAGGTTATAAATATAAAGATGATAGACCAACTTTTGGTGATTTAGGATTTAGCTCATACATGGTTGCTAAGCATTTCTTTGACTTCACTGATGAACAAATTGAAGCAATTACTCAAGCTGATACAAAAGATAGCTATGCAGGCGATATTCATGATATTTTAAGAAGCTACCCACTGGTAACGCTTACTAAAATGGCTGGCCTTGCTGCTGAATATCTTGAACAAAATTAAAGAGCTTAATGCTCTTTTTTTATTGTATAATATAATATATGAAAGTTTTAATTTATACTGATCCGCACTTTTGCGAAAAATTTTCTATCGTCACTAAAATGGGCGATAAATATACTACTCGTTTAGAGAATCAAATTAAATCAATTAACTGGGCTGAGGATTTAGCTTATAAAAAAGGATGCCAATATGTTATTTGTGCAGGCGACTTTTTTGATAAACCAAACTTAACTCAGCAAGAAATTACCGCAATTAATGAAATTAACTTTGCTCCAATGTGTGCTCATTTTTTCTTAGTTGGAAATCATGAAAGTGAAGAAAATGATTTACATTATAATTCAACTGAAATCTTACAGCAAGATCGTAGAAGCAATTTTATTGTTGCAGAACCAAGACTTTTAGAAGAGCCTGGTTTTGAGCTCGCTTTCTTGCCTTATATTACAGAAGCAAGAAGACAAGAAGTTAAAGATTATTTTCCAGAGCCAAAAGCTAAAAGATTACTAATTTCACATAATGACTTGTTTGGAGTTCAAATGGGACCGGCTGTTTCTACTGTTGGTTTTAAGCCAGAAGATTTAGCATCTATTTGTGATTTGTGTGTTAATGGTCATTTACATAATGGCACAAAAATTAACGAAAAAGTTATTAATCTTGGCAATTTAACAGGCAAAGATTTTGGTGAAGATGCATTTAGATACAAGCACAATGTAATGCTAATTGATACTGATACAATGACTTATGAACTTATCGAAAATCCATATGCATTTAATTTTTATAAATTTGAAATTAATACAAAAGCAGATTTAGCTATCTTAAATAAATTATCTAATAATGCAGTTGTTTCAATTAAATGTAGAGATGTATTAGTAGCTGAAACAAAAGAGCTTATAGCAAGCTTGCCTAATATTATTGAATCTCGAGTTGTAATTACAAGAGAAGTTGCTAATGGCGAAACCACTGAAGATATTACAGATTTAACAGTAGATCAATATGTTAAGTTTGCTGAATGCTGCAGAGAGAAACTTGAAAATAATGCTATTCTTGAAGAAGAGCTATCTGAAATTTTAAAATAAATATATGACAACATTTGATAAAAAATATAAAAAACTTTATAATAGTTATAACAAAAAACTATTATCAGAGCATAAATTAAATTTTTCTGCTTTGGATAATAGTATGAGTTATTTTATTACATATTTAAAGTATTTACGTGATTATTATCTGCTTGCTGATAATAATGCCCAATTAGAAAACGTTATTGATACTAAAACTGCTACGCTAGTTGCTGCGGTAAGTGAATATGAAAAATACATAAACTGCATTAGTAATTATTATAAACTAAATGGCAATACGATTGAAAGAATAACAGATGAGCCAGAAGAAGAGGTTGCTAAAAAATATAACTTAGAGAAAAAATTTCATTGAACAAACTTCTGGCAAATAGTAATGACAAATATTGAAGGGTGGTCTATTAATGGCTAATTTTATAGATTTTGAAAAAATAATTATTCACAATTTTGGTAGTTATGGTCATACAGAATTAGATTTAAAAAGTAAGGGTTTTTGTCTAGTTTCTGGTAAAAATAACTTCAAAAAAGATAATGCGCTTTCAAATGGCTCTGGTAAAAGCTTTATTTGGAGTGCTATTTGTTATACAATTACAGGTGAAACTTTAAATGGTTTACATACAAATCTTAAAAATATTAATATTGAAGATGATGATAAATGTTATGTAAAATTAATTTTTAAAGTTAATACTGATGAGTATGAAATTACAAGACATGCTACACCAAGATCAGATTTACAAATTATTAAAAATGGTGCTGATGTCTCTGGTAAGACTTATCGTGAAAGCGAAAAGAAACTTGGTGATTTACTTCCAGACCTAACTCATGATTTAATTGCTTCAACAATTATTATTGGACAGGGTATGCCAAATAAATTTTCTTCATTTAGCCCAAGTGGTCGTAAGGAATTGCTTGAAAAACTAACTAAGTCTGACTTTATGATTGAAGATATTAAAAATAGAGTTGTGCTTAGACAAAGTGAATTAAGTAGAAAAATTCAAGAATGTAGTGATAGTATTTTAGTCAATGGGACTAAACTATCTACTGCAAAAAAAGACTTAGAAAAAATTGAAAAAGAAATTGCTGAAACTGTTAAGCCAGACTTTGATAAAGACATTAAAGAAAGTGATACTTTATTAAAATCTATTGATAAAGACATTACAAGATTAACTGAGGCAAGAAAAACAGTTGAGGCTCAAATTGAAACAACAAATAGTGCACTTCTTGCTATTGCACAAGAAAAGGCTGAAAAACTACGCATGTTATCTGAAAGCTATCATGCTGCAATTGACCCGGTTAATCAAGAAAAACTTACTGCTGAAACTACTATTAGAAATTTAACAGCAGAAGTCACCAGATTAAAAGCAGTTAAAGACACTTGCCCAACATGCGGTCAAAAATTACCAGGTGCTGTTAAGCCAGATACTTCTGCACAAGAAGCTCAAATTAAAACTTTAAATAAAAGTTTAACTCCACTTAAAAATAGAATTAATGAAATTAATACTAAGAGCACTGAATATCAGCAACAAATTGAAACTGAAGTTGCTGAAAAAGAAGCTAAACTAAACACATCCTTAGCAGAATTAAAGAAAGATAGAGCTACTGTTATTAATGAACTAAATGATTGTTCACAAAATTACAGCACTGAAAAGGAAAGATATAATAAACTTACCTTTGAAAAAGATAATTGGGACAAGCATCAAAAATTATTGAATGATTCTATTACAGAGTTACAAAAATCTATTAATACTTTAGAAAACTTAGTGACTATTACTAATACAGCTAAAGTAGATTTAGAAGCTCACTTGGCTGTAGTTAAGAAAATGGACTCACTTGCAAAAAGAGATTTCCGTGGTTATTTATTAACAAACATTATCAACTATATTGATAAGAAGGCTAAAGATTATAGTGAGACAGTTTTTGGAACAAGAGACTTAAATGTTTATATTGATGGTAATGCATTAGACATCTCTTATTGCAATAAAATGTTTGATAATTTATCAGGTGGTGAAAAACAAAGAGTTGACTTGATTCTTCAATTTGCTATCAGAGACATGCTTAATGTTTATCTAAATTCTAGTGCTAATATCTTAGTCTTAGACGAAATTACAGACTTTCTTGATAAAACAAGCTGTGCAGCTGTAATGAAATTAATTGAGAAAGAGCTAAATACTATTGAGTCCGTGTTTATTGTTAGCCATCATGCTGATGAGCTTGGACTCCCAGTAGATTCAGAAATTAAAGTCATTAAAAACGCTGATGGCATTAGTCAAATTCAGTAATAAGCTAAATTATAAATGCAGTCTAGCAATGGGCTAAATTGCATTTTTTATTTATTTATTGTATAATAAATAAGTATAGGAGAATAATATATGCAATGAAAAAAAGACCCGGAAAAGAAATATACTGATCTTTGTATTTATATTGATAAAAACATTCCAAACATTGCAGAGCCTGGTGAGCATCCTGACATAGAAAACACTGTTTATAATTATCTATGATTAGTTGTTAAAGCTCTTGCAATTAAGAAATGTATGTTCAATAATTTCCAAGATTATGATCCATATGCTTTCTATGCAGCAAACAGATTATACTTTGCGCTCAGAAAGAATTATCTTAATCAAGGTAAGACCATTAAAGGTAAATTAATTAGACCAATTAAATCTTGCTTGAACTACATGAAGGCTCTTCTTTACCCAATGAAAATTGAGTATCAAAATGAGACCTTTAGAGAAATTATTTCAGAGGAATTTGTCTCTAAGAAATTTGATTCATTTGCTTTTAAAGAACAAATGCGAGATGATGCAAGAGCAAGCCAAGGCGTTAATGAAACATTCATATCTTATGTTCAAAGCTCATTTGAACATATAGGTAGTATTGCTGACAAAGTATTAACGAAATCACCATTTAGTCCACGTTCTATTGACTATAAAAAGCTTAAAATGTCATTAATGCTAAATGCAATTAATTCATTAAAGACAAAGAAAAAGCTAGATTCTGATCTACCAACAATATTACTTTGAAAATTACCAAAGTCAATGTCAAGCTATGTAAGAATTTTATTAAAAGAATTCTATTCTGAAATTAAACTTGAAATTATGGAATGTCACAGTGCAGCTAACATTGGTGATGATGTTGTTGATAAAATTCTTCAAAACGCAACAGAGGATCGTGATAATTATGAAGACCAGTATTAAAGCTAATTTAAATAGTCTACACCTTTCAGATATTTACTCATTAATATTATTTATTATTTATAAAATTCAAGATATCCCTGATTACGCAGTATTAAGTGAATTATGCTATTTATTAGATGGAGCAAATCTTACAAGACTTCTTACTTATTTTGCTGGAAGAACAATTACTTTCCCAACAGAAGAAGAAATGTCAACTATGACTAATGCTCTTCTATTATATCAATATATAAATATTGAAGGCAATACATTAGTTGATGCACAAGCTAAACTCGAAGACATTACTCCAAAACAAATGGATAAAATTACAGCATTATATTTACAAATATTGCCAATCATGAAGCAATATAATATTGATAGGAGCCAAATTCAGCATGGTAAAAAATACTAAATTCCCTGAAGATGAGCGAACATTTGAAACAAGGTTAAAATTTATTAAAGAACTATTTACAAATAGATATGAGCCATATCAAATTATGGCACATTGTATTCAGCACAAATTAGATAAGTCTTATGAAGCTTATGTAAAAGAAATTCATAAAAGTATGTGGTTATTAGAAAATCAAGACCCAATGGCCATACTTAAGAGAATAGATTAAAAGGAGACTCAGATATGAGCGGACAACCAAATTTAGTTAATGACGTTGGAACATTATTAAAACTTCCAAATAAGGTTACTACTGAAATAATTCACAAAGCAAATTTATGTATTGGTAGCATTATTAATGATGCGAAGTTAGCTGGTGAACAAGCTGTTATCATTAATATTGGAATTGGAACATTAAGTATCGATTTAGTTGATATGCAATGTAAATTCGTTCCAAGTAAAGATTTAAAAACAGCAATTAAAAATAGCTTAAACAGTAATGTTGATCCATTAGAATTAGCATTAGAGCAAGCATTTACTGATAAATTATTAGCTGTTTGTGAAGAGGCAATTTAATTATGAGTCAGGTGAAGTTAGAACAAGTAATAGATCCAGGCAAAGCTTCACCGGAAAAAGGTGAGGAAACAACTAATGCCTTAGTTGCCATTGATACAAGTAATCTAAATGCAGAGTCATTAGATATTTTAAATCAAATTATTGCAGCTGAAGACACTGAAAAAACAAAAGACTTAACCTATCTATTTAATGTTAACCAGAATAAGAAAACAATGGTTAGAATTGATAGTTTGAGTAATTTACAAGATAAGCTTGTTGGTTTGCTTTCTAAAAGAGTTACAGAACGTCCTGATGAAATGTCAAACCAAGAAGTTATGCAAGCTTTGAAAGTTGTTCAAGATATTATTGAACGTGGCACAAAACAAGTTATTGGTCAAACTGAACAACCATTAATTCAAATTAACCAACAAACTAATTCTGTTAATGTTGGAGATGAAGCTGCAGGCTTAAATCGTGATTCAAGAGATAAGGTAAAACGTGCAATTATGAGTATCTTAGAAAATGTTAAAGACGCTACTACAGATACAGAAATAGTTGATGCAAACCCAGTTGTGGTCGATGGAGACGAAGAAGATGACTAATATTAAAAAGATTTTAGATAGATTAGATATTCACGAAGCTGGAACTTATAAAAACCATTTTTATGTAATACCATTAAAAGATAGTAATGATTATGCTAGAATGTATACAAAATTAGATAAAAATGCTATTAATACCGAATTTCCAGAATTTGCAAAAAACACTAATGAATCAACCACTAAAATTACCAATTATTTTGAAATTGAAGTAGAAAATATAACATATGATATCTTCTTATTTGCTGATTTTAATGAAGATGCCTATTATGTAAAAATTGCGGAGCGTGAAGCTTAATGATCTATGATTATAGTGGAACAAAAACATTTACAGCTTCATTAGTAGTTGATGACCCTGGAAACTGTGCTATTTGTGCTAACGGTTATTATCCAACTAATGTTAAAGGATTAAAGCTTCCAGGTGATTATTATCTAATAGTAAGAACTATTGATGGTGTGACTACTATCCTCAAATGGGGAGCTGTTACAGAGCTTGCAGAATTAGTTAGTGGATATAGTTTAGATGTTAAGCAGTTTAAGTATAAAGAAGCATCTATTCATAGAGAAATTCAATTATTCTTAAATGATGGACAAAAATATATTTATGAAGCAAAAGTTATAGATATTGATGCTGCATTAGAAAAAACACCAAAAGATTATAATTATGTGGCAACGTTAGAAAGGGCTTAATATGGCAGTTAGAGATGTTAGAGAATATTATTTTAAGCTTCAAGCCCAGAAGGCAGAATTAGAGGCAGATATAGCTGATTTTGAAGAAGCGCTAAGAAATGGTTTTATTACAGAAGAACAAATGCAAGCAGCTAAGGATGAGCTCATTCCTTATCAAGTAAATTTAGATAGGCTTACCTATATTATGTATCTGCTTGAACTACCAGCAAGAAAATCAAAAAAAGCTAAATTTGCTAAGCAAAATAAAAAAATTCTTAACGAATTAGAAAAAAGAAAAGCAGATGAGCAATCAGTAATAGCTGAAAATAAAAGTGCTCTTGACAGCTTTAGAAAAGAAGTTAAAAAGCTTCTTGATAAATAGACGATATATTCGTCTTTTTATTTTAGTATGCTAAATTTAATAAATTATTAAATTATTAAAAATGCACTAATATATTGTATAATATAATAGTTTGAAAGGATTTTTATATGAGTATTATTACTACAATAGAAGAGCTTCAAAAGCCAGCTGAACCATTGCAATTTCTTACTGAAAAAGGTATTGAAAAAGAAGAAGGTGAAGCAATTGTTAAACAATTAAAAGATGTTTTAGAAGCTGATAAAACTTTAGTTGCACTTGCTGCTCCACAAATTGGTATTGAAAAACGTATATTCTGTATGCGTTTTAAAGACACTATTAAAACATTCATTAATCCAATTGTAACTAAAAAATTAAATTATGTAATTCAACCAGAGACATTTTCATCAATGCCTGGTAAAGAGATTTTAATTACAAGACCAGAAGAAATTACAGTTGTTTATTATACTGATGAATTCAAGTATGAAGAAAATAAGCTTCTTGGTATTGCTGCAAGAGTATTTGATCAAAGTTGCCAACTATTAGATGGTATCACTCCAGATGTGCTTGGATTGGTTTCTGACATTGAAGAAGATGGAACTCTTTGGGATCTTAACGATGAAGAAATGAAACAGGTTGTTGAGATTTATAAACAATATATTGATGCAAAAACAAAAGCGCTAGAAGCTGAAATTAAAACTGACCCAGAGCTTAAAGCTAAATATAAAGAACTTCAATTCACAGAAAAAGTTATTACTGGTCATGCTAATATTATTGGTAGAAATATTTCTCCAAAGGCTCAAGCTGCAGCAGCCATTTCAATTAAACGTGCTGAGCAACAAGTCAATGCAGCTAATAGAGCACAGCTAATACGAGTTGCTAATAAATCAAGAAAATATAAAGGTAAGAGGAAATAATTATGCCAGGTGATGTAGAGTATATTAGAGATTTTGATACCAGACAAATTATTGGTATGCTTGAAACTAGAACAGGCGGAGATGTTTATGCCATCGAATTTAGTTCAAGAAAAATTTTAGGAATTTATAGAGTATCAACTGATGATACTATTGAATTTGACTCAAGAAGAGTGGTTACTAAAGGAAATTCTGTTGTTTCTTTTATTTATAATGCTTGGGCTAAAAACCCACAAAATCCAAAAAACAGACGCTAGGGAGAACTAATATGGCAAAGGATGAAAATAAAAAAATTATTAGTTTAGAAATTCCAGAAGACTTACGCAAAGCTTTACGTGTTGAGGCCTTCAACAGAGATGTTACAGTCTCAGCATTAATCAGAGATATTCTTGCAAAGGAACTTAAAGTTACCCCTAAGAAATAGGAGAATTTAAATGGAAGATTTAAAAAGTAAGAAATTACTTGTAATTGTTGAGTCTCCAAATAAAATATCACACATCAGAGATTATTTAAGAAAAGCTGGATATCAAGTTAATGTTATGGCCTCTGTAGGTCATATTATGCAACTTGGTAATGGTGGACCTTATGCAAACTCTGGCGTTAATCCTGATAAAGACTTTGAGCTAAATTTACAAGTTTCAGAAGATAAATATAAAACTGTTCAAGATTTAAAAGCAGCTGTCAAAACTGCTGATTTAGTTTATCTTATGTCTGACCCTGACAGAGAGGGAGAAGTTATCGCTTGGAGTTTAATTAAGTTTTTGAATATTCCAAAAACTAAAATTAGAAGAGCTGTGACTCATGAAATTACTCCAAAAGCAGTTGTTAATGCTATTGAAAATCCAATTAAATTAAATGAAGATTTAGTTGATGCTGGCTTAACAAGATTAACATTAGATAAAATGATTGGCTTTAGATTAAGCCCAATTGCTAAAACTTATGTTGGTGCTAAATCAGTTGGTAGATGCCAATCAGTCGGTTTAAAACTAGTTGTTGATAGAGAAAAAGAAATTCAAGCATTTGTTCCAGAAACTTATTTTGATTTATACTTAAACTTTGTTAAAAATAAAACTAAATT
>AUXO016209879.1_pt1 | contig 10222 bp, 6 predicted proteins | sample 768731 | NCBI WGS metagenome assembly AUXO01 (sample SAMN02715735, study PRJNA202380) | gut metagenome | biome: sheep rumen | host: Ovis aries | place: New Zealand: Palmerston North | reverse complement strand
TCCTTTTTTATATTTGTTTCTTGACAATTCAATTATACCAAAGGCACAGCATCTATGCCTTTTTTATTGCCTGCATTATAGAGTTTTCAAGGTTCAGTACATCTTTTCGGTGTGGGAAGTTTTAGTCAGTTAGTAATGATTAACGAAATATTTTGAAAATATTACATTTTTTTGTGGACAATGTTCGCTTGAAAGAATATAATTATTGTGGAAATTTGGTGAGTTTTAGTCGTTTTGAGGTAAATTAATGAACGGATATAAAACAGCAGAGGAGACTGCAAAAAAATGGGGAATTACGACAAGAAGAGTACAGATTATGTGCTCGAATGGACAAGTTCCGGGTGCAGTTAAGTTTGGGCATGCTTGGGCAATTCCATCAAGTGTAAAAAAGCCACAAGATGGAAGAATTACTACGGGTGAATATATTAATAGCCGAGCAATAAAAAAAGGAAAAGCAGAGGAGAATTAAAAATGGTATTGGGTATTGATTTAGGAACAACATATTCAGTTGCTGCATATGTGGATGAAAATGGTGAGCCACATGCTATTTATAATGCAGAAGGCGATACAACAACACCCTCAGTTGTCTATTTTGAAGACGACAAGAATGTTGTTGTTGGACAGATTGCAAAAGATTTTAAGGCAACTGAACCTAAAAGAGTCATTTCAACAGTTAAGAATGTAATTGGTGAAAATAAAGTATATAAGCCACTGCCAAACACTTCTTTTGCTCCTCAAGATATTTCTAGCTTTGTATTAAGAAAATTAGTTAAAGATGCAGAGATGTTTCTTGGTGGAACAGAAACAATAAAGGATGTTGTTGTAACAGTTCCAGCGTATTTTACAGAGGCTCAGAGAAGTGCCACAAATGAAGCTGTAAAATTGGCTGGCTTGAATCTTATTTCTAATATCAACGAGCCTACTGCAGCAGCAGTTTTTTATGCACATAAAAGTAAAATGGAAGAAACAAAGACCTTAGTATTTGATCTTGGTGGCGGTACTTTTGATGTAACCTTGATGCACATTAAAGGATCTGATGTTGAGGTACTCGGAACGCAAGGGCTTAAGAATGTTGGAGGTAGTTTCTTTGACCAACAGCTTGTTGACTATATTTGTGAGCAGTTTGATGAAAAATATGGAATTGATTTAGAAGATGATGAATTTATTGATGTTTATAACAGTTTGTATGAGAAAGTAGAAAAAGCAAAAAAACAGATATGTACCAATAAGTCGCAGACAGTAATTCCTGTAAATGCAGGAACTGCAAAGGATAGAGTAGTTATTACATATGATTATTTCTTGAGCATTATTGCTAAACCATACGATAAAATAGCGAATCTTGTAAATGTAGTTATTCAAGAAGCGGGATTATCTAAGAACGATGTTGATCAGGTAATTATGGTCGGTGGTTCAAGTAGAATTCCTTATATTGAGGAAGAAATTACTAAATTAATTGGAAAAACACCTTTGAAAGTAGTTAATCCAGATGAAGTAGTTGCTTTAGGAGCCGCTATTCATGCAGAAAAACTTTCTAAGAATAAATGCAATACAGTGAAAGATGTATGTTCACATGGAATTGGTTTCTTAAGATATTCGCCAAAAGATGAGAATAAGTACAATGTAGTAATGGTTCCAAGAAATACTCAACTGCCAGCAAGTGCGTCAAATAATTTATTTGCGTTTGCATCAGACAATCAAAAAGTTGTTAAATTTACTTTAACTGAAAGTGATTATGAAGATGCAATTTATGCTGTTGAGATTAAAAGTGTTTCTATTGATTTGCCAGATGGAATCAAGAAAGGAATGGAATATATTGTAGAGCTAGTAATTGATGAGAAACAGAATATTACAATTAACATCAATATTCCTAATTTATCAAAGGACGTTTCTGTAAGCCTAGCTGATAATAAAGAGAATCCGAAAGAAACTGAAGATAAAGAAAGAATTGAAAAACAGGCTGCATATTTACAGCAAATAAGTATTGCGTAAAGAGGATAGAAACGTGGATATTAGAACGACATACCAAGATGGAAAGTATCAAGATATTGTAAATGAAGTGTGTAGTAAAAAACCAGAAGACTTCTCAGATATGATTGAAGTATATAGAATTGCACGTTCATATCAAAAGTTAGGTTTATTGAGGGAAACTATTGCGTGGTATAAGCGATATATCGTTTTAAATACATCAGCAGACGCATATAGAAGATACCTTGAAGTTAATTTATTGCTTGGAGATATTGATTCAACTAATGAAATATTAGCTGAAATGGAAAATAAGAATTTCATTTCAGATTATTACTATGCTGCAAAATATGAAATTTTAAAAGCAAAAGGTTCGGATGATAATGTAATCTTAGACCTTTTGGGGGAGTTTATAAAAGAATATAAGATAGCATATTATATGATTCAGAGTGCAATTTTGAATGTAAAAAATGGCAACTCAAAGGAAGCTTCTAAAGTTTTAAGAAAGATTATTAAACTTTTTGATAGTGAAAAAAGTGCAGATTATGCAATGGAATTGTCAGAGGCAATAGAAAATGGGAATGAAGTTGATTTTGTTAATAAAACGGTATGCCCTGGTTGTGGCTTATTTGGGGAAATATCATTGAGTATTGATAATGTTCCTACAGAAGAAAAATCTAATGTTATAGATGATAATATTTCTTCAGTTGAGGAAGAAAAAGTTCTTGAAGAAGTTAATGCAGAACATAACGAGGTAGTAGATGATTCAAAAACACAAGTTGATAAGAGCATGATTATTGAACCAATAACTGAATCTGTTTCTGAAGTGATTAATTCTGATATAAATGAAAAAGCGGATGATAATGACAAGGTGGAGCCAGTAGATATTTCTGGCATATACAATAAGAAAAAAGAAACAGAGAAGAAATCCAAAGAGGATGCGCCATCTAATAGGAGTTTATTACAGAGTTTAGGTATTAAACCAAAGGAAAGAAGTAAAGAAAAGAAAAATGAACTTCCAGTACCAGAATCTGTTAAGAAGAGTATGGATGGTATTGTTGGTTTTGAAGAATTGGTAAAAATGTTGTCAACATTCTTCCAACTCTATCAACTTAGAAGCAGAAGAGAAAAGAGTGGATGTACAACAGATAATTTATTGAACTTTGCGATTAAAGGAGAGCGAGGTTACGGTACAACTACTGCCGCAGGAGTAGTTGCATCAACACTTTTTAATATGGGACTAGTCTCTTCTTCTGAGACCATTGTTACTACATTTGGTGATGTTGTAGGAAAAACATCAGATGAAACATTTAATAATATACAAGAATTGTTTCAAAATGCAGTTAATAGAGTAATACATATTGATCATATTGAAGAATTCTATAGTGAAACACCTTCTCTAGGTATGGAAGCTATTGGTTATATTGAAAAAGCAATCAATCAAAGCGCTGGAATGGGATGTGCTGTAGTTGTAACTGGAGCTGGAGATAACTATGATAAGCTTTTTAATGATAAAAAAAGATTTTCAGATTTATTCAGGCGAAAGGCTGTATTGAAACCATTTACAGCAGTTGAACTTAGAGATATTTTAGATAATCTGGCATATGAATATGATTATGGAATCTTAGAAAATGAAGAAGGAAAACTTGTAAAAATTATTGAAGCTAAGATGAAACAGTCAGATTTTGAGTATATAGATACCTTAAAATTAATGATTGATAATGCTATAGATCATTTAGCTGAAAGACTTGCAACAAAGAAAATAAGAAAAGATGAAGATTATGTAGTTTTACTAGATAAAGACTTTGATGAGGATGCTAATGGCGCTGATGCTGATATTGAAGATTTATTAGAAGAATTAGATTCAATGGTCGGATTAACTGAAGTTAAAGCTGAAGTTAAGAAAATAATAAGCCAAGTTAGCACTATAGCTCAAGAAAAAGAATATGGATTGTCAACTGAAAGCGGATTTGGAAACCTTAACTTGTTATTTGTTGGTAATCCAGGAACTGGAAAGACAACAGTAGCAAGAATTATAGCTAAAATATATAAGAGTCTTGGCGTTTTAGCAAAGGGGCATCTTGTTGAAGTGAAAAGAGCTGATTTGGTTGCAGCGTATACAGGACAGTCTGCAATTAAAACAGATAGTGTAGTAAAGAGTGCTCTTGGTGGTGTTTTGTTTATTGATGAAGCATATGACTTATGGCATGGAAGTAGTGATACTTTTGGGCAGGAGTCAATTAATACCTTGGTTGATGCTATAGAAAAATACCGTGATAATCTGATGGTTATTATGGCTGGTTATGAGAATGATATTGATAATTTGATTCAGAATTCTAATCCTGGATTGCCAAGTAGAATGAAGACGAAGATACATTTTGAAGACTATACACCTGACGAGATGGCTGTTATCTTTAAGCAGAATGTAAAGAAAAAAGGAAAACGTCTTGAACCAGGTTTGGATGATAAGATTGTTGAACTTTTTTCTGAAAAGTCTAAGGAACAGAATTTTGGTAATGCTAGAGGTGTTAGAAATGTTACTGAAGCTGTTTTTGCAATGCAAGCTGTAAGAATACAAGAAAAGAATCTTAATGGTGAGCATTTGGATATTACTGATTATAAAATCATAAAAGAAGCTGATTTGAATGTATCAATGAGTGAAGAAAATCTGCCACATGTAAAAACGGTCGAAGAATTGCTTGATGATTTGAATAATATGACTGGTTTAGGTGCAGTTAAAACTAAGGTAAATGAGTTAGTTAATCTTGTTAGAATAAATAAAGAACGTAGAGAAAGAGATGTTAAAGTCGCGGATGCAGGTTCTTTACACTTGGTATTTCAGGGAGGACCTGGTACTGGTAAGACAACAGTAGCTCGTATTATTGGTGAAATTTACAAAGGTTTAGGTTTACTTCCTACAGGACAAACTATAGAAACTGATGCGAGTGGATTGCTTGGAACTGTTATTGGTGAATCTGCGAAGAAAACAAAGGAAGCTGTAGAAAAAGCAATAGGCGGTATCCTCTTTGTGGATGAGGCGTACGCATTATTGAATGAGGGTTCTAAAACATATGGACAAGAAGTTATTGATACATTGTTAAAAGCAATGGAAGATCATAGGAAGGATTTGATGGTTATTGTTGCAGGATATCCAGAACCAATGGATAAGTTTATAGCTAGCAATGATGGTTTGAAGAGCCGACTAAAAACCAGATTGGATTTTGAAGATTATACTCCTGCAGAAATGCTTTCAATATTTAAGCAAACTGTATGCAAGGGGGGGATGATTCTTGACTCTAATGTTGAAAAATTAGCATTAGCATATTTTGAGGTTAAATCTAAAGAAACTGGATTTGGTAATGCAAGAGGAGTTAGAAATACTTTTGAAGCATTGCTTGAAAAACAGAGTGAAAGAATTAGTCACACTGATTTCAGTAAATTGTCAGACCAAGAACTGCAGACAATTACAAAAGAAGATTTTGAAGCATTATCCCCAGATTTGGCTAATTTAAAGAAAGAGAAATCTATTGATGAACTATTATCAGAGTTAAATTCCTTGACTGGTCTTAGTTCTGTTAAGAAAGAAGTAACCGCATTAGTAGAAATAGAAAGATTAAATAAATTACGTAGAGAAAATGGAGTTAAAGCTCAGAGTAGTGGTGCACTTCATATGGTATTTCTTGGTAGTGCTGGTACGGGAAAAACAACGGTTGCTCGTATTATTGGTGAAATATATAAAGGGTTGGGGCTTCTTTCAAGGGGGCATACTATAGAAACGGACTACAGTGGATTAGTTGCTGGATTTACAGGACAAACTGCCACAAAAACAGATGTTGTTATTCAGAGTGCTTTAGGTGGTGTTTTGTTTATTGATGAGGCCTATACTCTTACAGAATCTGGACGTGGTGGTTTTGGGCAAGAGGCGGTAGATACCTTGTTGAAAGCGATGGAAGATCATAGAGATGACTTTATGGTTATTGTTGCTGGATATCCTGAGCCTATGCAAAAATTTATTGATAGTAATGAAGGTTTAAATAGTAGATTTAAAAATAAAATAATGTTTGAAGATTATTCTCCGGCTGAAATGTTAGATATTTTTAAGAATAATATTCGAAGTAGAGGTTTGTTGATTGATTCTGAAACGGAGCAAGTTGCACTGAAATATTTTGAGAAGAAAGCGATGAAAAAAAATTTTGGTAATGCAAGAGGCGTACGAAATACTGTTGAAGAACTAATAAAACATCAGACTATGAGATTGGCTAAATTGGCAAATACTAATTTGTCTGTTGAGGAATTGCAGTCAATTACAGTTGATGATTTCTATACATTAGATGCATCTTTAAAAGCGTAAGGAGAGGGAGAAATAATTATGAATGACAATCAGAATAATAATGGAACTTCAAATTTAGGTATGGGGCAGGCAACTGCGACAGCAATTAATCATCAGGTAGCTTCACAGAGTGCTCAAGAAAAGGCGCAACAAAAAAAGGCAGAAAGCGTTAGTCAGGGGAATATTACACGCGATTTTCATTTTGAAGCACAAAAAGAACGCATAGACCAAATTTTGCAGAGACCTCGCTCTCAAGAATATATGGCTGCACTTGATATGATTGATTATTTAAGTTCAAATGATGAAGCTATTATTGAGCGATTAAAGGAAAATATGGGCGAAGAGTTTGTAGAAGAACTCGAAGAAATGACAGATGAAGAGATTTTTGAAATGATTACAAAAGCATTTCATGATGAGTTTGCAGAGTTAGAAACAGACTTAGATGATGAAATGATTGCTGTTTTGTCGAAGTGTTATATTGATGGCTGTGATTGTCATGCTATTGATCAGTATGGTCATATTCTTGATCATTATAGAAATTCAGATAGATTATCTGAAGATTTGGAAAGAGGAAGAATGGTTTACAGAGGCTGTGCTGATAAGTGCCAGTGCGTTGAAGTGTATAAAACATGTTGTCGTATTATTTCTAACACAGGTGATGTTGAAGTAATAAAGAAGTAAGCTGTACGGAGATTAACAAATGAATGTAGAATTTTTGAAACAACTTGGAATAGAAGATGTGAATCCTAAAATTGTATTGAACAAATTAGGTAATAAGGAAATTGAATTATTAGATAAAAGAGATCTTGCTGAAACAAACGGTGCAACAGAACGTTTACAAGAAATCGATGAGTTAATCGAGAAGATTCATGCTGAAAAGGCTATAGTTTCGGAAGAAGCTAAAACATATGTTGCTCCTGTCGAAAAGAAAGACACAAAGCAAGATGCAAAAGCAGAAAGGGCTAAGAAATCTGAAATTTATGAGAAGTTAATGAAAAAGAAACAGGAAGAGGCTGTCAATCTTCAAAAATCTGTTATGGATAATGTTACTAATTCAACTTCTGGCGCAAATACATCTCAGCCAGTTTCAAATACCGCAAGTAATAATGGTCAAGTTGCATCTAGTTCTACATCAACAACATTACAGAATAAAGGCTCAATATCTTCTGCACCAGCTAATTCACAGAAACAGAATACTGTTGTAAAGAATTCTAATAATAGCTCAAACGGAGCTTCTTCATCAACAACATCAGCTAATGTGGCACCTGTGTCTGGGAATAGTGAATACTCAACAGGATTAAGATATTATAGCAAACAGGATTATGCTAATGCATTTAAATGTTTCATGAATGTTGCGGAAAACAAAAATCCTGCTGATGCAACGGCTATGCAAGAAAGAACACAGGCTTGCTATCTTTTAGCTGTTTTGTATAGAAATGGACAGGGGACAAATGTTGATCAAGATAGAAGCAATCATTATTTAAGAAGAGCTGCTGATTTTGGTAATGATCAGGCACAGCTCGAATATGGTGAACTTTTATTGTCACAACATATGACATCTTCTGCTAAAGATTTAAAAGCAAGAAGTGAAGGGCTTTCATATATAGAAAAAGCGGCAAATTCGGGATTAGTTGATGCACTTAAGAAGTATGTCAATCATGCTATGAACTCTTCAGATGCAGATAAGCATGTGATTGAAAAAGCTAAAAAGTTTATTCCTGTATTAAGAACACAAGTAGATTCGTATGAAGCTCAAAAGTGTGATGATTGGCTTAATGAGATAATTAGAACAGAAAAGAATGCAAAGAAAAAAGCATCATACCCTAAAAAGTTTATTATAGGAGAAATTATTTTCTTATTGGGAACAATATATTTGTTTAAGGGGTTAAATCCAAAGTTTTTTTCTGAAATAATTCCGAAGGTTGGTAGATTTATTATTGAAATCCCAGATTGGATGATTATTAAATGGTCATCTTTAACTGCTTTTACGGATCCTTGTGTTACCCATCAAGGTTTATTTGGATGTTGGTTGATAATTCTTGGTAATGCTGTAAGGGGATTAGGTTCTCAACGAGTAAAAACGTATTCGGGGTCAAAATGTGAATCATTTGAAAAAGCGATAAATGGAATTATTATTGTTCTTTGCGTTCTACATTTTATAGCAAATGTTATTGAAGGAGTTGGATTCTTTAATGGTGGTCTTACTCAGTTTATTTTAATGATAGGTTCAATCCTTATTGGACGTGTTGTTGGCTGGATATTATTTAAAATTATCAAATAGTTTTTATTCTATTAATATTTTCGGAGTATATAATTATGAATTTTGATGAATTGGGGTTATTACCAGTTTATGCTGAAGATTTGAAACTAGATATTGAAGAAATTGATTTATATCCAATTTTTAAATCAGATTTAATTTTAGATACAATTGAATTTGACGAGAAGGATGAAGTAACTAAAGAAAATACGGCTAGTGGAAATGAGTATGAGGATATGGTTTCTTGGATTGAAGGGAAGTTGTCTTCTGAACAAATATCTGTATCCTCACAAGCAAGAGAAATATTATCAATAATAATTCAAAATGCGATTGTAAATGATGATGTTGAAATTGCTAATCATTTGTCTGTGTCAGAATATACTAAGAATTTGGTGATGGATATAGAATTTCGACTGATGCTTAAAGGTGGCGATGATAATACTTTTTTTTCAGGTTCAGATGCTGAAAATCTTTTGAAAGATAAGTATGGTGTAAGTTTTGCTGAATCAGAATCTAAAAAAGAAACATTGGATCAAGTAACTGATGCAAAAGTTGAAGTTAAAACTGCGTTAAAAGAGTCTGTTGAAGCTAATGAATCTACAAATGAAAATGATATAGAAGATACTTCAAAAAAAACAAGAGAAATTGCCGCAGCTATATTACAGAAGAATAAAGATAGTGATAATACTCAAGATATTCTTGCGGAAAATACAACAAGTATAGACGAAAAGAAAAACGAGACTGTTATTGAGATTTCAGAAAGCGAGAAACAGCAAGTTAACATTAATCATCCGGTTAATTTAAACATTGATAATAAATTTTATTTCTACCGTCTGTATATAAAGTCTTTTAAAGGTGATATTTCTACTTTAGATAAGGAAATATCTCAAAGTAAAAATTATACGATTAAGGATAATAAAAAAGAATTAATCGAGGTAGCTAATAAAAACAAAGAAATAATAGTTGAAGATGGTTGTGCCGAGGATAAGTTAAAAGGGTTAAAAGGAGATTTAGAATCAATTGGTTTTACGACTGATATACAAAGAATGGGAATAGATTCTTTTAGGATTTTGGATTCGTTGATGGCATATAAAGCTTTGATTACAACACATGGTTTCGGAGAAGAAGCGTCTATTGGTAAAATTTATGATTTTAAAAGAATGTATGAATTAGATCAGGTTCTTGAAGATGACGAGATTGTTTATATAGACACATACGAATATTATGAACCAGAGAAAAAAAAGTTGAAATACACTAAAAATGGAACTATTAAAATTCCTTTTATAGGTAGCTCATATGGTACTTTTATTTTTACTAACAAACGACTAATTATATCAAAATATAGAGGTACTACTATTGTAAAGAAAAATGAAGTTGCGAGTGTTCAAAGTATTTTTGAGAAAAAGATGTTGTCTTTTAATATTGGACAAATGCATTTAGTCAAAACGGATGGTAATGTGATGGTCATTTTGATTACGCATGAGCATTCTAGCAAAGAGAAAGAAAATGAACAATTTGATCGAAAGACAAAGTATATAGAATCATTACTTAAATAGTATGATTTAATAGGAGCATTCCTGTAATTCATAAATAGCGCCAATTGAACAAAAAGAGACCTATCGATAAGATATAGGTACATCTTGACGGATGAAAATACCAAATCAAACCGGAGG
>AUXO014862883.1_pt1 | contig 10222 bp, 11 predicted proteins | sample 768731 | NCBI WGS metagenome assembly AUXO01 (sample SAMN02715735, study PRJNA202380) | gut metagenome | biome: sheep rumen | host: Ovis aries | place: New Zealand: Palmerston North | reverse complement strand
GCTCTCAAAGAGATCTATATCATTGCTGGTCTTATTGGTAAAGTACCTCAGCTTTGGAAGGTTGCAAAGAAGTATTTCGAAAACTCTTCCAATTATTATCAGCTCAATCCAAACCAGCAGTATGGTGCTGATAATGCCTTTGGTGCTCTTGGTGCACTGCTTGGTGGCATGGGTGGTAATTTCAATATGTTCAATGGTATTCAGACTGGTGGTGTAAATCCGTATTTTGCGGCTAACCAACAGCCTGTATATGCTGCTCCTGCTATGGGTCAGTTCAATCAGCCTCAGTATGTACAGCAGAATGGCGTGTATGTACCTCAACCCAATCAACAGCCTGTAGCTAATACTGCTCCTGCTGGTCAGACCTATGGTCTTGGTGGTGTAGCTCAGATGGGTACTAATCCCATTGGCTATGTAGAACAGAATCAGACTGTTCAGCCTGATTTTACCAGTGTAGTACAGCAGCCTCAGCAAGCTCAGACTGTACAGAATGTAGCTATGCCTGGTCCTTCTGTAGCTAATACTCAGACTCCTCCGATGCCTGAAGCACCGAAGAATCCGAATCTGCAGGAACCTGCAAAAAACTAAGTAAATCTCATTAACGTTATTAATCATTATCTGAATCAAGTATTTATCACAGAGAGGATTTATTCCTCTCTGTGATTCTTTTTTAAAATTTTAAAACACAGATAAACATCTTGGTGACTCAGTTATTCTGACTAAAGAAAGGAGAATAGTTTTGAAAAAGGAGATATCTAAAGAATTTCTAAATAATATGGATTCCTATACTAAGGGAATCAAAACCATTGAACTATTTGTAGATTCAGTAAGACAAAATCCAGGTGAGTATCTATCCTCTATAGGAAATGAAGGATGGATGAATGGTATTCGAGAAGTAATTCAAAATGGTACTGATGAAATTCAGAGAGGGTTTGCTACAGAAGTATGGGTTGAATATGATGAGAGAACTAGAGGATGTATAGTAAGAGATAATGGTCGAGGATGTCCTGTAGATGATTTGGTTAGAATCTTCTCTAGAGAACATACATCAACCAACTATACTAAAGAGAAAGGAAATTATCCTTCAGGGTTACATGGTGTTGGTGCTAAATGTACTAATGCAGTATCATCTAAGTTTGAGGTAGAGTCATATACCTATAATAAGAAAGATGGATTTGTTACTGGTTTTATAGAGTTCTCTGAAGGTAAACCTCTTCCTAAATATAAGAAAGGTCCTGAGAAGAGACCTAATAAATCTCAAGATCATGGAACCATAGTAAGATTTGTTCCAGACTTCTCTATTATGGGTAATATAACCATAAGATGTGAAGATGTATTGATGTTCTTAGAGAATTTGGTTCCTCTTCTTAAACAAGGTGCTAAGATAGACTTCATTGGTCATAAACCAAAACCAAATGGAAAAGAATTGGTTATTCATAAAGAGCTTACTAATGTAGATGGTACTCTTACATATCTTATGAGAATGACTAAGAAACCAATGATTAAACCTATTATGATATTCCAAGATACTGGAGTAATGAAAGCAGATATAGCAATGATATTCACTCAGGATATAAATGCTAGTGCTAATGTAATTACTTTTGCTAATATGACTCCAGTAAATACAATAGAATCTACTCCATCTAAAGGATTCATGAGAGGAGTACAAGACTTCTTTAAGAACTATATGAACAAGATATATCTAGCAACCACTAGATCTAAACTAGAAGCAACAAATGGAGATGTTACTACTGGACTAGTAGCAGCAGTATCTGCTTGTCATATGGAAGTAATGTTCGACGGTCAAGCAAAGAATGTATGTAAGAATGAAGATTTAGAACCATTCATGCATGATGTAGTAGTAGAAGCATTAAAACAATGGTCTAAACAAAATCCAGATGATCTTCAAAAAGTATGTGCATTCTTAAAAGATGTAGCATTAGCAAGATCTCGTGCAGATAAAGAAAGAGCTAATGTAGCAAAGAAGTATAATAATGGTGATTTTACTAAGTTACCAAAGGGATATGTAAAGGCAGAGAATAAAGATAATCTCGAATTGTTTATAGTTGAAGGTCTTTCAGCATCTTCTCCATGTGAAACTTCAAGAAATGCTAAATATCAAGCTATATATGCTATACGTGGTAAAATGCCTAATGCATTCTCTACTAGTAGAGAAAAATTTTTAGCTAATGAAGAAGTTAAAGGTATTCTATCTATATTAGGATCTGGTTATGGAAAGAATTTTGATATTTCTAAATGTCCATTCCAGAAGGTCATTATTCTCCCTGACGGAGATAGCGATGGAGCCCACATTCGTACACTTGTATTAAAATTCTTATTAATATATTGCCGTCCATTAATAGAGGCAGGAAGAGTGTATACTGCATTATCTCCATTATATCATGTGGATATGGGAACAAAAAATTGGAAGTATTTTATAGATATGGATGCAGTAATAGATTACGTTAGAAAAGATTTCTTATCCAAACATGAGTTGTGCCATTTAAGAACAAAGAAAAAATTCTCTTCTAGTGAGTTTAGTTCATTTATGAATAAATATAAAGATTATGATAGACTTATGGAACATATAGCTTATAACAAAGCAATCAATCCAATATTGTTAGAAGATATTCTAATCTCTAGAGGATTAAGTTTCAGTAAGATGAAGCAGAATTTCAATAAGAAGTATCCATATCTTGAAGTATCTCAGAAGAAGGGAGTTACTATCCTGAATGGCTTAGCAGATAATGGAGAATCTGGTATTCAGTCAGTTATATTAACAGAGCAATTCATGAATGATGTAACCCCACTGTTATCATATATTGATGCGTCTGAAAAGAGATATTTAATGAATGGCAAAAAGGTAGGATTATATGAATTAACTCATGAAATAAGAAATGCCGAACCAAAGAATATGGAACGAGCAAAAGGGTTAGGTGAATTAAATCCAAGAGAATTAGGTATCTCCACTCTTGATCCAGCTCATAGAAAACTATTGAGATATACTACTCAAGATATTGCTAAAGAAATAGAGATGATGAGAAAAGTCAATGATGATAAATACAGCTTGTTAAAAGGTGTAGACATATCACAATATGAATTCTAAAAACAGGAGTACCAGAAATGGTACTCCTTTAAATTTTTGAATAATGATATACTATTACTATGTATTTATTTAAGGAGGAGATATTATGAACTTTGGAAACATCTTATGGGATGCATTCAAACAGACACCTATTGGTAATACCATTGATACTATAGGAAGATTATGCACTCAACCAGAAAAGGAGTTGAAGAGAACAGCATCTCAAATGTTATTAAACATTCCTAATTTTATTAGTGTGGATACTAGAGTTAGGAACTTTCCTATTCATGCTAATATAGATATGACTGGAATAAAGTCTGAAGCAGAGAGATACACTAAAGTAAAACCGAAAAAACAAGTAGTTTATTTTGAAGCTAACGGAGTAATAACTCAAGAAGAAGCAAATGAAATGAATGAATCTTTAAGAAGGAGTGACTATCTGTGATTGATGTAGACATAGATCAAATGTTGTCTGAGCTAGATAATGGAGAATTTGCTATATTCTCATCAGAAGAACAAAACAAATTGTTCTATAACTCAATAAACGATCTAGTTATTTCAGAGAATGATAAATATCCAAAGAAACTAAATGGTTATATGGGTTTTGATGAAACCTATGTAACTAGAAAGAATTCTAATCTTACTAATTCTAATATTGTGAGAATATTTGATAGTAAGAAAACTTCTAATCATATAGCTCAATACTCATATAACAAAGAAGGTATACTGTTAGATAGTGATATAACTGCTATAAGATCTAAAGAATGTGTGGTATATATGTTATGCCATACAGATATGGATGGAGATGCATCTGGTAGTTTAGTATTTAACTCATTGCATTTTGGAGATAATGTAAATATTACACGTTTCAATTATGAATATGATGTATTAGATCAATTAATCTTAGATGTAAATGTAGCAAAAGCCAATAATCCAGAAAAGAAATTTGTTTTATTCATAGTTGACCTATCTCCAAAGATTCTGTATATGACTATGTTGTTAAGTACGTTTAATAAAGTAGTTTGGATAGATCACCATGCTGGATCTATTCCAGTTGTCAATGAGTTAGAGTCTGGTGACTTTATAAAGTCAATGAAAACTAACTCGGTTACTAGTGATTTCTCTTATGTATTAGATACCAGAATGTCAGCCACTCAATTAGCCTTATTATGGTTACATCCATACATAAAACGTATTAAAGAGACTAAGCACATAACTGGTTATAAAATAGCAGCATTGATTAGTATATATGACATGAAAATGGATGAAAGATTTCCAGAATCATATCAAAAAGCTCTATATATGAATCAGTATTACTGGGATTATCAAACAGTATATGTATTCACCAAATTCTGGAAAGATTCTTTCATGGAAGAATATCAGATAGAGTCTATCACTAGAATGATGGTAGCTGGTAAGTTATTATGGGATCTTAATTTAAAGAAGTTAAAGTTATTGTATAAATTTGATTATGTGTATAAGTATACTATACAATATGAAAATGGAAAGACTTTAACTATTAGAGCTATATATGGTACTGGAAATAGTTCTAGATTTGTGGAAAGACATGATCAATCTGAGTATGATTACGAAATTACATTATTAATACGGTATACTAATAAACCAGCTATATTATCTGCATCTGGATATACATCAGATCAAATAATAAAGGATGTTGGTATTAATAATGTATTTGGTACATTTGGTTTAGGTCAAGGTCATCCAGGTGCTGCTGGTATGAGAATATCTAGAAAAGATATGCTTAAACTAAGTACAGAATCAATATTTAGTCCAACAGAGGTAGGTGAAATTCAATATTACTATCCTAATGAAGAATATAATAATCCAAAGATACCATTAGGATTAGATAAATTTAATGTAGATTGTTTATATATCTTGGATGATATCAAGGAACAAATTCAAAAACAATATGAATTCAAAAAGAAAACATATCATCTAAGATTTGAACCAGAAATTGATATAATGGTTAGAACATTTACTATCATCTTTGGTGTGATGTGTTATTCTAAAATAAATGAATAATAAATTACAAACACACTAACAATATATTAGTCTAAAAGATTCCGCCTATAGTATAATGGATAGTACAAGGGTCTTCTAAACCTTTAATCCAAGTTCGATTCTTGGTAGGCGGGCCAAACTTGATTTTCATAACTAAACATTTCTTTATACAATGCTCTGAACACTCTAGTAGTGTTCAGAGCTATCATTTTGTAAAATGGAGGTATAAGAAATGGCTTTTGAAAAGATTAGTTTGGAAACTTGGTTGAAGTTTAATACTCTTAATTATGAGGGGACAGAGTATTTACCAAGAACAGATGAGTTGAATTATAAGTATATCGCAAAACCTGAAAGATCTACATCAAAATCAGCTGGGTATGATTTTAAACTGCCATTTGATATTGATGTTCCTGCAGATAAGACTATAGTTCTTCCATCTGGTATTAAGGCTAATATGGATGATTTAGTAAGACCAGAAGCTAGTAATGCTATTGATGTAAAATTAGCTGGTAAAGTATTCTTAGCATTATATCCTAGATCTTCTCTTGGATTTGGATATAGATTTAGTATGCCAAATACTATACCTATTATTGATGCTGACTATTACAACAATAGTGACAATGAAGGACACATTCTAATAGCATTTAGAGTTGGTGTTCCTCTCAAACTTCCTGCTGGTAGCAAATTCTGTCAAGGAATTATACAGAGATACTTCACTATGGAAGATGATAATGCAAAAGGGGTAAGAACCGGTGGTATAGGTTCTACTGGTAAATAATTCAAAAGGGGATTTTTAGAAAATGGAAATGATTTTGATTGTGGTTTTATCTGTTGCTCTTGGTGTTCTTAGTACTGTATTCTACTTTACTTGTCTTAAAGACAAACCTGTACAGTTTAAATTTCGTACAGAAAAAGAAGATAGAGTTATAGAACAATTACAAGCTGCTGGAAATAATCTAGTTAGTGTTGTTGAAAATCCAAATAGAAAACTAACTCTTAGAAATAGATTAGATCAAGCTAAAGAATTTATAATCTTTCATAAATCTAAGGTTGGTTTTTGTGTATTGTTTATTATTGCTTGTATTGTAGGAGCATGGTTAGGTCATAATCTGATGATGAACGTAAATGATACCATTAAAGAAAATAAGAAAGCTACTACTGTTGGAATGACTATGATAGAACCAGATTCTATTAAAGTTAAACACCTTGATGATGGTTCTAGGGTTAGATATCTTTAACAGTTAAATAATACAATTTAGGAGGTATTTAACAATGATTAGCAAAGATATAGTCATTCGTACAATCAAAGAAGGTTTTCTAATGTCTACTGCTGAAAAGCAGAGACAGTTGCAAGCTATGCTTCAACAAGTAGAGCAAATGGGTGAAGAAATTGATGAAGCTCAATATGCTCGTGTACTTGAAATTCTTAGATCCAAAGTTTAATAACAAGGATATCCAGGATCTTTATTGATCCTGGATATTTTTTTAAACCATAGGATACTTTCCTATAAGGGAGGTATTATTATGGTTAAAAGAGATTTCCATTATTTCAAGATTGCTAAAGCAGTTTCAAAGACTTCTACATTTGATCGTATAAAGATTGGATGTATTATAGTTTATAAGAAAGAAATCTTATCAGCAGGAGTCAATGTCAAAAAATCTCATCCTATGCAAAAGAAATATAACTCTCTTAGATTCAATTGTCAACCTGAATATCATCATTATCTTCATGCTGAAATGCGAGCTATAATAAATGCAGATAAAGAAGACTTATCTGGAGCATGTATTTATGTGTATCGAGAAGATAAAAGAGGAAAATTAGCACCATGTAGACCTTGTCCTGCATGTATGGAAGTAATCAAAAAAGCTGGAATTAAGAAAATATTTTATACAACTGAAGATGGCTATTGTGAGGAGATGATAAAATGACTGACATCGTTGTACTAATGATAGCTGCTGGTGTAGTATCAGCATTATATATCTATCTGTATAAAGTTATAGAAGAAAAAGATACATTGCATATTACTTTAATTAGATATGACTCTAAATCAAATACTACGTTTACTAAAGAGATAATTTCGTTTAAAGATCATGAAGGAAACTTTACGGTTAATCTTGAACAGGAATATCCTAGATATGTTTGTTGTTGTTCTGTTAATGGTAATAAGATTACTATAGAAACTAATAAAAATTTAAATTGTAAGAAAACTTTACATTGTATAGTTACTAAGATGGGTTTGATTAAAATATATGATAAATAATAATCCTCCCTGATGGTTTGATACCATCAGGGATATATTTGAGTAAAATAAATTATAAACATATACTATTTATATGAGTGGATAGATAAAGGGGAAGTTCATATGAGAATAAAAGTTGTATATTCGTCATAGGACCACAAACACTTTGTTTAATGCTACATATAATAAGGTAGTGCATAACGAAATTTCCCAGCATAATATAGTGGAGAAGGGGTTGGTGTTGTTTCAGGTATCAATAGATCCTCATAGTATTGTGGATAGCACTATAAGCTGGACTATTGATAATTATTTGAGAGACAAACTTTGTCAAGAAATGGAGGAGATAAATAGTTAAGAGAGGTTCTGGTATACAAAATTTATATCTATCCACTCAAACCTCTCTTTTATTTTTTATCCTAAGCGGTAGTCAAATTCAGTTCTCTCATGTGCTTTAAGTTCAATAGTCTTATGAGGATCTGTTATACAGAATATATGTGGCGTAGCATATAAATCTACAGTGATATCTTTTGTTGAAGTAAGTTGAATTTTATAAAATGGGTCTCTATCATCATCATTAGGAACACACAACATCAAGGCATATCTAATAATAGAACCATTCATTTCTATTTTATTAGAATATCCTAAAGCATAATAGTCTATCATAGCACTAGCAGATGTTTCTTTATTTTTTGCTACTTTCAAATCACAATGGACATATTTTCTTACAAAGATATCATCTTTAGGACTAGAGATTACCATATTAGGAGTAGATAAAGAATAAACTTCTACTGGATAAGTAGAATGAGCTAAAAATATTTTAGGTAAAATCAAACTTGTTTTATCTCCATGCATAACATGATGAGCAAACATATTAGATTCTATATCATCTTTATCTAATATATCTAAATCCATAGTATAAAGAGAACCTTTTCCCATAAGACCCAAAGTATTCATAAAATATCTTGGTTCATATACATCTGTAGTAAAATCCTTCTTTTCCCAGTTATCATTATATTCATAAATACTTTTACCATCTTTAGTAATAGCAAACCAAATATAATTCTGACCCTCTGCTTCTAATGGAGAATGACAAACTTCTAACATATTAAATTACCCCCTATAAATAATTAACGATTATATAAAAGTTTGCACAATAATTAAAAATCCTCTACCCGTTATGGGTAGAGGATTGTATTAGGTATAATAACCAGTAAGTCTAATTTTAAATGTAAAATCTCCAGGAATAGAATTGATTGGAGCAACAATTCTTAATTTAGCAGTACATACATTTTGTGGATATAGTAAGGGATCACCATTGTTCATAGTACCTTTAATAACATCTGTAATTACACCACTATTAGCTCTTAGTAATTTAGTAGTAGTACCACCAATAGGAGTCCAAGTAGTTGTATTACCATCAACTGATTCTACATTAACCTGTACCCATTTATCTTGTGGAATTGGAGTATTTGCTGTTAGACCATTAGAATCTAATACTGCTAACATAGGATCTCTAAGATCAGACACATCATCAGTACCAGTTTTATTATTCCAAATATTAATAGTCAATTCTTCAGATGGAATTTGAGCTCTGACAATTCCAACATTCCATGTTGCTTGAACAGCTGTGTTGGTTTCATCAAAAATTCCGATTAATGGACCCATTTAAGTCACCTCCATTAACCAACATAGTAACCATTAATTCTGGTCTTAAAGTTATATGTATTAGGTGTAGCATTTGCAGGAACATCAATTCTTAGTTTTACTGTGCAATAATTAGTTGTATTACTAGAAGAACCAGGATTAGCAGTACCTCTAATAATATTACCATCTGATGCTGGTACACCATCACCACGAATAAATTTAGTAGTAGTACCACCAACAGCAGTCCAAGTACCTGATTGTTCAGAAAGATTTGGGCAGTTTACTTTTAGCCATTTACCTGATACTGGATCAGAAGTGCTACCACCATTAGTGTCTAGAGATGTAATAGAAGCATCTCTAAGATCAGCTAGAGCAGTAGAGTTATTACCTCTATTATTCCAAATCTGAATAGTTAAAACATTGGAACTCTGACTAGCTTTAACAACACCAGCAGACCAGTTAGTCTGGGTTGTATTTGAAGAAGCATTAACAACTGTAATAGACGGAGCAGCCATATTACGAAACCTCCTTATATTTTGTTTCTATTTATGCATAAAGAGAAACCTCTCTTTACACACATGTCTAAGAAAAACAATCCTAGGGAATCAATCCCTAGGATTGCATAATTTTGATTAGTCTATAATGAATGCATAAGAACCACTAGAAGAATCATCTATATTGAGAGAACCTATCATATCTTTAAATCCACGACCATTGATTTTAAATTTAGCATTTAGATTAGCATTTTTATTTTGTTTAACTACTAAACTACCTTCTAGATCTACACTATCAGGAATATTTAATTGACCATCAAGATCAGTAGATTCAGTATAGAAGTTTATAGATAATTGAGAATCTAAAGCAGCAGTTTCTCTAATATTAAGTTGACCTTCTAAATCATCAGCAGGATGATATATTTCATAAGTTCTATTAATATTAATTGCGCCATCTAAAATTGGTCCAGGAACTCCATTGATAATAGCTTTATGTATTTTAATGAATACTTCACCATCTAAATCAGGAATTTCTTCACCACTAATAGGAGTGTCGCTAGGAACATGCCGTTTTATGGTAATTGCACCATCTAATTTAGAATAATGAACATATTTATCATGTGCATCTGGAGTGCCATCTATAGCACTAGGATTAATAGGCTCAGCAGGATCTGGATTAAGATCTGCATGGTATTTAGGTATAGTTAATTGTCCATCTAGATCTTTTAGATCTTTAA
>AUXO011358605.1_pt1 | contig 10222 bp, 11 predicted proteins | sample 768731 | NCBI WGS metagenome assembly AUXO01 (sample SAMN02715735, study PRJNA202380) | gut metagenome | biome: sheep rumen | host: Ovis aries | place: New Zealand: Palmerston North | reverse complement strand
TGTGTGCGGCCAGATATACGATGAAAGAAACAAGCCGGTAAAAGATGAAAACGGGAACCCTGTTATCGGCACCGGCTGTGGGAAACGTTATGACTGGGAGGACCGCGCACTGGAAATGGTACCGTATGACACAGAGTATATAGGGAATTATTATACCGATGAAGCCCTGAAGGCCGCTGAAGAAGAAAAGAGACTGAATGCCATGAAGAAAGCCGGAATGACCGGAAATTTCCAGGAAGACGACGCGATCACGGAAGAAGATTACGAAAACGGCATAGACGACCTTGGAGGAGACAAAACGTGACAAAAAAAGACATCATGGAAGTGCGGAAAACAGTAAAGGGAAAAGGGCTGTGCATACACACCATACACCTGTGCTACGCGGCTCCGGACAGAGAAAAACTCTTTTTTACAAAACACGGGCTGCAGACGCTGCCGGAAGACGATGTTGATGCCTACTGCGAAATATTTAAGAAAACGCTCGGAGGCAAACCGGAAAAGAACCTTGTCACCATGGACTTTTCCGGAGAAAACAGCTGCATGTCACAGGAAGAGCTTACAGCTCTTGTTAAAGGGGGCGGTAAAAACGCAGATGCAGCCGAAAATCTCTGCGAAGAATTCATACAGGGGCTCAATATGGCCGGAAACTACCTGATCATCCTGGCCTACGGAAGCTATGATATCCCGGCAGCAAGAGACAGCAGTATGGCAGCCGACGGGATATCGGAAAGCGTGTATGAGTTCATGCTGTGCAGCATATGCCCGGTGGAGCCTTCAGAAAGAGGCCTGTTCTATCATCCGGATAAAAAGGATTTTGCCGGAAAGATAACGGATAAGATATTGAGAAAACCTGTTTGCGGCTTCCTTTACCCTGCCTTTGAAGGGAGGATGCCGGACATACACCATCTCCTTTACTGCATGCCAAAGCCAAAGGAGGCGCACCCCGAATTTGCAGAGGATATCCTTGGATGCCGGCTGCCGCAGGAGGCAGATGACCAGAAGGAGACGTTCAGGAGCGTTGTGGCGGATGCGCTCGGAAAAAACGCTACGGTAGAGAGCCTTGTAGAGGTAAACCGCGGCATATCTGAATACAAAGAAGAGAGGGATATGAACGAAGAGCCGGCGGAAGTTGGAAAACTTGAGCTTCAGCGGATATTGAAAAGAGCAGGTGCTTCAGAAGACCTCAATGAAGATATAAGCGTGATGGCGGAAAACATTGTGGAAGACAGGTATGTATTTGAGACTTCCGGAATAAAGATCAGCGTTTCCCCGGAACACATAGACAGGATCCGGCAGGAGAGCGTCGGCGGAGCTCCCTGTATCGTCATTCCGGCATCGGGTATGACACTGAACGGGATCGATATCAGGGTCAGCTGATAGACAGCCTGATATGACCAGAGGCGGCGCATTTTATGCGCCGCCTCTTTATGTTCTTTATCACAAACTAACGGTCTGTAACCGCAAGCCCGTGGCTTCAGTCATGGGTTATTGACTAAAACCGGATCTAATACGCTACAACACGGCAGAACGTTGCCTTGTCGGTATCATCAGTAAAGTTGTCAGCCTTGGAAAGATATGCTCTCCACATCGAAGAGATTTTTGACGGCATGCGCATTTTCCGCATGCCATCGCAGACGATCTGCCTTATCCTCTGTTTTGTAAGCCCAAGATCTTCACCGATTTCCGAGTATGAACGCCCGCCGAAATAATACTGTGAAATACAATAGCTTTCACGTTCATCAAGGTCGCTGAGCCGTTCAGCAATGACTTTTTTAATATTATCTGCCGCCTCAACTCCGACAAAATCCTCCTGAAAAACACCCACCTGGGCATCAGGATCAAAAAGCCTCCTCCTCCTTGTTTCTGCTCTCTTAATAGAAAGGTATCTTCCCCTCAGAAATACCGCGATACGCTGTCTGCGCACATATGCGGGATCTTCAGGATTGCTATCCTGGAAAGATTTGTGAACAGCATACAGATAATATACATAAAGCGACTGGGTAATGTCCTCGTCTTTAAGATGGCGCCTGCTTACAAAATCGCTTACCATATACATATTTTCTTCTGCAAAATCCTTTTCTTCTTTCGAAAGTTCAAAATAGGGAACGGCGGGTATGTCGCAGTTATACCTCTTTTTCCTTTTCTTTTCCGCATTCGCAGCAGCGTCATAGAAACTGGCCCCGTTTTTTATTAGAGTTTCCATAAGAGAACAGTCAAGGTCGTGCACATAACACACTCCCTTCAGGGTCCCTGTAAACCCCTTATAAACATACGTGATGCTTCTGGAGAGGACTCTGTCCGTTTCAGAAAAGATCTGTGCACAGTGTGACAGATAGCGGATATCGGCATTGGGCGTACGCCCTGTGCGGGCTGCGCGAAAAGCGCGGCATTCCTTATCCCTTTTGCTGATATGGTGGATGCGGTCAAGGTTCTGAAGATTGTTGACCATATCAAGGATAAGAGCGCGGTCATTGTTCCCGATGCTGTTTACTCTCCCGAACTGCTGTGTAATGATCCTGTTTGAGACAGACGGGCGCAGCATGATCATGACCTTAAGGTCATCGATATGGACTGTTTCCATTATTTTGTCGATAGAATACAAGACCTTGATATAAGACTCGTCTTCCATAAGAAATTCCTGAAGCCTGCTTTCGGGATCTTTGTACGTATATACATAATCCACGATCTTCTTTCCGGGGAATATCCTGCTTAAGATGCCTCCGATAAATTTCCTGTTCTCCGGGATCGATCTGGATGACGCACAGTATACGAGGATCCTGTTACAGCAGTCCTTATACATGTACCCGGGAAGATGCTCTTTCATTACAACCTCAGGGGAAGCTTCATCCTTCCACCTGTCGGCGATCTGTTCCAGCTTTTTCCTGAGATTTTTCTTTTCTCTGTCGGGTATATCAGCTTCGTCCACTTCGATGAGCCGGCCGGCGACAACCTCGTCGATATTGTGGATCGAGAGGATGTATTCGGGTTCTGTAAAAACGCCTGCTTTTTCAAGCTGTGAAGACGTATAATTGCCGGCTGAATTCCCGTCAAAGAACTGATCAACGATCGTATTTATCGTTCCCTGGTCCTCAAATCTCTGCGGCGTGGCTGTAAAGCCTATGAGAACAGGGTGATACATCCCGAAAAGATGCTTAAAAGCGGCTCCCCATTTTTCTGCCCCAAGATAATGCGCTTCATCAATAAGATAATAATCAGCTTTATACCATTCGGCATTCCCGCCCGCCTTAAAGTCCATGCACATTTTGGTAAATGTGGTGATAGCGACGTTTTCAAGGGAAAACACAGGATCCTTTTCCATAAAATACCTTGCTGCGTTTTTCTGTTTTGTAATGACCAGAAATGTAGATGAAAGATGTGTGCGGATAAAAGCGGCCATGACAGACGTCTTTCCGGACCCGCACGGATTGACTACGCAGCAGTTGGCTCCGCGGCCAGCAAAACTGTTAACTTCCTCAAGTGTCTTCTCATTATGTCTGAGCAGTTCCATAAAAATCCTCCTTGTTCAATATCCTGTTTCTCCGGTTTTCCATATGTGTTTTCTGTATGTGCGATGAATGAAAAAATAAAATAATGAAACTTTCCCAGAAAAAACCGGCAGAAGGAAAATGGGTTAATATAACAGGTAAAGACACATATGCCTTTACTTAAGGCGGGCAAAACAGGATACAGCCTGTGAGGAAGCTGGCGCTTCGCAAAACAAACTGAAAAGGGAGAAAATAAAATGTCTAATGTTATTGATTTTGAACAGATCGAGAAGGCCGGGAACGACAGTTTTTCAATTGAAAAGATGATCGAGGTACAGGAAAAAGAAGCCGAAACATTTTCCCGCAAACTCGCTTCTACGGCGGCATTCTGCCGCCAGGTTGCAAAAATCGCGGAAGAAACGATAAAAAAATCTGGTGTGACAGGGGATTTCAGGCCCACGCCGGTTTTCATTACGATGCTGGCAACCCCGATTGACGCGATCATCGGATTAGGAGCAGATAATAATGAAAAAAGCTTCCCAATCATGACCGCGGAAGCGGATGACGGTTTTACGTATGTCATAAAACTTCACATTGTCACAACAAAGATAGGACAGAAAAGCGGACAGGTATTTGATTACAATACGGATGTGATCACCAGCATGTTCCGTGTAAAAGGAAAAAAATGTGAATGTGTCGGTTCCGATGGGGAATGGAACGCCGCTTCGTGGAGGGATTATATGGGTATTACTTATGCCCAGTATATAGATGTGGATAAAAACCCGATCCATGCGGATATGCTCAGCGCAGCCATGGACATCCTCGGCCCTGTTTCAGACAAGAGGTGGAAGAAGATCAAAGAAGAAAACAGGCAGCTCATAAGCCTCTACAAAAATCCCGGCATATCCCGGCTTATGTTCATATCCGCAGATGAAGTCGGGAACAGGAGCGGTGTGAGGTTCACGCTTCAGCCGTATTCCGGAAGGGAAGGCGCTGCCATAGGAATAAAAGATGAAAGCCTGACTCTGCTGCTCCAGACAAACGACGAGGCTGTCGAAGTATGCACGTTTGCCGACGAAGAAGATGCGGAAAATTTCATCGAAAAATACTTTGACCGCTACAGCGATTCGTCGCCTTCTTTCGTACTGCCTCTTTCCAGAGATAAAGTCATAGATATACGGCTTGCGGACGCCTCGGTCGATCTGGACGATTATGTAAGGAAAAATTTCGGGCCGTTGACGGAAAGAGAAAAGAAGCTCCTCCGGTTTTCCAAAAAAGCTGTCAGGGAACTTGCAGAACAGGATATTCTCTCTTCTATCATAGGAAAACTGCCTGTAGACTGATGCTGGAGACACAAAACAAGCCCGCGGCTTAACGCCGCGGGCTTGTTTATACTATAGCGCCGCCAAGCACGGATCATGCCCCGTGTAAAAAAAATTTACAGGCGGTTTCCCTCGAACGCTTCGAGGATCGCTGCGCTGAGAGCGTTGCGCGTTTCTGAGTTGATGGGGTGAACGGTATCGACGTGCTGTCCGTTCGCGAGTTTTTTGTTGGGCATGGAGATAAAGGGATCTTTATCTTCCGGGCAGATAATAGCAATATCGTGAATAACGATTGCATCATCAATTGTTACAGATGCAAAAGCCGCGAGGGCTTTGTTTCTGCTTTCTACATTTCTGATTCTGATATCTGTGATCTGCATTTTATGCTTCTCCTTTGTGTAGATCTTGCATTATCAAACACTTTCATATGCGACAATGCAGGGTATAATTCTCAAGTGATCGGACAGACAGGGGATCTCCGTCCTTCATAGTGAGAATGAAATAAACTCGTCCGTTTTTGGTTTTTCGTATGCGCAGATCAGAACTCTATATCAAAAAGATCGTCATCGATACCGGACGCGAGCTCCATTTCCATTTCATCGCGCACGGTGACGTCCAGGCCCATGATCACGCCCAGATGCTTGGCAATGCGGTCGTCATAAAGGACAAGACCTCTCGCTGCAGCACCCGATGTCTCGTTTACAAAGCTGGACGAACTTTCATCGTTCGCCACACAGCATGAAAAAATAAACGGGATATTGTAAAGGTGGAGCTTTTTGGAAAGCTCGTCTAATATGGGGCGGCACTCTTTTTCAAAAACCTCTTCTTTATTAAATCGTGATATATTTGTTTTTTCAGCCATAAGCAGCCTCCTTTCTGTACATAATCGGAGCCGCGCCCGGCAGCCGGGCGGCCCCATGCTGTTAAGATGATCATCCGGATAATTTACAGGCTTTCAAATCTTCCAAAAAGATTGAGCATGTCGTCGTCTTCGTCGCCCACATCTTCGACTTCTTCGGCTTCTTCATCCTGAACTCCCGGATCGTCGTTATCTGTATCGTCATCATCAAAATCGTAATCAGAAGAACTGTCTTCATCTTCTTCCTTTGCCGGAAGGGCCTTCTCTTTGTCGGCCGGCTTTTCCTTCTTTACAGCTTCGGGATCGGGAGCAAGATCCTCAACATCCCCAAGACGCTTCCTGCCCGGCTTCTTTACCTCCTCTTCTTCCTCCTCGTTTTCTTTTTCAAAAAAGACGGTCCTTCTCTGGACAAGGGGAAGGTAGTTGCGGCGAAACTCGCCAGGACGAAGAATGAGAAGGTCGTCGATGCTGTCAAGGTCTTTTGCGGAAATACGGATGTTCTCTTTGCTGATCGAGGACGCTTCTTTCAGGAAAACACCAGTCATCTGGTCCATGAGCGCCTGCCGCAGGATCGCCTTTAAAAAGGCGGTCCTGGCTCTGGGTTTGATCTCTTTCTTCAGGAACCTGATGGAAGCAGGATCTGTAACAGTGATCTCAAGGGGAACACAGCGGTGCTTCCCTGACACATCATATGGAAGACATCCCGGAATAAATATATGCAGTTCCCTGCCTGCCGCACGGTACATAAGCGCCAGCTTTATGAGCGAGGCGACCGATATGCCGGATCCGTTGATAGCGTAAAAATCGGCGTCACAGAACTTGTATATCTTTATGTAAACCTTCAAAATCTATCACCTGCCTTATTTCGATTCCCGCATTGCCAGGTACATCTTGTTGTAGAGGCGCATGTAATAGCCGCGCACATTGGCAAAAAGGAAAGGGAGGCTTGTGTCGTTCTGGTTTCCGTCAATGATCGCAAGGGAAGAAAGCCCTTTAAGTTTTTCACGTATCTGCTCGTTCCAGGCGGCGCCTGTCCCGCCGGTTATGATCAGGTAATCATATTCGGAAAGGACATATATCTGCCCGAATTTTTCAAGTGCCTGGTCGCATATGCGGCGGCTGCATTTTTCAAGAATGTCGGCAAATGGCTCGTTATGACTTGAAAACTTGTCATGGCAGCGTATAAATCCTTCGCCAAGGCAGCGCTGGATCCCGATCATAGAAACTTCTTCATTATATTCCTCATAGATCGCCTGTATCGTGTCCCTAAGCACCTGGTGCATGGAAAACTGTGTGAATGTCTGCTTTTCTCCCGAATGGTTATTAATGATCGGAAATATATCAAGTGTTTCGAAGCCTGCGTCAAAAACGAGCACGTTCTTATTAAAATAATTCTGTGAACCGCGGATAAAGCGGTGCGAATTATCTATCGCGACAGACCAGAGGGTACCCTTGGGCTGCTCCATAACGTCTACATTGCCGGGCTCGATCGTAATATCAAAAATCTCTTCCGGGGTATTCCCGACGCGAAGGGCGAACCTGTGTCTGCCGGCAATTGCCTTGACAAGTTTGGAAGTATCCTTCTTAAGATATTTAGGTGGAAGACCGGTCTGTACGTAAACAGTCTTCCCGCTTGGATCTCCAAAGTCGTTTTTCCTTGTTCCTAACCCAAGTCCTACTCTTACCAGCACAAGGAACATGGGGTCGTCATAGCGCCGCCTTCCCCAAATAGATTCTTCCGATATAGTGCTGTCGTTCTGTCCGACGTCATTCTGTGCCGATTCACCAACAAGCCACTGTTCTCCCGTCAGCAGATCACGATATGTGATATGGCTGTCAGGAAGAGTGCCGATGGTCTCGCCTGAAAATTTAATAGCAAAGCTGGGGAATACGGCGATTGTGTTCTGTGAAAATATCTTTACAGATGAATATCCGAAATCGGCCGCGCAGAGCCATATTCCCTTTACACCGCCGTTCGCGCGGCTGCGTATGTCTGTTCTTGTCTTATACCTGCTTGTAGATTCCAATTTGTTTTCCTCCTGTTGCTGTAATGTTTGCCCGGATATCGGATCAGGGAAACCTCCCGATAACGATACCCCGTATCTGTTTGCGGAGAACCGGCCCGAATATCCTGCTGTCCGCTGAATCATTGCGGTTGTCCCCGAGTATATAGAACTCATTATTACCAAGTTCTATCGTTTCCGACGCCGTCCCTGGGTCTTCGACAGGCGGATAGCTTCCTCCCTCAGGCATTCCGTTGATAAACAGAATGCCGTCAGAGATCCGGACGCTGTCTCCCGGAACTGCCACTATGCGTTTGATCAGAAGCATTCTGTTCACCCTGACTACCGCGACGCTCCCCCTTCGGATGTCTTTTGCCGCAGCCATTTTGTTATAGATAACAATATCTCCGTTTGAAAAATACGGAAGCATAGATGGCCCCGATACAAAGACGAAAGACACGAAACGCGTAACTACAAAAAACGCTGTGAGCAGCAGTGCCAGTGCCTTTTTCACAGCTGCGCGTTTTCCGGCGGGCAAGGCCGTCACCTCCGTATCGTGGATTTGTTGAGTATCCCGAGCAGGACAGAAGGAACGCCATCCTCGCACGGTTTGTCATCGTAAAGAAGGACAGTAACCTCAATGTTCTTGTACCGGAAGACATATCCGGTATAGTCGGTGAAAGTGTCGTTTACTATATCCTCTTCGATGATCTCGGAAAACCTGAAAACGATATCCTGCGCGTCAGAAAAGCTCAGCTGGTTTGTGCACATAGGCTCATCCGGCATATGTCCGTCCGGATGTTCTGTGTCCATGAGCATATATTTCGGACAGGCGTAAAAAGGTGAGGACCCGAATTTCACTTCCATGGGGATCGGCTCCTCGTGCCCGTTCATGCAGTAAAACCTGATGTTGTCGTTCTTCCAGAAATTAATAAGCATTTTGTCAGCCTCCTTTATAAGAAGAAAAAATGTATTTTTGTCATGCTGCTAAAGACAGCATGAAAGAAAAGAGAAAATTTTAAAAAAATTTTTTTTATAATTTTCGATTCGTTAAATTAAATCAGCAACTCCGCGGGAACGATGCGGAGAAGTGTAAGAAGATGATCAGAAGTAAGGAAAAAGGAGGAAGCTTATGAGCGAATCGAAAGAGATGACGGCTGCAGCAGCGGCAGAAGAAAGAGTGGATACCACAGAAGAGAAAAGAGAAAACGTAAACGGGATAAACGCCAGGGGAAGAGTCCTGGGCATAGGAAAAGACAACTACGGAAGGCCGCGGTTTATTCTTTTCATCAGGGCAAACTCATCGCGCCCGGCGTCTTATGTAAGTTTTTCACTTGACAAGATATCGCTGGGGGATATCCGCGTAGGTGATTTCGTAGATGTAGAAGGGCACATAGTAGCCTACAACACCAGAAGCAGGGTATGGGACAGGAACATATACACGCAGTATATGGTCGCTGACAAAGTGGAACTCTGCAGAACCCGGCTGAAAAAGATATATGGCTTTGACGGCGGTTTTGCGTTTGACAGGCCGTACATAGATGTATACGTATCCGGAAGGGTCACCGACATCGAAAGCAGAGAAGGAAGGAACACGCTGTCGATATTGGTCGAAGAAAAAGGAAAACGGCCGAACACGATCAACGTACAGTACTCAGACAGGATGAGAGTAAACGATGTAAAACCGTCAAAGGGCGATGAGATATGCCTGGTCGGCACTATATATACCAAAAAGACCGATAAAGACGGATCGACAAGATATTATGAGAACATCATCGTTGACGATATGGGGATCGTGGTAAAAGAAGAAGCAGACAGCACGCTTTTCGATTTCGGCGAGGAAGACGGCGAAAAAGAATAACCGCCCCCAGCAACAGCGTTTTATGCGCGCGGCATATATGCCGCGCGCTTTTTATGTTCCGCTTTTTTATATTTTTCCATTTTAGACATTTGTTTTTCAGCTGCAGGAAATCCGGAGTCGATTGAAAGGAGGGACGAAATGAAAGAGATCAATGATAAGATTACCGGAAAAAATAAAGAGGCAGAAAGAGATGTAATATATGAAGCAGCAACAGGGATCATCTACGCGATGTATATTGCAGCAGGGTCATTTTTTACGGCATTTGGCGCAGCGTCAGTCACTGTAAAAAGCCTTGGGGAGATCGTGCCGGAACACATAGCGCTGGCAGTCGGCTTTATGGGTATCCTCCTGCTTGTGGAAGTATTCCGGATGATGATCGATGATTCTGCCGGAAAGGAATACGAATGCCTGTATCTGAAGTTTTGCAGGCTCTTTTTCCGGGAAGATTAAGAAAAGGAGAAACGTATCATGATAAAGACTATACAGACGGCTGATTTTATGGGCCTGCCTGGGATGAGGAAGTTCGATTTTGAAAATAAACTGGCCGCTTTTTGCGGCCAGAATGCTGTAGGGAAAACTTCGGTCCTCAGCGCTGTCCGCTATGTCCTGACAGGCGTGGAACCGTCCGGAGAGACTGTTACAAGCGGAAAAGCCAGGGCAGCAGTACAGATCGAATTCGATAACGGCGTAAA
>AUXO011768877.1_pt1 | contig 10223 bp, 11 predicted proteins | sample 768731 | NCBI WGS metagenome assembly AUXO01 (sample SAMN02715735, study PRJNA202380) | gut metagenome | biome: sheep rumen | host: Ovis aries | place: New Zealand: Palmerston North | reverse complement strand
TGAGGGAAATCAGGAGCCAATCTTTGAGATTACGGGCAAAATCAAGAATGTACGCGTGCTCAAAGAGCAACATTTGGCGCTTACGGTGGCGGATAGTCATGGCAACGAAATGAAGATGATGGCTTTCTATGCGCCAGAGGATTGGCTAAGTGTTGGGACAGGGGAGCATATCTTGGTGCAGTTTACGCTTATGAAGAATGAATGGCGTGGAAATGTTAAGCTTGAAGCTAATCTAATAAGCCTTGAAAGAATTTCTTAGATATGGTAAAATTTAGCCAATATGATTAAAGTAACCCGTAAAGATGAGAAAGAAGCGAACGAAAACATCATTCGTCGTTTCAATCGCAAGGTTCTTCAGAGTGGCGTAATGGCTACTGCGAAGGAAAATATGCGCTTTTCTAAGCCAATTTCCAAGCGCGAACGCCGTTTGAAAGCTATTTTGCGTGATAAGCGCAAAGCTGAAAAAGCCGAACGTATGAAGTTAGGCCTTAAATAAGAGACATAAAATACCCCGCGGTTCGGGGTATTTTTGCGCGCAGAGAAACACGATATAATTTATTTGAAAATATTTAAAGGAGAAAAATGATAATATTCTTTGGCCCAGCAGGCAGTGGTAAAAGTTTGCAGGGGCAAAAACTGGCTGAAAAACATAACTGGAAATGGATGTCCATTGGCCAGATGCTTCGCGATCGTAAAGATCCTGAGCTTGAAGAGATTATGAAGAAGGGCGAACTTGTTCCTGATGAACTAGTCGTCGAAATGATGCATGATGCTGTTGTTAAGGCCGACGAAGCTGGTTTTAACGCTATTCTTGATGGTTATCCACGCGATGAATGGCAGGCTAGGTGGGTTGTAGATAATGGCGATACAAAGTATCTCGATGGTGCAATTATCTTTGATGTGCCTCACGAAGAGCTAAGGAAGCGTTTGTCTTTGCGCGCTCGTGAAGATGATACCGATGAGGCTATCGAACAGCGCTGGGCAATCTTTGATCGCACAATTAAGGTCATGTCTGAAATGCTATCTGAAAAAGGCGTAAAGATTGCGCATATCGATGGTGTTGGCGAGATTGAAGAAATTTCTGAGCGTATCGAGAAGCAGCTTGCTGAGTGGAAGGTAATTGATTAATGGATTACGACAAAATTAATGCCATGCGCGAAGGCGGCAAAATCATGGCGCAGGTTTTCAAGGAGCTTCGTGAGTATACCAAGCCTGGGATGACGGGCAAAGAAGTTGATAAATGGGTAGAAAAGAAGATTCTTGAATATGGCGCAGGTATTGCCTACTATGAGCCAGAGGTAGATTTTCCAGGTTCTATCTGTATTTCGGTTAACGACGAGCTTATTCATGGTATTCCGAAAGATGTTGTATTTGAAGAAGGTGATAAGGTGTCTTACGATCTTGTTATCAAATACAAAGGCTATTACGTCGACTCGGCCTTTACGATGATTCTTGGCAAGCCAACGGCCGCTCAGAAACATCTCCTGAGCTTTACCGAATCTTCGCTTTATGAAGGCATTGAGCAGGTTCGCCCAGGCGCTAAGCTTGGCGATATTGGCTTCGCTGTAGAGAAGACCTTGAAGAAGGGTAAGCTTGGTGTGATTAAGAATTATGTCGGTCATGGTATCGGTAAAAAGATGCACATGGAGCCAGAGGTGCCTAACTATGGCAAGAAGGGTCATGGTTACACTTTGAAGCCTGGTGATACGATTTGTATCGAGCCAATGTCTAGCCTTGGTAAGCCAGATACGGTTGTCGTAGAAGGCGACGATGGCTGGACGGTATGCTTGAAAGATGGTTCGCTTGGCTGTCATTTCGAGCACACGGTTCTTGTTACGGAAGACGGCTACGAAATTATTACTCAGCTTTAATTTGAGAAATACACCTGTTTTATAGGGCAGGTGTATTTTTATTTGCTTTGTGCTTATGCTACAATATAGGGTATGGAAGAAAGAGCGCGCTTTGCAGTTGGTATCGATTTTGGCTCGAATAAAATTCGGGCAGTTATTGGTCGTAAAGTAAATGACGAAGTCACGATTGTTGGCTTTGGCGAGGCGAATTCCGAGGGTATTCGTCGTGGCGCTATTTCTGATCTTCAATCTCCGATTGAGCCACTCAATGTCTGTCTTCATAAACTAGAGAATATGAGCGGTATCAATATTTCTGGTGCTAGCGTCAGTATCAATACAAATAGTATTGCTAGCACGAAGGTGGATGGTACGGTTACGAATGTCGATGGTTCGATGGGTCGTGGCATCGATGACAATGTGATTGAGCGCCTTAATCAGACCGCTATCGAGGGGCGTGTACCAAAAAATAGAACAACGCTCAGCTTGATTCCTTTTGAATATATCTTGGATAACCAGGGCGGCATCCGCAATCCTTATGGCATGATTGGTACACGTTTGGAGATTCGCGCGAACGTGATTTCTGCGCTTACGCCAGATGTAGAGAATTTGAATCAGCTTTGTATTGGTGCTGGTAACCTTGCAATGCATGAGGTTGTTCCGGCGGCAGAGGCTGCGGCTACGGCGATTATTACGAATCGTCAGAGAGAAAACGGTATTGGTGTCGTAAACTTCGGTGGCGCAACGACCAGTATTGCGATTTATGACGAGGGTGAACTTCAGTATACATCTGTAATTCCGATGGGCAGCAACGACATCACGCGCGATCTTGCTACGATTTTGGCTGCAACGCCAGATTTGGCCGAAGATGTTAAACTTCGTCATGCTGATGGTCAGTTCAAAGATGGCAAAGATGTCACTTTGACGCATGGCCGTGATCAGTACGTTTTCTCGCGTAGCGAGATTAACGAGGTTGTTGAGGCTCGTCTTGATGAAATCTTTGAAGAAGTTCACAATCGCTTGATTGCCTCTGGTTATGATAAGCGCTTGCCAGAAGGTCTAATCCTAACCGGCGGCGGTGCAAAGATGCGTAATTTGGATCTTTATGTTCGCTCAAAGCTTAGCATGGCTGTCCGTATGGGCGAGGTGCTTCCAGGAATTACGGCAACAGATAAGAATATCTTGAAATCTGATTATACAACTGCGATTGGCCTTATGCTTCGTGATATGGAGGCTAGGGAATACAATGAAAACAGTCGCCGTTCACGCAAACGCCACAAAAATAGTGGTAGTGGCGGCGGAAATATCTTCTCAAAGTTTATGGGATTCTTCCATTAATATTTTCGTATCTGTTTTCTTGCCGTCTAGCAAAAAATTTGTACAGATGTTATATTAGATAAAGAATTGGAAAGTAGGAGTAAAAACAAATGCCCGAGGTAAAACCTAACGATATAGATAGTGAAGCAAAAATTAAGGTTGTTGGCGTCGGTGGCGCTGGTGGCCATGCAATCGATCGCATGCGCGAGGTTGGTCTTTCTGGTGTTGAACTTATTGCAGTAAATACTGATGCTCAGCAGCTTCGCAGCACAAAGGCAGACGTAAAGGTCCCTCTACATATGGACTCTACAAAGGGCCTTGGTGCTGGTGCTGATCCTGCTAAGGGCGAAAAGGCTGCAGATGAAAGCCGTGAAGATATCAAGAAGGCCCTTGAAGGCGCAGACATGGTCTTCGTTACCTTTGGTGCTGGTGGTGGTACTGGTTCTGGTGCAGGTTATATCGTTGCAGAAGAAGCTCGCAAGCTTGGTATCCTTACCGTAGGTGTCGTTACGAAGCCATTCTCAATCGAGGGTAAAGTTCGTAAACGCAATGCGGATTGGGCTATCGAACATATGGCTCGCAGCGTTGATGCTCTTATTACTATTCCAAATGATCGCCTAATGGAAGTTGTTGATGTTAATATTCCTTGGCGTGAATCTCTACGTATTGCTGACGATGTTCTTCGCCAGGGTGTCCAGGGTGTTTCCGAAATCATTACCGAAGAGCACGATATTAACCTAGACTTTGCCGATGTCTGTGCAATTATCAAGGATGCAGGTTCTGCACTTATGGGTATTGGTCGCGCATCTGGCGAGAACCGTGCCGCAATCGCAGCTCAGCAGGCTATCGAATCTCCACTCCTAGAGGTTTCCATTGATGGTGCTCGCGGTGTTCTATATCTTGTATCTGGCCCAGAAAACGTTTCTATGGCCGAAGTCCAGGAAGCTGGTGCAGTTATTACTGCAAACGTTAGCGAAGACGCAAACATTATCATGGGTTGGAGTGTTCGCCCAGAACTAGAAGACGAAATCATGGTTACTGTTATTGCAACCGGTTTCGATTCTGAATATTACAATAGCGACCCACGCGCACAATCTGTTATTAATCCAGTTTCAGAGCCAGAAGTTCAGGCTGCTCCAGTAGCAATGCCAGTAGCAGAACCAGAACCAGTTGCTCCTGTCGCTGAACCAGAACCAGTTGTTGAGCCACAGCAGCCAATGGGTAGTGAAGAGTTTACTTCTACGACTACGACAAACATGTGGAACTCTGGCGTATTTAGTTCCCAGGCTGATGATGATAACGATTTGCCAGCAATTCTTCGCCGCCACAAGAGAAACAAGAATAATTAAGGAGTAAGAGGCGATGAGCCATCTGAAAATTGGTGAAAGCAAAGTTATTGAAAGCCGCGAATCTCAAGACGGCACAATGATTCGTCGCCGCCGCGTATCTTTGGATGGGAAGCATCGTTTTACAACTTATGAGCGCATTGAGCGCCCAGGAATGATGGTTAAGAAGCGTAGTGGTAGCCGTGAAGCGTTTAACCGCGAAAAAATGGCCGGATCAGTACGTAGTAGCGTTGGTAAGTACTTCGAGAGCGATCTTGATGTTCAGGACGTAATTGATAGGGTAGAAGAAGCCATCTATGCACTCGGAAAGGACGAAGTGCCTTCTAGCGCGATTGGTGAGACTATTCTTGAGGTTTTGTCCGATACGAACGAGATGGCTTATGTCCGTTTTGTAAGCGTATTTCGCGAGTTTAAGACTTTAGATGAACTTGAAAACTGTATTGCAGAACAGCGCGCAAAGATGAATGCTCGCCGTGCAAGCCAGGGTGATAATAAGAATATTAAGAGGAAATAAAGAAAATGAGGGTGGTAATTGTTTGGCGCGAAGCGTCAGATTATGGTCGTACGGTACGCGAGTGGCTACACGATGTAGAGGTAAGAATGGGTTATGTTCCAGAAACAATCAATCCAGACGAACCGTCAGGTGTTAGCTTCTGTAAAGCTTATGATGTAGTTGAATATCCATCAATCTTGGCATTAGATAGTCAGGGGAGGCTACTACAGATGTGGCGAGGTAAACAGCTGCCACAGATCGACGACGTAGCGTACTATATGATGCAGCAATAAAAAAGAGCCACCTATGTGGCTCTTTTTTTACCTTTCGTAGCCGAGTTTTTTGATGGCAGCTTCGATAGCTTCGTAATCTGGGCAATTATCTTTGTCCAGGCTATCTACAGGGACGTATTCTGCGCCTTCTGGGGCTTGCTCGCAGGAAGCGAAGAAGTATTTAGTAGAGGGGGTTTCGTAGAAAGATAGACCGATATCAAAAGTGTTTTCTTGCGTCTTTTCTGGGCATTCAAAATTAGAGTCGAGAAGTACGGCGATTTTTTGTTTTTTGCCTAGTTTTGGATCAAAATCCACCTTGGCTACGAATAATTTTTCCATGGTTTGATGGTACAAAGAAAAGCTCCTCTTGTAAAGGGGAGCTTTTGGGTGAAAAGTGGATGTGCGGATGGGATTACCATTTGTTGCGGCCGTCGTTGTTACGACCCTTGGTATCGTGGACTTTTCTGGAGTCCTGACCCTTGGAGTCGCGTCCCTGGCCGGAACGGTGCTGTGCGTTGTTGCGGTTGCGGGTGCATTTCCAGCAATAGCAATCCTTTTTCTTGAGTCCTGTTTCGGAGCAAATATTACTGCTCGCCATAAACAATCACTTCCTTCTTGAAAGATCTATACCAAAAGGTATGGATTAGATTCTAACTAATGATGTAGGGAAATGTCAAATGCTTATGCTTGCAAAAATGTTCAGAGCGAATAAAAAAGTTGCAAATAACAAAAACGTGATATAATTTAGCTATAAAGCGTTAGAGTGGCCATCAACCACGAGCTGACAGAAGAAAGAGGCGTTGTCTCGAGTAGAACTGTCCGTAAGCCCGCGTGAGAGGAGAAATAAGTGCCGAGTATATTAGTTGTCGTAAAGCCCTAAGGGGTGGCATGGAGACTAATGAATCGGAAATTGGATGGTACCGCTCAGGTAGTATCACGAATTTATGCGTGTATGAAATGAGTTCCAATGAAAGTTGGAAATTTTTTATGCAAAAAGCATAGGAAGTTTCGAGCATTCAAAAAGTACTAAAGCAAAAAGAAAGGAATGTGCATGAAGTACAAATATGGCGAACGCCGACGTGCGAGTGAGTACGAAAAAGCACTTGTCGATTGGTGGAAGAAAAATAAGACTTTCGAAAAATCGATCGAACAACGTGATGTCGACGACTCTTATGTCTTTTATGATGGGCCTCCATTTATTACGGGTTTGCCACATCACGGTACCTTGCTATCTAGCGTTGTAAAGGATGCTGTTCCACGTTTCTGGACAATGAACGGTAAGCGTGTCGAGCGCCGCTGGGGTTGGGACTGTCATGGTCTTCCAGCAGAAAACTTTGTCGAGAAGCAGATGGGTATTACTGATCGCCGCGATATCGGCACAAAGATTTCGCTTGAGGATTATATTACGACTGCTCGCAAGTCGATGGTGGCTAATTCTGAAGCTTGGCGTGGCACGATTGAGCGTGTTGGTCGTTGGGTAGATATGGATAATTGTTACCGCACCATGAATAAAGACTTCATGGAGTCGGTATGGTGGGCGTTCAAGACACTTTACGAAAAAGGCAAGATTTATGAAGGCGAAAAGGTCTTGATGTATGATACAAAGTTCGCAACACCTGTTTCTAAAGCAGAAGTTACTATGGACAACGATGCTTACCAGACAGTTACTGATCCGAGTGCATACGTAAAGTTTAAGCTAAAAGATAGCGACGAATATATGCTTGCTTGGACGACGACTCCTTGGACCTTGCCAGCAAACATGGCACTCGTAGTCAGCGAAAAGCTAGATTACGGTGTTTATGACGTTGACGGCGCTAAGCTAATCGTTGCTGAAACTGCCGCTAAGAAGCTATTTGGCGAAGTTGCAAAAGCAGAGAAAGTATATCATGGCGCGCAATTAGTCGACAGAGAATACGAACCATTGTTCGAAGATGTGGACGGAATTATATCACAGAGTGCATATTCATTTAAGGTGTTCTCGGGTGATTACGTTACCGCAGAAGAGGGTACTGGTATCGTTCATACGGCCCCTGCTTATGGCGAAGACGACTTTAAGATTGGTAAAGAGAAGAATATTCCTGTTCGTCATGTAATTAACGATAACGGTTATTACTTCCCAGAGTGGGCCGAAGCGCTTCATAAGCTCGGTGTCCGTGATACTGACGAAAACGGTATCGAGGTCTGGTCTGGCAATAAGTTTATTGCTAAGTGCCTCGAAGCCGAAGGCGTTATTTGGAAGATTGAATATATTAAGCATGAATATCCATTTAACCCTCGCAGCAAACAGCGTATTATGTATCGCGCTATTCCAAGCTGGTTCTTTGATATTGAAGGTAGCAAACCTTTGATGCTAGAGAAGAACGAGGGAATTAACTGGTTCCCAGAACACTTGAAGCATGGTCGCTTCGAGAAGAATATCCAGGCTGCTCCAGATTGGAACCTCTCTCGTGATCGCTTCTGGGCAACTGCTATGCCGGTATGGAAAGGTGATAAGGGTACCGTTAAGGTGGTTGGTTCTTATGAAGAACTTTATGAGCTATCTGGCGTTCGCCTAGAAGATTACCATCGTCCATGGGTAGATTCGATTGAGTTTGATATTGATGGTGAGCATTTTAAGCGTGTAGATAAGGTTTTGGACTGCTGGTTCGAATCTGGTTCGATGCCATTTGCTCAGCTTCATTATCCATTCGAGAATAAAGAGAAGTTCGAGAAGAATTACCCAGCTGACTTTATCGTAGAATATATCGGTCAGGTTCGCGCATGGTTCTATTATGTGCATGCACTAAATACAGCACTCTTTGGCGATAAGGCTTTCAAGAACGTTATTACGACTGGTACTTTGGCGGGTAATGATGGTCGCAAGATGAGTAAGTCGCTCGGTAACTATACTGATCCAAATGAGCTCATGGATAAGTTCTCGGCTGATGCTTTACGCTTCCAGTTACTATCTAGCCCAGTGCTTGCAGGTGAGGACTTTGCGCTTCTAGATAAGGATGTTTCTGATACAGCTCGTAAGCTTACGATGATCTGGAACGTCTATGACTTCTTTACGATGTACGCCAGCGTAGATGGTTGGGAATACGAGCCAAAGATCGAAGAAGTTAATGGCGAAAAGAAGGTTAAACTTGAAGCTCCAGAGAAGCTCGAGAACCCACTAGATAAATGGATTGTTTCGAGACTATATCAGCTAAGGAACGAGATTGACGAGAATATGCGCGCATATGACTTGCCAAGCGCACTAGCAGGGGTATTGCCATTTATTGATGATATGTCTAACTGGTTCGTTCGCCGCAGTCGCCGCCGTTTCTACAAGAGCGAAGAGACTGAAGATAAGAACGAGGCATATGCAACTTTGCATTATGTACTTAGCTATCTGGCTCTAATCATTGCGCCATTTGTTCCGTTCCTAGCAGAGGAATTGTGGCAGAATATGGTTGGTGTATCTAGCGTACATCTTCAGGACTGGCCAGAAGCTGGCGAGATCGATGCTGTTCTTCTTGGTAAGATGGGCCGCTGCCGCGAAATCATTACGGCTGGTCTAGGCCTCAGAATGGAGCGTAACGATGAGTTCGGTCAGATTAAGGTTCGTCAGCCTCTAAGCCGCTTAAGCTATGCTGGCGAGGCTCTGGAGAGCTTCTATGAGCAAATTATTGCCGAGGAGGTCAATGTAAAGACCGTAGAAAATGGCGATGAATTGTTCCTAGATAAGAAGCTAACGCCAGAACTAGAACGCGAAGGTTATGTCCGTGAGCTAATTCGCTTTGTCCAAGCCGCTCGTAAGAAGGCAGGACTAAACGTCGATGATAGGATTAAGCTCTCTGTGTCTTGTGAAGTCCCAGAAGAACATCTTGAGACTTTGAAGAACGAGGTGCTCGCTACGACCTTTGATCCAAAAGAGAACTATAGTTACGATGAAGTCATCAAGCTTGGTGGCGAGAATGTAACCATCTCGCTAGAGAAAGCCTAATAATATATATATAGGTACAGAATCCCCCGCAAATGGGGGATTTTTGTTGGCATGGAAATATTTTTAAGAAAAAGCAATAGGGTGGAGTAATCTTATATGTTTGACAATGAAATAAAAATGTATTGAAAATGTAGTTGACAAAATGAAACGCTTATGCTAATATAAGGACAGTTAGATAAACAAAACAAAAATCTAACAAATAAAAATAAAAACAAATCCGCTGGGTATCCGGAAAGCAAAAAGCTGAAAGGAAATAATATAAAATGGCTTCACAAAAACAATTCGCAATTCCGCAAATGAGTAACTATGACGCAAAAAAGGATTTGCAAAACAACAAAGATTTGACGGAACAGGAAAAAATCGATCGAGAAGTGGAAGAGATGGGTTTCGAAGCGATCAAAGGCGAAGAGGATTATGTGAGCCCGGAAGAGGCATCGCCGGAAGCCTTAAGACGAATCAAAGCACGTAAAATTGGTGGATTCATCAATACCATTCTTGGAAAAGTTGGTGACAGCGTGCTAGAAGACTAGCTAATGTAATAAATCTATTTAAACCATAAAAACAAATATAAAAACTTTAAACAGGAACAAGCCTATACGATAGAGAAAACAATACCAAAGTAATACAGAAAGTAATTGCCTATAAGATAGAGTAATAAAAATAAGCCACTCAAATCAGAGTGAGCTTATTTTTGTTGTTCGGACTTTCGGAATTTTGTCGCCAATTTTGCGGCAGAATTTTTGGTTTTGAATTTGGCAGTTAAAAATTGTGTTCAGCTTTGTGAATTTTTAAATCCGAATAATTCTTATTGACAGAATCAAAACGCTAGTGATAAACTTTTTGCAAAAGGTCAAAATAAAAATTAAACAAAAAGGAAAAAGATATGGCTGGACATGAATCCAAACCAGGCACTGGCGAGACCGGTGGCGGCGGTTCTCCGTATAACTGGGATGTTCTGACTGATGGTCAGAATACAGAAAC
>AUXO011504596.1_pt1 | contig 10223 bp, 12 predicted proteins | sample 768731 | NCBI WGS metagenome assembly AUXO01 (sample SAMN02715735, study PRJNA202380) | gut metagenome | biome: sheep rumen | host: Ovis aries | place: New Zealand: Palmerston North | reverse complement strand
TTTTCTGACATTGCTTCACGATAAGCCACTGATTTAGATACTTTCCATCTATAAATACCATCTAATACCCTATTCAACACTTGTCTTTCATCAGATGAGAGTTTCCAAGCATTGCCAAAAATCGTGTTTGCACTGGAGTTCTTTGTATATGCCTTTTCAATCACTCTTCGCTCCTCAGGAGTGAAATTATGCTCACTTGCATGACCAAGTTCGTGTGCCAAAACTTGCTTTAAACTGTACTGTGTTGGAGGAGTCTTATTGTATATCATACCACTGATTTGTACACCGTTCACACCTAAATTTCTTCTATATGTACTGCAAGTAGATGCACCAGTATTGGTGGTGAATTCTATCCCCTCACAGTAATCCTTATAGATGTCAGGCATTTCCATATATGTTCTTACTACATCGTCCAAGTTATAGTTTCCTTGTCCTTTGTTTGTCCAGTCAATATATCCATTGCCTGTTTTTAACATCTTGTCAAAACGGATAACCGTCTTATGTTTATCGTCCCAAAAACTTAATCTGCCTTTGCTTGCTTCTTCTTTTCCTTTTTCATTTACACTTATTTCCAAGCCCCATCTTTCTGCAGTCACTCTTGCGATTTCTTGCACTTCTTCTGTAGTGGGTCTTTTGCCTATCTGTTCAAATTTTGGTGCAGGTCCTTGCACTCCGCTTGAACCAGTGGGTCCGTCTCTTGCACATTTTATGTACTCATCAATCGCTTGTAATATAGTATTATATTTAACCATCTTTTATTATGTCTTTGAATTGTGGATAATCCTTTAAAAAGTTTTCCAGTTCATTCTCTTGCAATTCTCTTATTGTTTCATAGTGCTTGTGTTTTCCTTGAAGTATAAGTATCTCCTCTTTCCTACGGTTCATATATGCTTCTTGGATTTTTTCACTATTCCCTTTTTTGCCTTTGAACTCATCTTTGGAGAGTTTGTATTCTTTTGGCACTGGTGGGAATATGTCAGGTATTAATCGATTGTCCTTTATGCACTGTTTTTGTATTTCTTTATAGTGTTCGTATAGTTTCTGTTCGTTGATTTCCATCTTTTTCCTTTTCTCCTCCTTTTTTTAATTTCTAATAATATATTTGTTACTAATAATATATAAAGGTTATGGTTCGTATGGTACTTGAACAATCAACTTACTCTTCTCATCAATAATCACTCGCTCAAACTTCTGATTAGGAGCATAATGCATCTCCATCTCCCAATCAGAAGAACCACCCCAAAAACTATCACCACGAGCCTCATTAATCGCATTACCCATAAAAACACCCCTGCTTGACTTATCACCTTTCTTATGCAAAGTGAAAATAGACCAAGCCTCATCACTCACAAAAATGTCCTTAAACTTCTCATCAGTCATACCTACACTTGCACAAGTATGTGCCTTATCCCAAACAATCCTCTTATCAAGACTATCATTATCGTGCAAATGGTCAACTTGCCTCCAACTGAAGAAGTCATCATAAACACTCAAATCATTATTCTTAACAACATTACAGAAATCCTCATGAAAAGCACCCTCACGACCCCATAAGACATCAAAATCAGAGCCCAACTCAAATCTGAAATCATCAAAATCATCAATGCCACGAAGATACCTATTAAGCCTCATGCCTTCCCAACTTGCATATAAGTCGCAATACTCTGCAAAATTATTATATAATGCATCACCAATATCACTGTTGAAATACTTTATGATTGCATTCTTCTGCTTTTTGAAGAAATCATAACTGTCCACTCCAAGATAATTCTCATCAAAATCCAAGTTAGGACAATTCAAATGAGTCACAGTGCCCTCAATATCAAAATAGATTTCAGTACCATCATCATAACTCACCTTATAATACCTATCATCTGCAGGGCTTAAACCAAGAGTTTCCCATTTGCCCTCTTCCACTTTCAACTCTTGCCAAGTAGCAGTTTTACCTATATTTTTTGCTCTTGCGGTTGCACGGCATTTGACATCTTCATTTATGATTCTGATAATATAATTTAACCTTACCATTGCATTTTCATCTTTTTTTTTAATAGAACAATAATGTTGCAGTTCTCTTATCATCATCTCTCTCCATAACCACATATCTTTGATTACGAGGAAACAACACTTCCGCTTGCCAATCGTGACAACCATTCTGAGGATTTAAAACCATACATTTCACATCAGGCATTGCATAAATGGATAATTGGTATCTGTCACTGCTCATCCAACTTGCCCAACTCATTCCCTTTCGAGGAATGCGAGGATTATAACTTGTGCCAGTGAAACCTTTAAACTTTCCTTTCATTCCCTCTTCAAGATATGTCCACTCATCAGAGTCCACTCTTCCTTTCCTGAATAATAATGTAGGTTGCTTCAGTCCAGGAGATTTCTTTATTGCATCATCAATATGTTGGGATATTTGTTCATAAGTCCGTCTTTCCCTATCATAATCCCATATGTCATCTTCATAAGAGTCAAATGTTTCACTGTCTATTACTGGCACTGGAAAATCTAAATCACCATATGAGGGTTCCTCATTATTGTATTCTTGCAAGTCACAGAATAATGATGTGCTATATAAGAATGCGGAGCCTTTTTCCAACCCATCATATTCAACATCTTCTTGCAGTTCAATTTGTGCCTTATGCAAGTCTCCTACGGGTGCAGTGTCGCCATCTATAAGTTCTCCGTTGCTTCCATCACTCCAAGTTTCCATTTGAAATTGGTCTTTATGTTCCTTGAAGAACCGTATGGCATTGGCTTTAGGATAATTAGTGCATTTGTTAGTGTATTCTTCTATTGTGTTTAGTATTGAAGTGTATTTAACCATCATTCTTGGATTGTGATAATGTTTTCCCATTCCTTATGTTGGTCAATCCAATAGAACAGTTCAAAGTCAATATATTTTCTTGGATTATGTATTTCCCTCATTATGTACTGTGCATATTCATATTCCCTTTTTGCCTCATCTGTTAGTGTGGAGAGGTTGTGGTATATGCTTAATGCTATTGGTATGTAATAGGTTATTTTCTTGAACTCTTCAATGTTGTCTTTTATTGCTTTTTCGTTTATTTTATATTTTTTGACTTGTATCTTTTCCAGTTCATTTTTCTTTTTTAGGTATTCGTCATAGGCTTTTTTGTTTTCCTTTTTGACTGCTTTGATGAATTCCTGTTTTTCTTTTTCTGTTTTTATATCATTTAAGATAATGTGTATTGCTATTATTTGTGCATCTGTCATTTTTTTTTCACTCCTTTTGGTTTCTAATTTAGATATTTGTAACTACCAATATATAAACCTTTCTAATAAAGGACTATTTCCGCAGTCATATTCTCATAATCAATGCTATGCACAAAATACCTTTGACCCTTATCCAACAAGAACTCTGACTGCCAAGCAGGTAAACCACTGGACTCCCTATTAAAAACAACACCCTTAGTGCCTTTCGGAGCATAAACCTTAATGTTGAAACGACGGTCTTTCTCCTCTTGAACCCAAGCACCATTATTCATAATATCTTGAGGAACATAATCATTGAAACTGGTGCTTCCATAACCTTTAATCACACTATGACTGCCCACACTCAAACCATCAGGCAACTCACCATAACGATATAACACGGTGTCCTGTTGCAAAGGAGGAGTCTTATCAATAGCCCTATGCAACAACTCATCTTCTTGAGGAATGCTCAAATCAATGTACTCGTGTCCCTCCTTGCTTCTCCAACCTCCAGTATAGTTATGCACTGCCATCACAAACTCACCTTCCCCTTCACCACTTATCAGTTCTCCATCTTCGCCTCTTATATATCCCATCCAAAATCCTATATCCATCATCATAGGACTTCTTCTGTTGGTTGGCAATTCTCCACCGTTCAACCAGTAGTTGAGTGCGATGTATGAGTTGGTTTGATAGTCGTGCATTGTACCTATTTCAAGATTGGTGTAATTCACATTTTTTTGCAATTCCTCTTGTGTTCTTTGCAAATGTCCTTGTGGTGATGGTATCCTATTCTTTTCAGTCCCATCATAATAAACTTCTTCTATGAAATTGTCAGGGTCGAAGTTTCTTATCGCATTGGCTTTAGGATAGTCATGACATTTCTCAACATACTCTTCTATTGTATTGATTATTGAAGTGTACTTAACCATTTATTATTATGTCTTTGAACTCTTTATGTTCCTTTATCCATTCCAATAAGTCATCTTGCAAGAACTTACCATAACTTTCCGCTCCTTGCAATTGTGTCCTCTTCAAATAGTATCTTTGTTTGGCTTGTTCTGTTGCACGGTTCCAATACTCAGGGTCAAGATAAGTATGCAATACAAGAGGCACATACCCATCTGTCTCCCATAACCTTTTATACAGTTCATCTTCCACTATCTTCTTGTGGTTCAACATTATCATAATCTTATTTTTTCCCAATTATCCTCAAAGAAATCCAATAATTCTTTCAATTCATTGTTTATAAAATCCAATAAGTCCTTATCATCTAAAACATTCTCTTTTTTCATAATGCTCTCTTTGTTATTCTTAACTTGCAATTGCATTCCTTGAATGCATTATCATAATTCCTTTGTGTGAATATGAAATCCTCAAAACTTCCCAACTCTCCCAATGCATATTCTGTGCAAGCATCACGGAACTCCTCCAACGAATAACCCTGTTCATAATATTCTTTCATATGATGTGTACCCCAATCCTTGCTCATCTTTGTGAATGCTTCATAATATGCTCTGCAAGACTCATCAAAATGAGCAGTTTCAATCTCAAACCTTGCCTCGTCCTTTTCACTGAACTTATTATTTCGCAGTAAGGTCATTCGGTAACCGTTCATGCTTTCACAACTTATGCTCTGATAAATGTATTCCCCATCATCATTCTTTATTCGTAGCATATCCATATCAGGAATGCTCAATGGAGAGGGTATCACATCTTTATAATGCAGTATAGGGTGGTTGTGGTCTATGTGGCAACCAGTGATTCCCTCTTTGTTTAGGTATTCTGTCATTTCGTTCAAGTCCACACTGGTGTCATTGTTTTGGTTTATATGTTTCAGTTCTTTTCCATCCTTGTCGTATATGCTTGCTTCTTCGTGGTCGAGTTGACTGTATTTTTCTGCGAATTGGTTTAATGGTTTCTTGATTCGACCCATGCTTGTTCCATCGTGAGTCTTTTCCATCAAATAATCTTCTATAATTTTAATAGTGTTACTGTATAACATACTTTTTATTTAATCATAAATGAATATTCCTTTATATTGGGGATTTTTGCTAATGAAAAAGTTAAGTTCATCTATCCAATAAGTAACCAAATCATCATAATCATCATCTTCACCATTAATAATCTTATCCTCAATCTTACACAACTGCAACTTATAGTCTCTTATCTTCTGAATGTCAAAACTTATACCGTTAATCTCATCAAAACTTAACTTGCACTCCTGAGGAACATTAAGACTATTCAACAATGAAGGCACTGGCAAATCAGACAACAAGCAAGTTTTCTGAATATCCTTAAAATTATCTTTTACAAATTCAATATCCAATCTCATAATCTATTTTTTTTTACTTCATTTCTTTAACCAAATCATCATACTCCTTATGACTCTTTAGGAAAGTTTCCAACTCACTCTCCCAATAACCAACCAAAGTATCATAATCTTCATTAGAACCACTCATTATACTATATTCATATTGTCTTTTGGATAATAATTTCTCTGATTTCAAATACTCATCAGATATATCATACTTACTATAATCATAGCCTAACATCATATTCTGCAATAATGATGGAACTGGTATTTTCTCTTTCAAGCAAGTCTTACAAATATTATCATAACACTTATCCAACTCTTCCTTAATTATAACTTTCATGGTTCATAAGGCACTTGAACAATGACCTTGTTCTTTTCATCAATAATCTTTCTTCTGAACTTCTGCTTCGGAGCAGACAATACTTCAGACCAACTTTGCAAACCAATCACCTTTTCTGCATAATCCAATGACAATCCTTTATTGGCAGGGTCACCATCACGATATTCTGTAATGATAGTCCAAGCATTATCAGAGGGAATATGTAATACACTGTCTATCATATCCAAGTCATTAACTGCAATGGTGCTACTGGTATATCCTTTGTCACTGACTATTCTTTTGTTTATATTGTCATTATCATATAACATACTGACTCTTCTTGCAGTGATGAAATCCCCATAACCGTTCAATGAGGTTTCGCATAATCCACTGTACCAATCATTATTATCATATAATAGGTCTGCTATTTCCTTGCCATTCAATCCTTGTGTTAGAAATGTACTGCTTTTCCCATACCTTGTTTCAATCTTATCATAAAACTCATCTTTATTGATAAGACCTCTTAAATATTCATTGAAACACATTCCAAAACCACTCATCTTATAATTAGTATAGAACACATAATCTTCCAAATCATCTCTACCATACTTTTCCAATATCCTGTCTGATTGAATATCCAAATCAAAGAAAGAGTCATTTCTTGCAATGAAACCATCATCAGTATTGGAATATCCTATTATTCCTTTATTGAACATCTCATCACTGAACACTATAACAGTTCCATCATCATAACTTAAAGTGTCAATATGATTGCCCCACTCATCAGTGGAATGTGTCCATTTCCCAGTGCCTCCTATCTTTTTGGCTTGCAAAGTGGCAGGACACTTATTGAAATAATCCTCTATCGCTTTAAAAATATAATCATATTTTACCATAAAAAAAAATAATTTTATTTTTTAAGTTCTTAACATATTCGGTCTTTTCTCATCTATATGATACTCTTCCCAACAAGCAGTGCAATCATTATCTATACTGAACCTTATGAAAGCCTCAGGATTATGAGGCAAATTCTTCTCATTGGCATAACTGCCCTTATAAGAGAGGAAGTGTCCACTGAAACCATAATATTTTCTTCGTATACCATCCTTAGTGGTGATAGGTCTACTGAATCCCTTACAATAATGATTATGCCCTTGCAACAAAAGGTCTGCGATTATCCTATCAGTGTCTCTGACCATTCCACCCTCTGCCAATTCTATTCTTTGACTGAACCTTGTTCCGTGCTTTCCATAAATGGTGAAAGGTCGCTTATTAATATAAATTGTATCAAAGAACTCGCTTTTGTCATATGGACAATCCAATTGCTCTGCCACTAATCTGCCAATATCTAAATTGTAATCCTTTTTAGGTCTTTTGGTATGGTTGCCTGATGTCATATAACGAATATGTTTCCTATAAGGACTTAACAGTTCCACCAATTCAATTATCTGCTTATCTGCACTCATTGTCGTTTCAAATGCTCCAATCTTCAATGATTGGAAATCTATCAAGTCACCCAATAAATAGATTATCTTATTATGTTTAGGTGTTTTTTCAAATATTTCTGTCCAGTAATTGAAATAATCAATGTTGCATTGTGGACTGCCAAGGTGTAAATCGCTTAATGGGAATATGTATACTTTTTTCCCATTTTTTAGTTTGTAATTCTGTTTCATAAAAAAAAGAGTAGTAGTAGTAAATATTTTAAAAAAAAGAGTTGTAGTGTAATGAATATATCCTACATTATATAATACAGTTATACTGAATATTATTATTATTTTTCATTATTTCCATTTTTTATCAATAAAAAAAAGGGTCAGATGAGATGAAAAATATAAATGATTTTATTATATTTTGCACCTCTTCTGCATCTTTTTTTCATATCTGATAATTTTGCTTTTTTATTTTTTTTTTACTGTCGACATTAAGGTTTTTCTCTAAATCACATATGTTGCCATTTGTGACCAACCAACCGAAACCATTCAAATGGTTTTGGAATTACAAGCATAGAATTGTTTTTTTCACTCTGTTCATAAAAAACTTACTCCTTGCACTTACAAAAATGCAGAGTTTTAGGGACTTTTGCTCCTGTCCATTAAAAGAAATGACTTGTTTTTTATTGTACAAATTGAGGATAGACCTTGCTCAATCTGTACCCTTTTCACCTATGTTTCGCCTCTTTAGGAACTTTCCGACTGTTCTTTTTGCCCTGATTTGAACTATTTGTCACTACAGTCTACCCCCTTCGTACCGAATGGGACTCGAACCCATAAGCCTTTCGGAACTACCTAAAGCGACTCACCATAGAGCCTCTCGGTGAAAAGGTTATAAAAATGCCAGTCACTGTTTAATCCAACCGTCGTTGGACTCCACTCACATTGGATAAAGGGGTCTCCACTTTTTTTAGAGTTTTACATCAGATAGTTTGTGGTTTACCCTTTTGTTGTTCAACTTAAATCTGATGAATTTTAAGGACTACTTGTTTCCATCATTATGTGAGATATGATGGAATTTAGTTATGTCCATAAGAGAGAATAGGGTGTTCTCTCCATAAGTACATATTTGTAACTTATAGTATATAAATGTTTCTATCTATACACTATTCTTCACAAATACATACATAAAAACACATTCCGACATTATCGGAGAAAGTGCTTTTGTGGATTTGTACACTCCTCGACAATGAAAAGTTTCTGCCTCTACGATGTGTCCCATTGGTTTTTCCATCGCTAAATGGACAACTTCTCCGATTATGACTCTTAATCAATCATAGATTTATCCCCAATAGGAATTTTGGACTTGTCAAAGTGTCTCTTGGGAGTCGAACCCCTTCGCTCGTTGGACGGACCAACTTCGCTTGCCCACTATGTTAGAAGTCGGTAATACTTTTCCCATATTAAACCGATTAAGGTTTGATGGTACTTTTTCTTACAACCGAATCAACCTTGACAATGGTCAGTGTCGATTTCACTCGTGAGAGTGCTTCATCATCTCTTATCTGCACCTATGGATTTTTCCACAACCATTGATGGTTGCTTCTGCTATTTCAGTGTGCCCACTGCCATAGGGTTCCGATAAGACTGTCGGACGGTTTTTTGCGAACATCGGTTAGCGAAATTTTATTTCGTAACTTCATCTGTGACTAATACTATATATGTTTGAAGTAGTATATAAATGTTTCTATTTTCTGCTTCTTCACATATGATAGTAAGATAGCATAAGGAGGAAATATAAAAACAATAGAATAATAATATTAGATAAATTGGTTAATAATATCGAATTATAATTTTATTTTTTTTTTATGAAAAGGGGGTGTGAATATTTGAAAAAGGTTCTCAGTCTCCCTATGCCATCTTACCATCATATGCAATAAATTCGAGGGTGGTCATTCCCATTGATTATTGACAATGCAAGAGTTAATCTCACATTAGCGGTAAAGCCGATGTCACTGACCATATGTGACCATCATCTACAAAGGAATGATTTTATCCTTCTTTTCTAATGGGTCATTGAATAACAGAATGAATGTGTCTGTTAGCATCTTGTGGATTTTTCAAAATGCAGAATATTGATTCTTTCTTCTGCCCATTGGAAAAGGTGCTCATTTTTTCTGATTATTAAACAATGCAAGAGTAAATCTCACATTAGCATTGTTGCCGAAGCCATTATCAAAAAATGACATCATCTGATAATCATATAATAACATATATGTAACTCATAGTATATAAATGTTATTATATCATTACCATTATAAAATGGGTTTTCCCATATCATCATTACACCACATTCCGACAATATGGGAAAACAGGAAAATATTTTATGAGTCTAATCACAATAATATATTTATTTGAAGTAGTATATAAATGTTACTATTTTTTTTATTGGTGAAAATCGCTTACCGCCACCAACCCCATACTATAATTGATGACGATAAGACTTAATGAACCACTAAAAAGTGTGAGAAGAAAGAAACAATAAGTGAGAAAAAAACTTTCTAATCACAATAATATATATATGATTACTAATATATAAAACTTCCTATTCTTAATCAAAGGTGAACCCCTCACTCTCCCATTACACTTCCACACATAAAAAGAGAGAGTGAGAGACACATATGAATAAAGAATAGAGGTGAAAAGAAAAAATGATTGCTTTTCTAATCACAATAATATATCTGTAAACACTACTATATAAATGTTTCTATATTATGTTCTCATCATCATAATCAATACCACCATACTTATCAACACCACTCACCATAGGCAAAGGAATGCGACGATTAAAATAAATGCACAGATTAGTCATAACAACCAACAAAGTCTGACAATCCAAACCATACCTCTTGACAACACCATACTCCTGCCAACG
>AUXO011005715.1_pt1 | contig 10224 bp, 11 predicted proteins | sample 768731 | NCBI WGS metagenome assembly AUXO01 (sample SAMN02715735, study PRJNA202380) | gut metagenome | biome: sheep rumen | host: Ovis aries | place: New Zealand: Palmerston North | reverse complement strand
TTCTGAAGAAGATATTAAGAATGAACTAATTGAATTTATTAAAAATGTATAGGTGATATTATGAATTTATCAAAGTCTAAGTATTGTAATGCTTTTCAATGTATGAAGATGTTATGGCTATATAAGAATAAACCTGATGTTATTGAAAGTGTTGATAATAGTTCTATTTTTGAAAATGGACATGTAGTTGGTGAAATTGCAAAAGAGTTATTTGGTGAATATATTAATATTGAATTTGGTAATCTTAATGATATGGTTAATGATACTTTAACTCATATTTCTAATAATTCTATTTGTAATATATGTGAAGCTTCATTTAATTATAATAATAATTTTTGTAGTGTTGATATTTTAAGAAAGAATAATGATTCTTATGAAATATATGAAGTTAAAAGTTCTACTGGAGTTAGTGATATTTATTTAGAAGATGTAAGTTATCAGTACTATGTACTTACTAAACTTGGTTATTCTGTTAGTAAAGCATGTATTGTTTATTTAAATAATAGTTATGAAAGACATGGAGACCTTGAAATTGATAAGTTATTTAATATTGAAGATGTTACTGATATTTGTATTTCTAAAATTGATGAAGTAGATAAACGAATTAAAGATATTAATGATTTTATGAATAATTTAGATGAACCAGGAGATATGGTTAGTATTAAATGTTTTGATCCATATAAATGTCCTTTTTTTGGTTATTGTACTAAACATTTAAGTAGTCCTAATGTTTTTAATATTGATAGTATGCGTAAGAGTAAAATGATTGAATTATATGATAAGGGTATTACTAGTTATAGTGATTTGATTAAAGAAGATTTAAATCCTAGATATTTGGAACAAATTGATTTTGAACTTAATGATTTACCTGATAAGATTGTTGTTTCTGAAATAAAAGCTTTTCTTTCTACTTTAAGTTATCCTTTGTACTTTTTAGATTTTGAGACTTATCAACAGACAATTCCTTTATATGATGGAATTAGACCTTATCAACAAATACCTTTTCAATATTCTTTACATTATATTGAAGAGTTTGGTGGCGAGTTAAAACATTGTGAGTTTTTAGCACAACCTGATATTGATCCACGAAGGAGTTTAGCAGAAGCTTTAGTAAGAGATATTCCACTTGATGTTTGTACTCTTGCATATAATATGAGTTTTGAAAAAACTGTTATTACTAATTTAGCTGAATTGTATCCAGATTTATCAAAACATTTGTTAAATATTAGAGACAATATTAAAGATTTAGAGGTTCCATTTTCTAAAAGATTTTATTATAATAAACTAATGAAGGGTAAGAGTTCTATTAAGTATGTTTTACCTGCATTATTTCCGGATGACCCTAGTTTAAATTATCATAATTTAGAAGGTGTTCATAATGGAAGTGAGGCTATGAATGCTTTTGCTTCTATGGGAAAATTAAGTGTTGATGAACAATTAAAGTTACGTGAAAATTTATTAAAATATTGTTGTTTAGATACGTATGCAATGGTAAAAATTTATTATAAATTAATAGAAATATTGGGAGTGTGATATTTATGTTTTATATGTATTTTTTTGGTGGAATTTTGTTTATTACATTAGGTGTATTAAATATAATGAAGGTAAAAAAATCTTCTAAGGTTGAAGGCTTTGTTAATGAATATGAAGAGGATTTTTTGGCTGGATATCCTAGATATCGTCCTATTGTTACATATGTTGTTAATGGTAAAAGTTATAAACTTTATACTAAATTTAAAGCAAGTGTTGAGAAAAAATTTAATGGTAAAAAGTTTACAGTTTATTATGATTTTAATAATCCTACTAAAGCTCATATAGGAACTAAATATCAAGGAATTGCACTTGTTTTTATTGGTGCTGTTATATTCTTTATGTCATTTAAATTGATTGGTTAGGTGTTTGTTATGAGAAAAATAATTTATTTTATTTGTTCAGTATTTTTTCTAATTATTTTATTTTTTCTTGCTTTTTATAAAGAAAAGGCTGAAGTGTTAAATGGGGTAGTTAATTTTAATCCAACTGAAGTATTGGTTGATAGTGGGTATGTTTTTGTAAGCCAATCTGACTTTGATGACAATGTTAATGGTGCTAATCTTTCACTAGATTTTGAAAATCATAATTATGTGTTTGTTAAAGTGTTTTATGATTCTTGTGCTGAGAGTAATATTAAGATAGATAATTATGAAATACTTGGTGATAAAAAGATTCGTGTAAATGTATCATATGATGCTAAATGTGGTGGTTGTAAAGGTGAATTTTTAAATTATTTATTAGAAGTTGATAAATATATTGACACTATCGAAACTGATATTAGATATAATCCTAATAATGATCCTGATTGTAATCCTAATGTAGCTTATAAACCTTTAATTTATTTATATCCGGAGAATATTACAGATGTATCTGTTAAATTGAGTAATCCTAATTATTTAACTTCAGTTTATCCAAGATATAATAATTCTTGGAATGTTATTGCTAATCCAGATGGTACATTGATTGATAAATCAACCGGTAGAAGATTATATGGATTATATTGGGAAGGTAATAATCATTATTCTTCTGTTAAATCTGATGGTTTTGTTGTAAAAGGTGAAGATACATTAGAATTTTTAGAAGATAAACTTGCTTTATTGGGTTTAAATGAATTAGAAGCTGAAGAATTTATTATTTATTGGTTACCAAAGCTTGAAAATAATAGATATAACTATATTAGATTTGAAGATGTTAATGAAATTAACTCTTATATGGATTTAGAGATAGAACCGAAACCGGATAGTGTAATTAGAATATTAATGGATTATAAACCACTTTCTAAGCCTATTGAAGTTGTTGAACAAAAAATTACCACTCCAGAAAGAGATGGATTTACTGTTGTAGAGTGGGGAGGTTCTCTAATTGATTAAAATAAAAGTTTCCACAGAATCTTGTGGAAACTTTTTTAATGTAATGTATTTGTTTTTGAATACTCGTTTGTTACTGTTAATGTTTTTGTTGTACCGTCTCTTTTTGTAACGCTTAATTGTGTATTATTTGGTAAAAATCTAAGTACGTGTTCTAAGTATCTTTGATCACCTGAATCAATTAGTATTCTATAGTCTAACCAATTTTTACTTGATTGATTACGCAAAATTGATTCTTCATTAATACCTTCTTTGTTTGCACATGCTTTTAATGCATAAGATACGTTTCCACATCCCATGTTGTATGCTTGTATTGCGATTGGAATATTATAATCATATTTTTCCATACAATTTCTAAGTATCATTGCTGAAATTTTTACATTTGTATCTAGATCTTTTATGTTTTCTTCAGTTATATCAAATGCTTCAATTTTACCTAAATTAAGGTTGTATGAATAAATTGTTGTACCTATATGTACATCTTTTTCAATCTGCATTAATCCTGCAGCTGCGCCACCTTCTAATTTATCATAATGTATTCCTGAACTTTCTTGTGCTGCGATTGCTGCTAATAAATTTTTATCTACACCATATTCATTTGCATATTTTTCAAATAAATTGTCAAATCTTTTTGCGTTTTCAATTTCTTCACCATTTGATTTATCTATTTCTGAAATACAAAATGTATTGCTTGAAAACATACTTTCTAAATCAGTATATATTTCGCTATCATCATAATTAATTGCTTGAGCATCATTATAACTATAATAATTATTGTATGGAGTAGTGTATGTAGTTTCAGTTGTTGTTTCGATTGTTTCTTCAGTTGTTGTTTGTTCTAAATTTTCTTCTGTGTACGATGGAGTAGTATCTGGTATGTAAGGGATTGTTTCGCTTTTAGATTTTCCTATTCCGTAAGCTATTGCGATTACACCAGCTAGTGTAGTTGGAATTAGTATTTTTCTAACTGTTGGATTTAATCTAGATAGTTTCATTTTTTCGGAAATAGTACCTAATACATATAATACTTTGTGTTTTTGATTCATATACTTGATAAAATCTTTGTTGATTTTATCAGCTCTTTCATATATTTCTCCTTCACCTTCTACAATATATCCATGTTTGTAGCAAATATCTAATAATTTTTCTAAATCTTCTTTTGCTCTTACAGTTCTTATTTTTCCTCCAGTGTGTAATCTTGCAATGAAATCATCATTTTTATCAAAAATAAATTCTAAATATTCATACATAATATAACCGCCTTTTTTACTAGTTAAAAGTATCACATTTTTAGTTTTAATACAATAATTAATTAGATACTTAACTTTTTATTGACATTTTTAATCTTTTACTTGTTAAATTTACAATTTTGTGATATAATAAGTGCGATTTTTGGGGATAGTGTATACTAATAGAATAAGATTAAAAGGGGTATTTATTATGAAGAAAAGAAGCATAATAGATGAATTGGTTATAGAACATCCAGAAGTTGAAAAATTTAAGATGGGATTTCCTAATATTGGAAAAAGAGCTGATAATCAACCATTTAGTGATTCAGTTCTTGAAATAGAGAAGTCTTGGTATTTCTATGATTCTTGTCTATATGGTATTAAAACGGTTGATAATATTATTAAATTAGGTAGTGGTAATCCTTTAGATTATAAACCATTTCCACTTTCTAAAAAATATTTAAAGAAACAATTAAAAAAACCATTATTTGGTTATCCTCCTGCTGCAGGAGATGAAGAACATAGACAAGAAATTTCTAAGTATTTAGTTAATGAAGGATATCCTAATTATTTAGATTTTAACAATGTTATTATTACTAATTCTACAACTCAAGGTTTTTATTTAATTTTGAAATCATTATTTAATCCATACGATGTTATTATTATGACAGGTCCTAATTATGGGTTATTTGCTTTTATGCCTGAGAGAATGAATATTTCTGTTGAAGTTATTGATTTAAAAAAAGAAAATAATTATATTATTGATACAAAAGAATTAAATGAAAAAATAATTGAGATTAATAAGCAATTAGAAAAAAAATATAAAGGTAAATTAGATTATATTCCTAGAGTAAAAGCTTTTTTTAATATGAATCCTCATAATCCATTAGGAACTGTTTTATCTGAAAAAGATATTAAAGTTCTTGATAAGATTGGTGATGTTTGTAAGAAAAATAATATGTTTATAATTGATGATCTAATATATAGAGATTTATCATATGATAAAAATAATATAGCAAAACCAATTGGTACTATTAATAAATATTTTGATAATACTATTTCGTTATTTGGATTATCAAAATCATATGGTTTAGCAAGAACAAGATCTGGATTTATAGTTGCAAATGATGTTGTTATTAGATTGTTAAGAGATAATTTATTTTATATAATGGATTCTCAATCTGTCTTACAATCATCAATGCTTGCAGGTGCATTCAATATTACAAAGAAAAGAAGCAAAGTATATAGAAAATATTTTAAAAAAGTTATAAAGAAATATATGCTTAATTGTTATTTATCAATTGCTTTATTTGATGGTATTGATTCTATTAAGAATTCGTTATATTATAAACCTGTTCTTAAATTATTGAAGAAAAATATAAAAGATTTAGATGTTTTAGAAAAAGTTCTTGAAGGTATTCCTTATGCTAAAACAGTTATTACTCCTCAATCTGGTTTTTTTCTACTAGTTGATTTTACAAAGATAAAGGATTCTGGAGTGATTTTTTCTGAAAAGGATTTACTTGAATTTATATATAAAAACTGTGGTGTTAAATTTCTTGTTGGGCAATCATTTAGTTGGCCTAATAAGGATGAAATAATTATTAGAATAACTTATTCTTTTAATCCGAGTGTTTTAATTGAAGCACTTACTAAAATGAATATGTCTATAAGGAGAGAGTTATATGAAACAAATAGAAGTAACAACATTAGTTAAACAAAGTTTAGATGAGGTTGATAATATTTTGCCTAGACTTGGATTTACTCTTGTTAGAAAAAGTAGAGTTGAAGATCAATATATGATTCAAGATATGTCTCATCTAACTAGAGATAATATAATTGATCACTTACAAAGATGTGTTTTAATTAGATATTTATGTGTTAATGGAGAAAAAATAAGTAAATGTTTAACATATAAAAACAAGGAATATAAAGATGGAACTGTTTTATCTGAAAAGAAAATAAATGTTAATATAGATGATGTTAGTAAAGCTTTTCAATTATTAGAAGCTTTGGGATTTGAAAAATTAGTTGATGTTAAATATGATGTGGTTGTGTATAAAAAAGATGATATAGAATTTGCATTTCAACAAGTTGAAGGATTAGGATTATTACTTGAGTATGAAAGTACAAAAGACTTTGATGGTGTTGATTCAGAAGAAATATTAGATGTAAAGAAAAGGATGCTTGATGAAATTAGAAGTTATCAGTTAGATGTAAGTGATGATTTTGATATTAAGAAAGCATATGAATTAGTGTTAAAGAGGGTATAGGTATGGTTATTGTAGTTACTGGATTAGATGGTAGTGGAACTTCTACTATTGCAAATAAAATTTGTGAATTAGATTCTGGTGCAGAAGTTTATAAAACTCCTAGTAGAGAATTTTCTAATCGTCATGAAGTAGATGAACGTGTTAGAAGAGAATCAGCTGTTGCACATCTTTTATATTATTTATCATCAACTGTTTATATTTCTGATTATATTAAGAATCATTGTGATTATGTTAAAAACAATATTTATATTGTTAGATATTTAATAGATACTGTAGTTTCTAATAGAGTTGCAGGTATTCCGATAGATTTAGATTACAAAATATATGGAAATGATTTATTAGTCCCTGATTTAACTTTATTTTTAAATGTAAATGAGACAGAAAGACAAAAAAGATTAAGTGAACGTGGAAAAGATTCACTAGATGTAGTTTTAGATGATGTTGAAAAACGTAAGAAATTTTTAGAAGAATATAATAAATTATTAATACCTGAAAAAACTATATTTTTAAACAATGATGCTGATGCGGATGCTGTTGCAGATAAAGCATATAAAAAGATTTTAACTTTTCCAAAAAAATAACAATTTGTTATTTTTATTTGCTGTAAAAATTAAGGAGATATTTTTATGATTGATTTTAATATACATGATTATGAAGTCGGTTATGATGAGTTTTTATCAACAAAAATAGATGATCTAACTAGAAGAGATCTAGAAAATTATAGAAGAGTTTATCATATGATTCCTGATAAACCACATGAATTAGTTTTATCTAATTTAACTAATGATTATAGAGGTATGATTTCACATGCAGGAACTGATTTTGATTTATATGATGATCCAATAATTAGTGAAAGAGTTTCTGATATTGTTAATGGTAACAATTTTTCTATATGTGAGGGGTTACCATTTTCATTTGGTACTAAAATGTTTATTGGTCCTAATTCAGGTTTAGTTTGTCATAATATTATGATGCCTAGAGTAATGGACGATACTTCTCATATTTTTTTAGGACATGAAATTCATCATGCTTTAAAAGATTCTGAACCTAACGAGAGAAAATTAAGAGATAGATTTGCTGAAGTTATTCCTATATTTTATGAGTTGGTATCTGCTAATATTGAAGATGATTTTAAAATAAAAAATAAAATATTAAATGCTAGAATGATTCTTTTAATTGTTGATAAGGCTAAGTGTAATCTTGATAATATTAGATGTATTCAATATTATAATAGTTTTTATTATGCTTTATGTTTATATTCAAAATATAAAGAAAATCCAAAAGAAGTTTTAAGACTTGTTACTAAAGTTTTAAATCATATCATAAATACAGAACAATTATTAAAAATATTGAATGTATATGATGATCCTTATCTTGATGATGTTTTCGATTATGAGTATAAAAAAGTATTCTGTAAATAAAAGTCTATTTGATAGACTTTTTTTTTGCATTAATTTTTTTTATAGTATAATAAGTATATAGTAGAAATAGTATGGTATGGAGGTATCATTATGGATTATATCTATATAACAAAAGAAGATAATACTACTGAAAAGATGGAAGTAGTTACTATATTTAATATTTCAAATAGTGATTATAATTATATTATTTATAAATCAATAAATAATACTGACTATTATGTTGGTAAATATGTTGGTAATGATATATGTAATTTAGAAACTGATTTCACTGATAGTGAAATGAATTATGCAAATGGTGTATTTGAGGCATTGGTAGGTGAATAAGATGGGATTAAAAGTAGATAAGACACATAAAAAAATTGATTTGAAATCTTTAGCAAAGGATAAAATTAAAAAGTTAAGTATTGGTCTTACTTCTCTTGTTATGACATTATCAATTTTTTCAGGATGTAGTAAAAGAGTAAAAGATGTTTTTTCAGATGATGTTGTTGATACAACTTCTTCTATTTCAGATGTTATTGATGGATCTTTTGATAATAATTATGATTCTATTGAAGTTGATAATGTATCTTATGATTTAATTGATGATAATTCTTCTAGAAGTGTTTCTAATAATGATAATTCTGAATTTGAATTAAAAAATGCTTATACTATTGTTAATCTTGATGGAACAACTAGTAGTGTGTTTAAAAAAATGACTAAGGAAGAGTTAAGTAAAATATCATCTATTTCTGTTGTTTTAGAAGATGGTGTTGATTATAGTTATTTAAATTATTTAACTAATGTTGAAAGTATTAAATTTATTGATAGATTAAAAAATGATAAACTTGATTATATTGATGGTTCTATATTTAAAAGTGGTGTAGATATATCATTTAATTCTGCTACCGCTGATGATATTCCTATTTTCAATGAAGAAAAGTTTCCATTCTTAAAAGATGTTTCTTCATTTGGTACTTTAACTATTGGAGCTTCTAATTCTTATAATACTGATGGTAGTTTTATAAGTAATCTAAATCATATTAATAATTTAGTTTTAACAATTGATGAGAATACAAATATCAAATCAATTGACTTTTCTAATATTGATTCTTTAGAAATAATAGGTGAGCCTTATAATGTTGCGATGTATTTAACTTCTAAAGATATTAATGATTTAGAAAATAAAGGTGTTTCTATTAGTTATAGAAATATGGATGAATTTAATGAAATAAGTTCTGAGTTAGATAATATTTATTCTTCTTTAAGTATTTATGATAATGAAACTGATAAGCAGAAGTTGGATAAAATATTAAGTTATGTTTTAAATAAATATACATATGATCAAAAGATACAAAATTATCTTGATAATGGTGTTGAACATTCGGAAGAAACATATAAATTTTATGAGAATGGATATTTATATGGTTCATTAAATAAAGATACTGAAATATGTGGAAATTATGCCGCTATGGTTACTGCACTTTGTAATAGAGCAAATATAGATTCGTATTTTTTATCATCTAAAAATCATGCTTGGAATGCTGTTTTACTTGGAGACTATTACTATTATGTTGATTCTACATGGATGGATGGTCAGGATGTTATTATTCCATCGAATAGTGATAATGTTGATTTTGATAATGGAATGTCTATTCAAACACATGATTATTCTTCTAAAAAAGCAGAGGAAATATTTAGAACTAATGATGATTATGAAAAAGCTTATGTTGATTGGTATTTAGAAAATCCATTTAATTTACCTACTAGTGGAAATAAAAATGTTTCTCATGATTTAAGATTTATGCCTGATGGATTAAATCTTGTTGATATTCCTGAAAAAATTAGAATTGAACAATTAGGTATTGATATTGAAAGAGTTTATGAGGGATCAGATGTTTCTGAAAATCAATATAAAGTTACTATTAATAAAAGTGATAATACAAATGAAGTTCATTTTGTACCAAGTTCTATTGTTGTTGGAATATTAAGTGGACTTGGTATTGGATTCTTAAAAAGACGTAAAAATAAAAAAGAAGAAAAGAATAATAATAAAACTTTATAGGAGTTTATATGGATTATATTTATATAACAAAAGAAGATAATACGGTTGAAAAGATGGAAGCAGTTACTATATTTAATATTAGTTATAGTGATTATAATTACATTATATATAGATCTTTAGTTACTGGTGATTATTATGCTGGTAAATATATTGGTGATAATATTAGTGATTTAGATACTAATTTAAATTCTTTTGAAATAAAATGTGTTAGTGGAGTATTTGATGCATTAGTTAGTGAGGTGTAGGTATGGGTGTTATTTATGATGATACACATAAAAAAATTGATACAAGAGGTATAAAATCTAAAAGACAAAAGCTTAATGTTTCACTTGGTGCTGTTACTCTTTCTTTAATACC
>AUXO010471132.1_pt1 | contig 10224 bp, 9 predicted proteins | sample 768731 | NCBI WGS metagenome assembly AUXO01 (sample SAMN02715735, study PRJNA202380) | gut metagenome | biome: sheep rumen | host: Ovis aries | place: New Zealand: Palmerston North | reverse complement strand
GAACAAGCGTGAACCCTGCACGTTCCATCGCTCCCGCCGTATTCCAGGGCGGAACGGCACTGCAGAACCTGTGGATATTCATTGTGGGTCCCTTCGTAGGTGCCCTGCTGGCTGCGGGCATCTGGGCCATGATTGGTGGCTGTGCCTGCAAGAAAGACGAATAAACCAAACGAAAATTCCCTGGGGCTGCGCCTATAACGCGCGGCCCCACTTTCTTTTTCACTTCACAAGGTTACGACATAACCCGACACTCTACAATGCGAAGAGTCCTACTACTTATATATATTATCGCGTGCGCGACAAACGCACATGCATACAGCAGTGCGCTGGCAGCGCTGGTCAAGAATGACTACACCACAAAGGCCGACAGCCTGACGAACGTGCTCATCGAGCAGTTCATGAACAAGACGAAGGGAACCTTCTACTCCACCCCACACGACGTAGAGCACTCCAGCACCTACATCTACTGGCAGCAGGCACACGCCATCGACGTGCTCATCTACGGATATGAGCGCCACAAAGGTGACGACACCGGACTGGCCACCAAGTACCGCACGTACATGCAGCGCTGGTACACCAACAAGGCAAACAACTACTCGGGCGGCGCCACAGGCTTCGAGAACCCCTTCACCGACGACATGTGCTGGATATGTCTGTCCCTGCTACGCCTGAACGAGGCATTGGGCGTCAAGACATACGCCACCACAGCCAAACGACTCTTCGACAACGCCATCATCAAACGCGCCAAGGAAGACGAGCGCGGATTCTGGCTTCCATGGAACACCGACGAAGGAAGCGGCCCCAATGCCTGCACCGAGGCTCCGGCATGCCTGGCTGCAGCAAAGCTGTTCTTGCTCTACGGGGACTCCACCTACCTGACCTATGCCGAGAAACTGTATAACTTCACCGTGAAAAACATCTGCAAGAGCGACGGACGAGTGGAAGAGCCGCCCCTCACCTATACACAGGGCACCTTCGGCGAAGCATGCCGACAGTTATACCACATCACAGGGCGCTCCACCTACAGGCTCAATGCAACGACATACATCAACTATGCCTTCACCAGCGGCAGATGCACGAGCAACGGACTGCTGCGCCACGAAGGCACCAGCATGGACCAAAGCCTCTTCAAGGCCGTACTCATCCCATACGCCGTAAACTTCTGCCTGGACGAGTCGATGACATTCTCCACAAGACGAAGTCTCATCGTGGCCATACTGAAGAATGCCGACGTACTCTGGAAGAACCTGGACAAAGACAGCTATCCAGCCATGTTCTGCCCCTACTATTGGGGCGAAGCTTACGACAGCAGCAAGACTGCATCGATGGGCGCAATGGCCAGCGGAGCATCGCTCATGGAAAACGTAGCACGCATGTGCATCGGCCTGACCACAAAGCCCGACGAGAGCGACATCCAGGTGCCCATGATGCCCACACGAGCACAGAACAATAGCATATATACCCTGGGCGGGCGCCTCGTGCGCAGCCACACGACAGATACCGAAGGCCTGCCCGCAGGCATATACATTATTAATAATAAGAAAGTAGTGGTTCACTGATGCGTTCAATCTGGAAATACCTCTTCGCAGCACTTTTCATCGTGCTGCCCTTCATTGGCAATGCACAGCACTTGTCAATCGTTCGCCCCGAGAAAGTGGGCATGGACTCACAACGCCTGCTCCGAGCCGACTCGGCCATCGAAGACGCAATCAAGAAAGGAAACATCCCCGGCGCCGTGCTGGCCGTGGTGAGACACGGAAAGATGGCCTACCTGAAGGCCTACGGCAACCGACAGACATGGCCCGTGACACGCGAGATGACCACGAACACTATCTTCGACATGGCTTCGTGCAGCAAGGCTATGTCCACCGCCATCTCTACGCTCATCCTCTGCGAACAAGGCCACCTGCGGCTACTCGATGCCGTGAACCAGTACATTCCCGACTTCGAGGACTGGCGCGACGAGAACGGAGAAACAACGACCATCCGCATCCAGCATCTCCTGACACATACGTCCGGACTGCCCGCCTACTTCTCCCCTGCCGCCGATGCAGTTCCCAATCCCGATGCAGCCATCGACCGCATCTCACACATGAAACGGCTCTCCGAGCCAGGAACCGCATTCAGATACAGCTGTCTGAACTTCATCACGCTGCAACGTATCGTGGAGACAATCAGCGGAATGTCCCTGCGCGACTTCTCGCGGAGCCACATCTTCGCCCCGTTAGGCATGAACCATACGGACTATCTGCCCTGCGCCCCCGATGCAAGCGGCGTATGGCGTAACACTAGCCTGCCCTGCTGGGCCGACCCGCAGGACACAGCCGGGAAGTGGCGCGAGTTCGTGGCTCCCACGTCGAAACAGACTGCCGACAGCGTGCTCTGCGGAATGGTGCACGACCCACTGGCACGTCTCTTGAACGGAGGAATAAGCGGGAACGCCGGACTCTTCAGCACAGCCGAGGACATCGCCGTGCTCTGTGCCATGCTGCAGAACAACGGCGCATGGAACAGAAAGCAGATAATAAGTCCGCTCACTGCCCGCCTGCTCCGCACCGTGCCCCGATTTGCCGAACAGTTCGGACGAACCTATGGCTGGGACTGCTACAGCGCCTATGCCTCATGCAACGGCGACCTTTTCTCGCCCGAGACATACAGCCACACAGGTTTTACCGGCACAGGAATCGTCATCGATCCCGTGACGGACTGCAGCGTAATCCTGCTCACCAACGTCGTCCATCTCGAGGATGGAGGCGGGACAGTACGCTTACGCTCCATCGTCAGCAATGCAGTAGCAGCCAGCATCATGGACCGCTAAACACAGCAAGAACTTATATTTTACAACATATTACATAGCAAAAAAGGAGGATAACATGGGTGGATTTTTTGGCTTAGTCTCCCAACGCGAATGCGCAACAGAGCTATTCTATGGAACCGATTACCAATCCCATCTCGGCACACAACGTGGCGGTATGGCCACGTACAGTGCCGAGTTCGGATTCAAACGTACGATACACAATCTGGAGAACACCTACTTTCGGACCCGCTTTGAGCCGGAGCTCGAGAAATTCTGTGGAAAGGCAGGCATCGGAATCATCAGCGACACAGATGCCCAGCCATTACTGATGAACTGCCACCTGGGGCGCTTTGCCCTGGTCACTGTGGCCAAAATTAACAATAAGGAAGAACTGGCCCAGCAGCTGCTCAAAGAGAACATGCACCTGTCTGAGTTCAGCAGCGGGAAGATCAACCCGACAGAACTCGTTGCACTACTCATCATCAAGGGTAAAGACTATGTAGATGGTATTGAGAATGTCTTCAACAACATCCAAGGCAGCTGCTCCATGCTGCTGCTCACCGAGGACGGCATCATCGCAGCTCGAGACTCGTGGGGCCGCACGCCCATCGTCGTCGGACAAAAGGAAGAAGCCGTCGCCGTCACAAGCGAATCATCAGCCTTCCCCAACCTGGGCTACGAGACGACTAAGTACTTAGGCCCGGGCGAGATTATCCACATCAAGGCCGACCACATCGAACAGCTACGCCGCCCCAACAAGGGTATGCAGATATGCTCCTTCCTATGGGTGTACTACGGATTCCCCACAAGCTGCTATGAAGCACGCAACGCAGAGTGGGTGCGTAATGAATGCGGACGTGTGATGGGAAGGGAGGATGATGTATCTGTCGACTGTGCATGCGGAATCCCCGACAGCGGTGTGGGCATGGCCGTAGGATATGCCGAGGGGCACCACTGTCCCTATCAACGCGGCATTGCCAAATACACACCCACATGGCCACGCTCCTTCATGCCGAACAATCAGGAGAGGCGCAACCTTGTGGCCAAAATGAAACTCATTCCCAACCGCGACGTGCTGCAAGGCAAGCGCATGCTCTTCTGTGACGACAGCATCGTACGCGGTACTCAGCTGCGTGACAATGCCAAGGAACTATTCGCCCTGGGGGCCAAGGAAGTGCACATGCGTATTGGATGTCCGCCACTCATCTATGCATGTCCATTCGTCAACTTCTCAGCCAGCAAAAACGTGCTGGAACTAATCACACGTCGCATCATAGGCGAACTCGAAGGAGACTCGAACAAGAACCTCCAGGCCTACGCCACCACCGATTCGCCCGAATACAAGCGAATGGTGGAGGAAATAAGACGGAGACTAAACCTCACGAGCCTTAAGTTCAGTAAGCTGGAAACGCTCGTCAAAGCCATAGGGCTGCCTAAGGAACACATCTGCACACACTGCTTCGATGGTTCGTCCATGCATACCCTGACTGAAAGAAACACACCCATAGAACCGACACAGACATGAAGAAGAATCTCCTATTAGCTGCCATTGCCGGCATCATGCTCTCCTCCTGCCATACGGGAAGAGAGGCAGCACTACAGGACCTGCGCAACCTGACCACAGAGATTGAGGCAAATGCTACGAGCTATAACTTCAAAGAGTGGGTCAAGGAGCAGAAGAAGTACGAGAAAATTGACCGTCGCTTGTCCAAGTACGATTATTCCCAAGCCGAGTCGCACGAGATTGGCGAGCTAAAAGGACAATGTCTCGGCTACATCGCCAAAGGCGTGCTGGGCAAGGCGAGCAATAAAATAATCGATGCGGCCAACCAGATCCAGGGCATCATCGATGGCGTGCAGAAGGTGCTCACGCCCTGACGTTACAGAAAAAGAACTTGCCCTCCCATCCTCCGCTATGTATTAACATTTTGTTTGGAGGATAGGAGGGCAAGCGTCCTTAATACTATTATGCCTCGGCTGCTTCGTCGGTCTTTCTGCGCGACGGGCGCTTACGCTTTGGCTTCTCATCTGCCGGCTTGGTCTCCAGGTTTACACCAGCCAATTCGGGGTCAATCATGATACGACCACAATACTCGCACACGATAATCTTCTTGCGCATACGAATATCCAGCTGACGCTGGGGCGGGATCTTGTTGAAGCAACCGCCACAAGCATCACGCTGCACATATACGATACCCAAACCATTGCGGCTGTTCTTACGGATACGCTTGAAAGCACTCAAGAGACGCGGTTCGATAGTCAGCTCGATATTCTTGGCTTTTTCACGCAGTTTGTCTTCTTCTGCCTTCGTCTCACTGATGATTTCGTCCAGTTCGCTCTTCTTGATTTCCAAGTCGGTACGTCTTTCGCCCAACTGCTCATTGCTTGTGGCCATCTCCTCCGTGCGAGCAGCCATGAGAGCCTTTGCCTCACCGATCTTCTTCTCATGCAACTGGTTGTCCAGCTCGGCATATTCAATCTGCTTCGTCAGATTATCATATTCACGATTGTTACGCACGCTGTCTATCTGCTCCTTGTAACGTTCGATGTTAGCCTTGTTGGTATTGATCACAGCATTGCGCTCGCTAATCTCAGCCTTGAGAGATTCTATCTCGCTCGTCATCTTCTCAATACGCGTAGTCAGGCCTTCGATTTCATCCTCAAGGTCCTGCACTTCCAAGGGCAGTTCGCCACGCAATGTCTTAATCTTGTCAATCTCAGAGAGCATGGTCTGCAGTGAGTACAGATTCTTTAATTTCTCTTCCACGCTCAGTTCTGCGGGGTCTTTCACTTTCTCTTTTGCCATAGTTATTATCAATTCACTTATTAATTTTCTATTTCATCATATCATTCATACCAGCCTGCCGCATCAATACTCCGCCATGTTTTCCCTTCCACAGAGGGTGACGAGGGCATTTCTACAAATACTTAATCGGATTCGTGTTCACCGTGCTGCGGAAAAGTGGTAACGACGGGAAGCTACGTCCAAGCACACTGAACAGTAAGTCGGGCGTGTAACGCTCGCTCTGGTAATGTCCGAGTACGGCAATCTGTATCTGCTGGTCATGACCGAAGAACTGGTGATAGTGCATCTCGCCAGTCAGAAATGCATCGGCCTGGAGCCGGATAGCCTCGTCGAGCATGAAGTCGCCGGCACCGCCACAGATTGCCACACTCTGAATGGGACGCTGGAGCAACTCGTTGTGCATCAGGCACTCGACGCCGAATGCTTCCTTCACTCGTTGCAGGAACTGCAACGAATCGTCGCTCTCGGGCAGATAACCAATCACTCCGCTGCCGGCTTTTATCGGCTGCTCGTGATCCTCTATGCTTACCATCACCCGTCGGGGCATCATCAGTTCAACATCCTGCAGGCCCAGCTTCTCAGCGATGCGGTAGTTCACGCCGTCCTCGGCATTATCCAGATTCGTATGAGCCGAATAGATGGCAATATTATACTGCAAGGCCATCCGGACACAACGTTCCACCTGTGTACTGTCAGTGATACGCTTAAGTCCACGAAAGAGCAACGGATGGTGAGAGACAATCAGGTCACAATCCATCTCTCGCGCCTCAGCGATGACTTCCTCCGTCACGTCCAGACACAACAATGCCCCTGAGACCTCCGCCTCTGTAAGTCCTACTTGCAAGCCGGCATTATCGTAGCTCTCCTGCAAGGGCAGAGGCGCGAAAAGTTCAAGGGCGCGTATCACATCTTTTACTTTCACGCTCATATCTATTGTGAGGGCAAAGTTAAGACAAATCATCCAAAGTGCCAAATAATTCAGCAGATATTTTCTTCCAACGCAGAAAATCATGCTTTCCACGCATAAGAAATGATGTAGCGGTTCCCGTAACGGGCTATATTAGCAACGGAAAGATATAGAGTGCAGATACACAGAAGCCTCATGCCTGTCTCCGAAACTCCGTCGGAGACATCCCTACATACCTCTTGAAAAAGCGGCTGAAGGACGCCTGATCCAGAAATCCCATATACTGGGCCATCTGCGACACTGTCATCTCAGGATGATAACGCAACATCATACGAGCCTTGATAGCAGCATATCCATTGATCCAGTCGAGCGCATTTCTCCCCGTCCGTTGCTTGATGACACTGGAGAAATGCTTGGGCGAGAGATGAAACATATCGGCATAGAATTTCACCTCGCGGCTTTTTCGCCAGTGCTTCACGATAGCTTCATTGAACTGGGCAAACATTTCTTCGTGCAACGAAGGTATGGGAATGGGTGCGCCATTGACTTTACGATAATCTTGCAAAAGCAGGAACAGCACTTCGAGCAAGTCGCCAAGCATGTCCCAACGGCGTGGACTGTCACTGCGGCTCACGGAGAGGAACAAATGAAATAACTGGTGGATGACGGCAAACTGGTTGTCTTCAAGATGAAGAGATTGCTGGAAGCGGTAATTGAAATTGTCGTGGTATATATCGGGATAACGGCGTTGCATTTCCTCCCGGAAAGCGGGCGACAGGACGATGAGCATCACGCGATAGTCATCAGACGAATCACGCGTACAAATTACATGATTAGGCGCCAATATGGCAATATCATGTGGCTGGAAGATCACCGGACGTGTGTCACACTCCACGCGCACCCATCCCTCCAGATTGAGACCTATTGTCATGAACGAAGTACTGAACGGCTCACCATAGCTCGGCATCCGACGAATGTCGTCGAAGACCATCAATCCACGGGCATCAATCTCCTGCGGCGATGCCGTGATATGTTGATATTCTCGAATTTTTCTCATAAAACTTCCTTCTCTCGTGTGCAAAAGTAAGCATTTTAGGGGTAAATAGCAAGAGAAAACGAGTTTTGGCTAAATAAAAAGGGAATTTAGCTACAGCGAAAACCATATATAACCTATAACTTTGCATTGGGAAAGTGAAGAAGACACTTTCAAATGCCCTTCACAGGACCCAATATTATATCCATATTGCATACGCAAAAGGAACTGTGAAGTTCAGCGCGACGCAATCCTTTAAAATATAAGGACACCGCATAGGGTTATACTCCAAACGCGAAAGTATGACCGCCAGCGTTTGGGAACCCTTTTTTGCCACGTGCGACTCTGCCCCGGGTCGCACGTGCTTTGTCTAATAGCCGGCAAAGGGAAAATGCCGAACCTCCTCCACCTGATGCAATAACGACTATTGCCCCTACAGCAAAATGTGGCACGGCAAGCGCCACCGAAACCCACTCAATGGGGCAGATTCAGTAAAATTGGTAGATATTCCGATGATTTATGTCTAAAGGCATGCATAGAAAAGCAGTAACTTTGCCGATGTTAAAACGAGAAAACCAACCATTCTATCCAAACAACGAAGAAAATGTATAAGCAAACCATCCTTATGCTGACCGTCCTACTCATGGGATGCGCAGCTGAAAACGAGACAAGGGCACAAGCCACGGATAGCGAACGCGGCAAGACTTTGGTGGCATTCTATAGCTATACGGGCGACTGCCGACAGATTACGGAGACCCTGACCGGACTCATCGAAGCGGATGTACTGGAGATACAGCCAGCCGAGAAGGGACTGAAGTATGATGCCAATGGATATGCATTGGGTACTCAGCTGCTGAATACGATTAAAGCCAAGCCCAACGACGCCAACAGCTACCCGCCCATCGATCCGGTGACAACAGACCTGAGCGTCTATGACAACTTCATCATCGTCACCCCACTGTGGTGGAGCCAGATGGCAGCGCCAATGCAGACTTTCCTTTTCAACTATGGCCAAAAGATGGAGGGCAAACATGTCGCAATGGTGGTGTCCAGCCATTCAAGCAGCATCGGGGGAGTCGTAGCCGATGCCGGTCGGTTGCTCACGAGAGCAACCTGGATGGGCGATGCATTGTGGATAAACAGCAGCAACCGTAGCCGGACAGCGTCACTGGCAACCGACTGGCTGAACACACTAAATTTCAAAAAAAGTAATATGGAGACGAAGAAAATCTATCTCACCGTGGACGGAACCACACGCTCCGTCACCCTGGCCGACAACACAGCCACCCGATCGTTGCTCGAAGCCCTGGAGAAGGACGCCATAACCTACGAGGCCGATGACTACGGAGGGTTTGAGAAAGTAGGCGGGCTGGGACGCTCGCTTCCCACGAGCAACGAACGCATCACCACCGTGCCGGGTGACATCATGCTCTATCAGGGCAACCAACTCGTAATCTTCTACGGCAGCAACCAGTGGAGCTACACACGTATCGGACAGATTGACGGCGCCACGGCAGACAACCTGAAGACCTTCCTGAGGGCAGGCCAAGGCCCTGTCCAGGTGACCCTGTCCCTCTCCACCCCGACAGCCATCGACAAGATACGGGCAAAAGCCGACGACGACAATACCTACGTATCGCTCAGCGGCATACGTAGCACCAGGGCGGTCAAAGGCATCTATGTACGTAACGGCAGGAAAACTGCAAAATAAGAGCCTTCATGCGCTACAATATATAAAAACCGCGCAGGCGGATGCAGAAAAAGTGCTTTTCCATGCGAAGAGAAAAAAATAAATTCGTATATTTGCAAAAGCAATAACACCTAAACAAGAATATTATGATCAGACTGAACTGCTTTTTCCAGGCAAAGGAAGGCCTTTACACAAAGGCTTTGGAGGCTGCGGTAGCACTCGTGGCCAAGTCACAGAAACATCCCGGCTGCATTGCATACGATGCATTTGAGAGCGCCACACGCCCCGACGTGTTCACCATCATTGAGACATGGGCCGACCAGGCTGCACTCGATGCACACAGTGCAACGCCAGAGTTCATCCAGTATGTAGGCATCATGCAGGAGTGTGGTGAGCTCTCCGTGGAAGCATTTGAGAAGAAGTAAGACCCGAGTTCCATGCGTGCGATGTCATGTCGCACACGACAACACAATCGCCGCATGTCGTCCAGACGACATGCGGCGATTGCTTTATTTAGCGAAGAAGTAATAATACCAATAAGTATGGGAGAAGCGTCGTCGCAGTCGGTCGGCCGGCGACATCACATCGTCTGCCTGCTCCATCTCCGTGAGAAATTCGTGCAAGTCCTCCTCCATAGACGTATCGGGCTGTGGCAAGTGAAAACACGTATCCTGTACGGCATAGAGTGTCAGCGCCTCGCGATAGTGCGTGGGAAGAGACTTCAATGAGTCGGCAGCCAGGAGTTCAGCAAAGCGTGGCAGGCTGCGCTCCAGCAGACAGGCTGAGAGCAGATAATCGCGCAGGACAGGCGAGGCCAGCGTGTCGAGGCTGTATGCATTCTCAAGGAAAAGCATAGTGGAAGGCCGGCAAACGTGGCATGGCCGGAAGCGGAGATGGTGATAGACACTATCGGCAAGGTCGTGAGTGCGCAGCGTGGCATCCCATTCCGGCAACATCTGAGTGCAATCGCCGTGCAAGGCATAGTAGAACA
>AUXO018705060.1_pt1 | contig 10225 bp, 9 predicted proteins | sample 768731 | NCBI WGS metagenome assembly AUXO01 (sample SAMN02715735, study PRJNA202380) | gut metagenome | biome: sheep rumen | host: Ovis aries | place: New Zealand: Palmerston North | reverse complement strand
CTTCATTCTGCATCGGAAATACTTAAAGAACAGAAATCTAACATAACTGCCGGAGATAAAGAGGCAAATCAGCTTAAGATGTGTGGACTTGCTCGTTCTTTGCGTGAAGAACTGCAGAATAATAATATTGATGCAATGGGTGAGATTCTTCATCAAAACTGGCTGCTAAAAAAGACACTAGCAAGTGGTATAAGCAATCCTGCAATAGATGAAGCATATGATAAAGCTATTAATGCTGGTGCAATAGGTGGAAAATTATTAGGCGCAGGTGGTGGAGGGTTCTTATTATTCTATGTTCCTCTAGAAAAACAAGAATCTGTAAAGACCGCGATTGGTCTTCCTCAGTTGCCCCTTGCTTTTGACAGGCAGGGAAGTGCAGTTATTTATGTAGGTGATAAACCGGATTTTATTTAATAATAAACAGGAGAAAAAAATGAACATATTAGTAGCAGGTGGAGCAGGTTTTATAGGAAGCCATTTGATCGACAGTTTATTAAATGAAGGACATAGTGTTATATGTGCGGATAAATTAGTTATGGGTTCTAATAATATTAAACATCTAGAGGGTAATCCTGAATTTAAGTTTTATAATACTGAACTAGCTGATCAGACTGCTGTAGACAGAATCTTTTCTGATAATGCAATAGATGTTGTTTATCATTTAGCTGCAAATTCGGATATTCAAAAGGGAGGTAAGGAACCTTCAATAGATTTTAATGATACTTTTCTTACGACACGTGCCATCCTTGAGGGAATGAGAAAAGCAAATGTAAAGAAACTGTTTTTCGCATCGACTTCCGCAGTTTATGGTGAAATGCTTGATATCGAACTTACAGAAACCACAGGAGGTTTGATGCCTGTTTCTTATTACGGTGGTGCGAAATTGGCTTCAGAAGCAATCATTTCATCATACACTTCTATGTGTGATATGAGCACAGTTATTTTCCGTTTCCCTAATGTTATTGGCCCAAGATTAACACATGGTGTTATCTATGATTTTATAAAGAAGCTTGAAAAGAATCCTCATGAGTTGGAAATACTCGGAGATGGTACCCAGTGCAAACCATATATATATGTTCTTGACTTGGTAGAAGCAATAATGAGACTTACGGAAGAGTTCAGCCTTGGTGAAGTATTATATAACCTTAGTGTCAACAGTGAAGGTACAACTGTTACTAAGATCGCAGATATCGTAGTTGAAGAGCTCGGACTTAAAAATGTTAAGTACTCATATACCGGGGGAGACCGCGGTTGGAAGGGAGACGTTCCGAGGTTTAAATACAATATATCTAAAGTTCTTTCAACAGGATGGTCTCCAAAGCATTCTTCAGATGAAGCAGTAAGGCAAACCGTAAGGGACACTGTAGCTGAGTTATAAATTATTTACTTTATAGAGGGTAACACATGCAGGCAGTTATCATGGCCGGGGGTAAAGGAACTCGCCTGGCTTCCGTGACAAAAAATATACCTAAGCCTATGGTACCAATAGCAGGAAAACCATTGCTTGAATATCAGATTGAAAATCTAAAGCAGAACGGTGTGGATAACATCATCTTAATAGTAGGTTATTTAGGAGATGTTATTAAAAAACACTTCGGAGATGGATCCGCTTATGGACTCGATATATCTTACTATGATGAGGAATCTCCACTAGGAACTGCCGGGGCATTAACCAAAATAAAAGATAGACTTCAGGACACCTTCTTTCTGATTTTTGGTGACTTATTCATAAATATAAACTTTGAAAGATTTCTGCGATTCCATAATGATAAGAATTCTTTCATATCACTGTTTGCTCATCCAAATTCTCATCCGTATGACAGCGATATAATCATTACTGATGAGGATGATAAAGTCATTGGATGGAGCTATAAAAAGGAAGTCAGAACTAAAGAATACAGGAACCTAGTAAATGCCGGACTTTATGTAGTCGAAAAGACAGCATTAGAAGAAATAGAAACAGTTCAGCTAAAAAAAGGTGAAGATAAAGTCGATTTTGAAAAGGAACTGATTATACCTTTGCTTGAAGAGCACAATATTTATGCATATCACAGTTCTGAATATGTTAAAGATATAGGTACTCCAGACAGACTTGAAAAAGTAACAAAGGACTTCTTAAATGGTGTTGCCGAGCAGCGTAATCTTAAACATAAACAGAAGTGTATTTTCCTTGACAGAGACGGGACTATAAACCAGTATGTGGGTTTCTTAAGATCAAAAGATCAAATGGTACTGGAACACGGTGCTGCTGAAGCAATTAGGATGATTAATGAGTCTGAATATCTTGCTATTGTTATTACAAACCAACCGGTGATCGCGCGTGGAGAATGCAGCTATGAGGGATTAGAGCAGATCCATAATCGCATGTATACTTTACTTGGAAATGAAGGTGCATATGTTGATGGATTGTACTTTTGTCCTCATCATCCGGATAAAGGCTTTGAGGGCGAAGTCATAGAATTAAAAATAGAATGTGATTGCCGCAAACCGAAGATTGGCATGTTAAAGCAGGCTGAGAACGATTTTAACATAGATTTACAAAGGTCCTGGTTTATAGGGGATACTTCTGTAGATGTCCAGACAGGTATAAATGCAAATATGCATACCGTTATGCTTAACTCCGGAGATCGTTATAAGGGCAAGTTTCAAGTCAAACCTGAATTAATGGCAGATGATCTACTGGATGCAGTCAAGAAAATACTATGATTTAAAAGGAGAGTAAAATTGGCTTACGCAAATTTGAATAAAGAAGAGCAAAAGAACCTTATTAAAGGATATTTTGATCGTGAAATAGAAGTTATTAAACGCTTAAACATAGACGATATAAATGAAGCCGTCAGTGCTATCTGGAGTGCATATGAAAGAGAAGCAACGATTTATATCTTTGGCAATGGCGGAAGTGCAGCAACTGCATCGCACTTCGTTTGCGATTTCAATAAAGGGATATCCGAAAATAAAGAAAAAAAGTTCAACTTTGTTTGTCTTAATGACAATTACCCAATGATGATGGCTATAGCTAATGATATTTCATATGACGAAGTATTTAAGTATCCACTTGTTGGTAAGTTAAAACCGACTGACTTGCTCATTGGAATCTCAGGATCAGGAAACAGTAAAAACGTTATAAAAGCAGTTGAGTATGCGAAGGAGATAGGCACCCCGGTTGTTGGAATCACTGGTTATCATGGCGGTAAGTTAAAAGAACTGGCTGACTACCATATGGATGTCATGGAAGATGATATGCAGATTTCTGAAGATTTGCATATGGTGTTTGATCATATGATGTATGCGATACTTTCAAGATAAAAGAGGTATACATTTGAAGAGAATTGCATTTGTTATTAATTACATTGAGAATAATGGTCCCAGTAATGTTGTACTAGATATTATTAATAATATGAGTACAAATGATTTTGAGATTTATATCATAACCCTATTTAAAGGGAATAATCGCAGTATTCTTAATTCTGTTAGGGAAAAAGGAATAAGAGTGATAGAGTGTAATACACTTTCAAGAGGAAAGTGTTTAATGGGTTTTAGTTCTGAGTTTACTAGAATAATAAAAGAAAATCATATTGATATTATACATACACATGGCATTATTCCAGATGTAATTGCTTCTAAGTCTTCAATTAAAGCAAAAAAAATATCGACTATACATAATAATATGTTTGAAGATTACAAAAATAATTATGGATTGCTTTCTAAGTTGTTGACTATGATTCATTTGCGAGCCCTGAATAAGTTGGACTTGTGCGCATGTTGCTCGAAAGCTGTTTACAACCAAATGAGAATGCATATAAGTAGGTTGTGTTTTGTTAGAAATGGTATTACAAAAAAAAGATCGTACACTAGCGTTAGTAGGATAAGTATTGGGATTCCAGATAATGCGATAGTTTACTTATATGCGGGGGGCCTTACAAAGGGAAAACGAGTAGACTGGCTTATAGAACAATTCGTGAGTATTCATGATAGCAATGATTATTTAATTGTTTTGGGTGATGGCCCTTTGAAAGACATTTGTAATAGTATTAAAGATGATAATGTTTTAATGCTAGGGTTTCAGAGCGATGTTATAGCATATATGAATATTGCAGACTACTACATCTCTGCTTCTCAAACTGAAGGTTTCTCAATATCCGTATTAGAGGCAATTTCTACCGGTACAAAATTACTATTGTACGATATCCCAGCACATAGAGAAGTTATAAATTGTCAGTCTGATATGACAATAGGGCTAGTTTTTAATAATAATAATTTCAGTTCAAAATACATAGAATCAAAGCGATTATCCTGTGATAGAAGTAGAGTTATTAATTTATTTGTTAATAACTTTTCTGCAGAAAAAATGGCAAAGGAGTATTTCGTTTTATATATAGATTTATTAAACGAGCAATATATGAAATAATAGTGAACAATAGTAAATTCCGCAAAAAATTTATTAACATATTTTTAAGATAATAGGTTGATTTGAGTTGAATATAATAAGATACGAATATGGATATGAGACATATAAAACTGCATATTACAAGAGTGTTTATGAGGCTTTTTTATATATTTCCATTAAATAAAAGGAAAGTATTTTTCAGCAGCTTTGAAGGAAAGCAGTTTTCATGTAATCCAAAATACATATTCCTGACCTTATCAGAATACAAGGGGCAGGTAAAGTTTGTCTATGAATATAACAGTTCAGTTATACCAAAAGAACTTAAGTCTGTAGCAATTGTCAAGCATAATACATGGAGATATTTTTATCACATACTAACATCAAAAGTTGTGATTTCTAATAATGCAATATCAGCAAAGATTCCGGTCCGCAAATCGCAATATATTATAAACACATGGCATGGTGGTGGTGCATTTAAAAAAGTAGGTATTGATATTGATAATAAAGTGAATGGGGTAGATCGAGAGATGCTGAAAATTTCGGCGAAACAGACTAGTATTTTTTTGGCTTCTTCGGAAGAATTTTACAATGGGACAGGTAAGGGTAATTGCATTCCACAGGAAAAGGTGTGTTATGTTGGGATGCCGAGGAATGATATTCTTTTTGCTGATAATACAATAAAAAACGATATAAACAAAAGGGTTAGGCAATACTTTAATATTTCTACAGAGAAAATATTATTATATGCGCCTACTTTTAGAGGAGAAATAGGTTCAACAGATAATATAAAAGGAGAAGAGTTTGATTGGGATATTATCAAGAAAGCGCTTAGCGAAAGGTTCCCTGGTGAATGGAGATTAATGTTTAGAGGCCATTACCATTCAAAGAATAGTATCATTGGAGTTGATGGCATGATTGACGCATCTTCATATCCGGATATGCAAGAACTATTGATTACGTCAGATGCATTAATTACAGATTATTCATCTGTGATATGGGACTACTCCCTTATGGATAAACCTGCATTTTTGTATTGCCCAGATCTGGACAATTATAAAAATGAAAGAGATTTTTATACACCAATTGAAAATTGGCCATATCTATATGCTACAAATAATTCTGATATAAGCAAAATAATACTTAATTATAGTCATAATAAAACAAATATCAGAAGAAAAAAATACCATGAGCAGATGCATGGATTCGAGAATGGACGGGCAACAGATGAAATAGTGGATGTAATTATAAATATTATAAATGCAAAGTAGTGGAGAGGCGAACAAAAGATGACTATTCATATCATTTTACTAACATTAATATGCATATTAGGTTGTATCGTATTCGCTAAGGGAGTATCAAAACGAAAAAACAAATTTTTTATTATAGTCTCTTTATTCTTTGTTTTTTTAGTCAGTGCACTAAGGAAGGAAACTGTTGGACTTGATACAGCGAATTATATTATGGGTTTCAAAGTGCTCAATTCAGGTGCAACAAATGTTTATTACTCATGGACTGCAAATAGCTGGGAACCTTTATGGAAACTGCTAAATTACGGAATAGGTATATTTACGGATGACCCTCAATGGCTTTTAGTAATTACTAGCGCGATAATTTATGTGGGTATCGGTATTTTTATTTATAAGAATTGTGAGAGTAATGAAGCTGCCTTTTGGCCGGTATTTTTTTTCATTACACTTGCGGTCCTATATCCAATGTCAATGTACCTTCTCAGACAGTTTTGTGGATTGGTTTTTATTTCAAATATCCATACTGTGTTAAAAGATAAAATAGACAAAAAAAGGATCATCTGGTCAGTAGCTTTAATTATAATTGGCATGTTGTTTCACTATTCAGCGATAATAGGTGTGGTAATATTATTTATTGAAACAAGACATGGTATTTCTAAAAAGCAACTTTTTGTCATATTTGTGCTATCTTTTTCAGCAAATTTAGTATTTCCTTTATTGAGATATGTAGTAATTAGATATATACCAATCTACGCAAAGTATTTTTCTTTAGTTGCATATCAGGGTGAAGAGATGCGTGCTTATAGCATTCTTATGATATTTCTAAGGGCAGTATGTTGTATTTTAGTTCTTTGCTTTATCGATGTAAATAAAGCAGAGAACCACACCCTTGTTAATATGTGCTGTTATAGCAATATTGCTATATTTTTCACTTTGATGCTAACTGACACTATAATGGCTCAAAGACTGGATAATTATTTTGAGTTTTTTATTATTTTATTAATTCCTCAGTTATTAAATCATTTTAAAAATAAACAAATATTATATATGATGGCACTTGTTTTTAGTTGGGCTTTCTTCATTTTTGAACTTAGTACAGGAGCCAGGGCTATTGTGCCATATCAATTCTGCTGGCAATAAGAATTAAGGTACATATGATGAGCAATAAAATTAGATTATTAGTTAAAGACACCTTAATATTTGCTGTCGGTAACCTAGGCTCTAAATTAATATTGTTTTTAATGGTTCCCCTATACACTAACTATTTAACTGCAACAGAATATGGTACTGCAGAACTTGTTTTTACCATTTCACAGTTAGTAATTCCTATTGTGTCTATAGTAATTTGGAATGGGGTAATCAGATTTGGGTTGATGAAAGATTCAGCTCCTGAAGATGTACTTTGGAATAGTTTGTTAGTGTGGCTTGTAGCAAGCCTATTGGTAATTGCCACGACCCCTTTGATCGGGCTATATTCACCTATCAATAAATGGAAATGGTTTTTATGCGCATATTCTATAGCATTTATTATTAATCAAATAGAGTTGCAGTACTTAAAGGTTAAAGATAATAATAAACTATTTTCATTGGTAAGCATAATCCAAACAGCAGTTTTAGCAGGACTTAATTTGTATTTTCTAGTTTATTTAAGAGCTGGGATTTTTGGATATCTGATTTCAAACATTGCATCTTTAGTTATAGCTGCCATTTTGATATTTGTATTTGGCAAGATATATGTAGATTTATCAAAGGGGCATTTTAACAGAAGGCTAATAAAAAGGTTACTATTATATTCTGCACCATTGATAATGAATGACCTATCTTGGTGGCTTATACATTCATCAGATAAAATAATGATTGAATGGATGGTAGGCGCCTCGGCGCTAGGCTTATACACGGTTGCAGCAAAGATTCCCGGTCTTATAAATACATTTATAAATATCTTTTCTCAAGCTTGGGGAGTTTCATCTATACGTGAAATCGAATCGACCAACGATACAAATTACTATTCGAGCGTATTCAATGTTTACTGTGCAATTTCGTTTGGAGCTACTATTTTCTTCACAACTATAATAAAACCTTTTATGAGTATATATGTGGGGTCTGATTTCAATTCTGCGTGGAGATATGTTCCGCTATTGCTATTAGCAGCTTCTTTTTCAGCTATATCAGCTTATTATGGATCCATGTTTGGCGCCTTACAGAAAAGTGTTGAATGCATGTGGTCTACAATTATAGGGGCGATAGTGAACATAATATTAAATTATGTGTGTATTAATTGTTTTGGAGTATGGGGAGCAATTATAGGAACCCTTTCTGCATACATAATAATATCCATGCTTAGGCAGATTATGGTTAATCGTTATATTCATATGAATATTAATATAAGAAAGATGATGACAGATATATTAATTGCCCTTATTCAGGCAATAGCGGTATCACTCGATTGGTTTCCTATATTCATCTCATGCTTTGCTATTATTATATTTATCATTAATCATAGAGATGAGTGCAAAAAAATAAGGTCCCTATTGGCAGATAAAACTGCAAGAAGAGAATAAGAGTATTTAATCTTTTCTTTTAGCTGATTGATAATAGGACGTGTTAAATATTTTTTATAATTACATAATAAGGAGATTATATGGCAGTAGCAATTATTATAGCTGGAGGATCAGGCTCCAGGATGGGGCAGGATATTCCTAAGCAATTTATTAATGTATATGATAAGCCTGTACTGATATACACGCTTGAAGGTTTTCAGAGACATCCGCGTATTGATGCTATAGAGGTAGTATGCATAGACGGATGGCATGATGTACTGTGGGCATATGCCAAACAATTCGGAATAAACAAGCTTAAGTGGGTAACATCAGGAGGCAGTACCGGACAGGAGTCTATCAGAAATGGAGTCTACAATTTAGAGGGGAAAGTTTCTGATGATGAGATCATCATTATACATGATGGCATACGTCCTCTGGTAGACGAGACCGTTCTTACTGATGTAATTGTTAAAGCTGAGAAGTATGGTAACGCAGTTACTTCATTGCCATACAATGAGCAAATTTTTGTTATCGATGATGAAATCAGTACGACCAAGTTTATTCCCAGGGAAACACTTAGGCGAGTATCTACCCCACAGGCATACAGGTTTGACCTGCTCGATTCGAAATATCACGAAGCCTTTGAAAAGGAAATAGGCATTTATGGCTCACACTATACCAATACTATGATGGTTGAACTTGGAGTCAGACTTTATTTCGCTGCGGGTTCAGATAAAAATATTAAGCTTACCACCAAAGATGATCTTGAAATGTTCAAAAGTTATTTGAAGACGGAAAAAGATAATTGGCTTAAATAATTTAGAACCAGAGCTAGTAAAATGAATATTTATAGCAATTTACAGTATTTAGAAGACATAAACTACACAAAAGGGCTGGGCCTTCCATGGGAAAAGCTTAAAGACAGGAGCATCATGATTTCAGGTGCTACAGGTCTGATAGGCAGTTTCCTTGTGGATGTGATCATGGAAAAAAACAGATGTGATAATCTTGGTTGCTCTGTTTATGCTCTAACCAGAAACGAAGACAAGGCAAGAGTACGGTTTAGCAGATATACTGAAGATTCTCATCTTATTTTTATCCATTATGATGTTAAGGAACCTTTGGCAAGAAATGACATTGATAAGGTAGATTACGTTCTGCATCTGGCATCTAACACTCATCCTGTCCAGTACGCAACAGATCCGATAGGAACCATTACGACTAATATAATTGGTCTCCAAAATTTGCTGGACTTTGCTGTAGACCATAATGTGGTTAGATTTGCATTCGCATCTTCAAATGAAATATATGGAGAAAACCGCGGGGACGTTGAGTTTTTTGATGAAAAATACTGCGGATATATAGACTCTAATACTATGAGAGCAGGATATCCGGAAAGCAAAAGATGCGGTGAAGCGCTCTGCCAGGCGTATAAAGTTCAGAAGAACATCGAGATAGTTATTCCAAGGCTGACTCGTTCTTATGGACCTACAATGCTGATGTCCGACACAAAGGCAATCAGCCAGTTTATCAAGAAGGGTGTCAGTGGGGAAGATATAGTTCTTAAATCTGCAGGCACACAGTACTATTCATATCAATATATGGCTGACTCAGTAAGCGGTTTGCTGACAGTATTGCTTTGTGGCGAAAACGGTGAGGCATACAATATTGCAGATGAACAGTCAGACATAATGTTGAAAGATCTCGCGGCTATAATTGCCGGATTAAATGGCAAGGAAGTTGTATTTGAGATACCTGATGCAGTTGAGGCTGCAGGTTACAGCACTGCAACTAAAGCCAGATTGGATGGCCATAAACTTCACGAGCTTGGATGGATACCAAGATATGATATTAAGAGCGGAATTGAGAGAACGATAGAAATACTGAAGTCTCTGCAGGCATAACTTAATATACGTGCCGGTTTTGGTAATGCGTGATGCCACAGAAAGGCCTGAAGGCGTTGAGGCAGGAACTTTCAGACTGGTAGGAACAGAAGAAGAAAACATTTATCGCAATTTCAAAGAGCTGCTGGAGGATCCGGCTGCTTATGA
>AUXO012731479.1_pt1 | contig 10225 bp, 10 predicted proteins | sample 768731 | NCBI WGS metagenome assembly AUXO01 (sample SAMN02715735, study PRJNA202380) | gut metagenome | biome: sheep rumen | host: Ovis aries | place: New Zealand: Palmerston North | reverse complement strand
TTTAAAAATTCCTTAAAATTTTTAAACATAAAATTCGCCTCCTTCTAAAGATAATAAAATATCTTATATGTAAATTATAACATAAAAGTGAAAATAATAAAATAAAAAACTCATAAATTATGAGTTTGATTTTAAAAGTTTTCTAAATTCCCACCATCAAAAGAAAAGGAAAAGTTTTCACTTGCTTTTTGATAATATTTTTGATCTGTCGTAATTCCAACTAAAATAATACCCTTATTTCTTAGATAATCCTTTGTGTAAGAAATCATCTTTTTATCATCTACGACATATACAACTTTATATCCATAATTGAACATAAGACTACGGTCGACAGTCTTTTTAGAAGGCTTGAAAGTCTTTCTGTCAAATACATTTACATTTCTTTTTCCATAAAATGAACTTTCTGAGAACAATAAGACTGAAAGTTCGTCATTAGTATTAAGCAATCTTTTTAAGACGGCATCGGTGTTTCCACCCTCAGAATACACTAAGAATGATGAACCACTTTTAGTATCTATTGCATTAATTAATTCTTCTTTTAAAGTTCTACTACTAACCATAAAACACAATCACCTCACTTTTATCAAAACAATTATACACTAAAAGAATAAAAAAATCTACATAAAATAAAAAAGACCTTAACTGTTATGACGTCTTAAACAATTAAAGCCTTTTCTATTACTAGAGGACTAGCGGTCAATGACAAATCATTATCGGTTCGTTTGGTGAACCACGCACCTTTATTATCGTTCTTTTTTGACGATATGTCAAGCACTTTTTGTTATTTTTTTTGAAATATTGAAACTTTGTTTTTTATATGTTATAATAATTACAGATTTATAGAGGTGATTCTTATGGCAAATAAAAATGAAGAAAAGACATTAGTAAAAATTTTTAGTAATAGAAAGAACAAGTGGTGGAAGTCTGATTTTGACGGATACACTGATAATGAAGACGAAGCAGGTGTTTATACCAAGGAAGAAATTGACAGGGTTTATGGCGACATAAATTTTGACCAAACTAGACCTGACTATATGGTTTTAGCATCTAAATAATTTCCTTACGGTTGCTTCCGTTTTGCTTCCGATTATTATTGACTTTTAAAATATTTCCATTGTATAATATAGTTGATGTTTAAATAATCTCATAAATTTAGTATAATTAAAACAATTTTAGGAAATGCACCAAATCAATATGTGTTTAAATAATCTCATAAATTTAGTATAATTAAAACCGACGTATATACGGGAATGTTTAAATAATCTCATAAATTTAGTATAATTAAAACAGATACAAAAGAAGAATATTTACAATATATGTTTAAATAATCTCATAAATTTAGTATAATTAAAACCTCGTCTTCATCGACATCTACTTCGTAAGCGTTTAAATAATCTCATAAATTTAGTATAATTAAAAATACGCCATCAACAACAGTACCGTCTGCAGTGTTTAAATAATCTCATAAATTTAGTATAATTAAAACATATAAGAAATTATTATGCGAAGAACCTGAGTTTAAATAATCTCATAAATTTAGTATAATTAAAACCGATGTTGAAAAATGTTTAGCAGGAGCGGTGTTTAAATAATCTCATAAATTTAGTATAATTAAAACATTGTTAAGATACAAGAAAATGAGAAAGGGGTTTAAATAATCTCATAAATTTAGTATAATTAAAACAGAAATTTTAAAGGCGACAAGTGACCGCAAGTTTAAATAATCTCATAAATTTAGTATAATTAAAACTGGAGACAGCGTAGTTATTAAAGGAACTATGTTTAAATAATCTCATAAATTTAGTATAATTAAAACTAATGTAAAAAGAAAAATAAGGGTGACGACGTTTAAATAATCTCATAAATTTAGTATAATTAAAACCTATAATTTTATATTATAGAAAAAAGAGCCTTATAAAAGGCTCTTTTTATTTTACAATTATTGAGAAGTTTTCATCATCAAAAAGAATACTTTTCGACTAATTGGTCAAATTTCTTCTTTTTGAATTCTTCAACAGTTATATTTTCGTCGATGGTTTCTATAAAATAATCATCATCTAAAAAGTCAATGACATTACTTTTGACTAATAGCAAGTCTTGTTGTTCAACGTTTTTAGTAATAAAATTAGTAAATATAATAAAAATATTATTTTTTGTTTCTTTGACAAAAGATAATATTTCGTCAGTCAAAAAATCAATATCTAAAAATATAATATTATTGTCTTTTGACAATTCTTTTATCATCATTAAAGGGAATAATATCGTCTCGTTATATGACAAATCATTAGTGTTTATTTTTAGATTATCTTTTTCAAAAATCAACTCGGTTAATTTTAATAAATTTTTGTTATCTAATTCATTTATTTTAAATTTTAAAAAATCGTTTTTTAAATTAATTGATTTTATATCGTTGTTAATTTTTTGGAGTTCAACTTCATTTTCTTCTATAATTTTGTTTAATAATTGTGTGGCAAGAGATTTACTACCAAATTTATTTTCTTCTTCTATTGAAAAACTGTTTTTGTCTAAATAAAAGATATTAAAATTTTTGCTATTTATTTTTGTGTTATTTATTGTCAAATCATTTATTTTGTTATTTGTTACTGCATATTCTGACAGAACGTCTTTATTAATTATACTTTTTACCATTTTTATTAATTTATTTTTATGATTGGGATTATTATCAATTATTATTTTATAATTATTAATTAATGTGAAATCAAAATTTCCCATTGTAAACAAATTCATTTTATCACCTCATATTTTCAAAAAATTTCCATCATTTATTAAAAGTTTTTCTTTTATGTTGATAAAAGGTTCTAATACGACCATACTCAAATATTGCTTTTCAGTCATTATTAAAACTCTTACTTTACCCTCCTGTGGCACTTGCTTTTTAACGGTATTCAAAAAGAAGTTGACAGAATCTTTATTAGCAAAACTTCTTGCATAAACAGAAAACTGAAGCATAGTAAAACCTTTTTTTATAAGCATTTCTCTAAAACGTCTATAATTAGAACGATCTATATCAGTTTCGGTTGGTAAGTCAAACAATAATATCATTTTCATAACATTATAACTCATATTCTTTATATTCCGTTCCTTCTGTTAAAAAAGATAAGCAATTAGAAATGTAATCTTTAATAAAATTAAAAAACGTTTGTTTTTTATTATTATAAGTATAGTCTTCTAATAACAATTTTAATATTTTTTCTTTTTCCACAGTGGTTAATACATCGGTTATTTTTATATTTTTATAAACCCAATCATCAATAATAGGACGAAGAGGTTCTATTAAATCATCTGCTAAATTAAAATAATTATTTATACCTATATGGTGAATACCTAAAATAGGTAAATATCCTTTAGATACAATTATCTTAACTATTTGACTTCTAAGAATTTGATATCCATAATTTAATGCCGAATTTATTCCGTCATCATTAAAACGAATAAAATCTTTACCAAATAAACCTTTAAAATAAGTTCGTGCTGCTAAGCCTTCTCTATTAGTTTGATCATTTTCTAACACTTCATCGTAAAACTTATTTAATAAATTGATGGCATCTTCATTTTTATTGTTGTTTTTTAAAATTTTATTTTGATTTTTTATTTTGTTTTTGACAATTTTAGTCCATAATTCTATTTTTCTTTCATTTTTCCAGTTCAATTGATCAGTAAATTTTGAAAAAGAATTTACATGAAAATTAAAGCCACTTAAAAAACCATTTGGTGTATGTCTTTTATCACAAAATACTAAAGTTATTTTATATTCCAAAATTTTATTTAACAAATTTACACTAATATTTGTTTTATAATTGTCAACGACTATCATTTCTAAATCAGAAAGCAAAATGTCAATTTCATTTTTATCTTTGTCATAAAATCTTAAATTTTCTAAAAACGTTGTAATTTTTTCTGCCTCTTCGACAAAAAGAATTTTGTATCCCATAGAAAGAAAAAAAGAAGGAACTTAATCCTTCTCAATTTCGGCATAAAGCCTTTTTTAAATAACTTCTCAATAATTTTAGTATAATTGCGATAATTAAATCGCAATATTATTTTACCAAATATATTTTTATGTGTCAAGTTCATTATTTTATATCAATTATATGTTTAATATTTTTTTCTATTGCTTTTCCACTTTGTTCAAAAATTTTTTTAAAAGTTATTTTTTTATCTCTTGCAGAAGTTAAAGTTAATAGTTCTTTTGAACCATCATCAAAATAAACCATATAATTGCCTTGCATTTTTAAATCTTTTTCAAAAATTCCTGTAATTTTATTTTTGATTTTTAATTGTTCTTCAATATCTTTTCTTAAAAAGCCATTTTTAAGATCAATAAATTTTATAGGCATTGAAGACAATGTTCCGTCAGAATTTCTATACAATCTTATAAAAGCATTATAAGGACTAATAAAACCTCCTGTTTTTCTTGACGTCAGGAAATTATTAGTATTTGATATTGGAACAAAACTTTTTAAACTATTAGAATAAATAAATTTTAAATATTTTATAGGTGTTCCTTTGCCTTTTTTAGATGGAACTCTGATTTCATCCTTTATGATTTCTTTACTATAATATTCAAACGGATTTTGAGGAATTCTCTTTTTGTCGTCAGTCTTATAGGTTTTATAAATGGAATATAAAAAGTCAAATGTCTCTGGCATCGTTTTTTCTATTAAAAGACCAGATGAATTCTTCTCTTCGTTTGAATTTTCGTAATTTTTAAAACAATCTAATATTTTAGGATCGTTTAATGGTTTTCTGATAACAGAATAATAATTACCTTTTTCATCTTTTCTAATCGAATATAACGTTTGATCAAATAATTGACCATTGGTTTTTAATACTGCATTATTGTTGAAATGAACATTTAAGTCAAAATCTTCTAAATTAGTTAAATAACGCATATTTTCATTTTGTCTAAGGAAACTAATAAGCATATTTTGTCTTGTTTCTTTTTCAAACAATGTATTATCTTCGCCATTATTAATGTTATCAATATCTAAATCAAAATTACTATTAAACTTAGACTTTAATAAAAAATTACTTCTTAAATCAAGGGTACCGACAAGAGCAATTATATATGCATCAATAATATGATTATAGACGTATTTTCTACTTTTTTCTTTAATAGCATTTTCTAAGTCTTTGTTGTCAATACGTTCCATCATTTTACGATAAAATGATGTTTGAACCCCTCTGATTGTCAAAACGTTTGTCTTAATACCTTTAAATTTAATAAAAGTTTTAATATTAGAAAGTAATTCTTTTGCAATAAATTGAGTGTCGACAAGTGTTCTTGCTGTAAACTTCATTCTATTTTCATACTTATCTAAATCGTCTGTCATCAATAAATTTTTAGCCTTAGATTTAGGATATGTTTTATTCAAAGTCTTTAATAAATTAGTCATTTCTTTAAATTCTTCTTTTGACAAAGAATAATAAGGAGTAGAATTACTCTTTCTATTATTTATTTCTTTTAAAGTAAGAACTTTATTATTTATTGAATTATTAAATGAAACGCTTTTAGGAAGAATATGATCCACTTCACAACGTACGATAACATCATTTATACCAAGTTCTTTTCCTGTATAAATGTCTTTTTGACCTTGTTCTTTCCACAATCTTACTTTTAAAATATTAGGCTCGTTTACCGTCAAATCGAACTCATTTAATAAATTAATTGCGTCTTCTCGTTCTGATTGATTTTTCTTTATAAATTTATCCCTTTCTAATTTTTCTTGTGCGTCATCTTTTGAACGAGGCATTTCAATAATAATATTTTCAAATTCACCAAACATTTGACGTAATCTGTTAATTGTCCTAATAGTGATATTTAAAGATTTTAAAACGATCGGATTAGTTATATTTGTTTGAGTTAAATAAGGAATATTCTTTGTGCTTTCGTTTAATGATGCAATTAAATTGGATTGTCTTTGATTGTAAGTAATTGCAGATGTGTTTTCATTATAATTAATTTGAATGTTTCTAAAATATTTAAAACTGTTAAACGAATAAGATGCATAACCACTAAAACCTGTTGCTGATATTAAGATTTCTTTTATGTTTTCCCAAATATCAAAAGAAAGCAGGTTAATTTCTGGTATATTTTCATCTGTTAATTTGCCATCAAAAATATTACGTCTTTTTTCTTTTGATTTGTATGTCGTCAAAACTTCTGACAAATAGTCTATTAGTTCTGGTGTTAATTTCTTTTCATAACCTTCCAATCCGTTTTTCTTAAATATTTTCGCCAATTCTTTATATCCTAAATATTTAGGCAATTCATATTTACTCATACCCGAAAAATCATTTTCGTTTAATTTAAGCATTTTCTTTAATTGAGAAAAAGTGAATTCGCCGTCATTTTTAACTTTTTCTAAAATTATCAACTTTTCTTCAGTTGTTATTTTGGTTTCATCTCTATTTAAAGTTATATTATTTAACGTGTCTAATAAATCTGAAACATAAGACGAATATGACATTTTAGGTGCACGATATTCATCAGGATTAAATCCACAACTACCACGCATCTTATTAATCATACCGGTGTATTCAACCTTACCTTTTTCGTTTAACGAATAACAACCATATTTTGTTGGAGATTTTTCACTACCAGGTCCTTCAAAATATTTTCTGTATCGATAAACTAAATTCAATATTTCTTCTTGTGTATTTTTCTCCAAATCACTATTATCAAGAATTTTTTTTAATTCCTTTTCATAATCTTTTTGAGAAAAGTAGTTATCACTTCCTAAAACCCTATGATCTTTTTCATTCAATTTTTTTATTTGATATTGGATAGGAAATTCAAAATTGTTTTCTAGCATTTCATTTTTATTTTCTTTTATAATTTCAGCAATTTTTCCATCTTCATCTTCCATAGAAATGTTGTCATCATAAACGCCACGTCTTTTCGCCATTGCATAACAAACAGTAAATAACTCGTTAATATTTAATTTTCTTGACAATCCCTCATATCTTAATTGATAGGGATTATTTAAAAAATTAAATTCTTTAAGTCCCATTTTTTCAAAAAATAATTTAATATCATCAAGACGTTGTCTTTGACGTCTGATATTTCTTCTTGTATGTCTAAATTCACGTCTATCTTTATTTGCTTTTGCATTTTTTGCTTCAAAAGTTTCAATATCACAATAAATAAGTTCTGCACCCTTATTTAATGCTCCACCTATACTTTGATAATTCTTATTTAAAACCTTTGAAGTGTCTAAAATAGCAAATCCAATATATTTAGAACCGACATCTACGCCTAACGTATAATTATTTTTATATTTTATTCTTAAATCTTTTTTACTCATAAAACACCTCTTCTGCCAATATTTATTATTATACACCAAAAATTTTCTTTATTCAATTGACATCATCTTTTTTTAATGTTATTATATAGATAACTTAAATATTAACAGAGGTGTTTTTATGGACAAAGTACAAGACGATTTAAAGAAACTTTTAGACGGAATTATTGAAACAAAAAAACAAAAAAATATTGAATCTTTTGAACAAGAATTTCCTATTTTATTTCAAAAGCAAAAAGAACGTCTTTCTAAATATAAGGACGTTAAGCATTTTGATTTGATGTCAAGGCAATTAGAATACTATGATTATAAAGAAAAATTATATGACTGTATTTTTTCTGGAGTTGAAATCCAAATTTTTGATGACAAGAATCCACTTTATTCAATGATCCTAGAAAAGATCATTACAGGAGCATTTAAAGACGAATTAGAAACTGTCATCAGAGGTTCAGAAGGATTTACTTGTTGTGGTGATAAGTCGTCATTTATTACTAATAGAATGATTGACTTTTTAAAGACTGGTGAAAGACAAAATTTAGAATATTTTTATTCTGAAAAAGATGAATGGTGTAAAAAGGAAGATTATGGTAAACTTGCTTATTGGTGTTCAAATCTTTTTAAGACGACAGACGACGTCTTATTATGGTATCAAAAGAAAATTTATATAATCGACAAAATTAATTCTTTAAATCCAAAAGTATTAGTTGAAATGCTAGAAAAAAAGGACGTTTAATACGTCCTTCTTTTTTTGACTATTTACATCTTCTAACACTAACGACGATATTGTTATTAGGATCAAATAAGATTCTTGTATAATAAGATTTTGGAGCATTTTTATACATACAATATAAAGCGATGCTTTCAGCATGTAAATCTAAATATTTTAAAACGTCCATATCCTTTAAATATTCTTTGATCTTATTTGTAACTTCCCCAAACGTTGGCGTCTCGGAAGCCTTTATCTTATATCTTTTTTCAACACCGTCGTTTTTGATTTTGATTAATGTATCATCAACCATTTTAGTCATCTCCTTTCAAGATATAAAATATCTTACACTATTATTATACCATAAAACGTTGACGACTTCTACATTTTTTTGATTTTGGTTTTTTAGACTTTTATAAGAAAAAATATCTATTTTTTACCGTTTTTTAAGAAATTTTATTTACAATAGCACATTTTTATTGTATAATATATGTGTAAGGAAATGGAGGTGGAATTGTTATGAAAATTGTAAAAATAGATGACGACGGAATTGTATTCGACAACGGCGATTCAATATCTTGTTTTCATAGTCAAGACTGTTGTGAAAACAATTGGGCTGATTTTAGACAATTAAAGGATACAGGAGTTGAAAAAGAAAAATTCAACTTGCCTTTAAAGTTTGAAGTATGTGAAGGTGGTTTTAGATTTGGTAACGAAGGAAAGATGTATTTCGTTCCTTGCTATTCTGATCAAAACGGTTATTACAGTTACAAAGTAGAAGTTTGGTTTTTCGACCATAATACAAGAAGTCATACAACCGTTATAAAAGAAGTCTATTGTGATGACAAAAGTTATAGTGAATGGGACGACAATTCCAGACCAAAATTTATTAAAATCAATTAAGGAGGACTAAAATATGTTAGATAGAAAATTATTAGAGAACATTGAAGTAGGCGACAAAATCGTATTTGACGACTGCTTTTTAGATAAACATAATATTGTAGAAAAAGAAGTTGATGAAGTCAGAGTTAGAAGTGGTGCGAGTGGAGACGTCTATGAAGACTATATGATTACGACTGACAAAGACGAAGTCGAATATAAAAGAGTAATCGAAGTTCATAAAAAGAATAAAAACGTCTTATTAATTGTTACAGGAAGTATCTCAGCATACCAATCAATAAATTTAGCAAATAAGTTAAAAAAGATGGGATATGATATTCATACTATTTTAACTGACGCAGGAAATAAAATCGCAAGTGCTACAACTTTTAGTGTTATCACAGGTAATAAAAGTATAACTGACGATATGTGGTTTAGTGCTGATGATATTGCTGAAATCCCACACATCAAAGAAGCAAGATGGGCTGATACAATTGTTGTATGTCCTGCTAGTGCTGACTTTATTGCAAAGATGGCTTATGGCTTTGCAGACAGTATTGCAAGTGCGACTGTTCTTGCATTCGTCGGTATGAAGAAAGAATTCGAAAATAAGAAGATTTTCGTAGCACCTGCTATGAACAATTACATGTATACTAATCGTATTACACAAGACAATATTGAAAGACTAAAATCATACGGATTTAAAATCATTAATCCAGTTGTCGGAACACTTGCTTGTGGTGATACAGCCATTGGTCATTTAAAGCCTATTGACGAAATTATTGAAAAAATTACAAAAAGGAGGTAATTATATGAAGACTATTGTTATTACTGCTGGGGGAACAAAAGAAAATATTGATGCTGTTCGTGCTATCACAAACACAGGAACAGGCAGTCTAGGGGCAAGAATTGCCGACGAAATATATATGTCTGGTGTTCGTCTTATTTATATTCATACAAAAGGGGCTATTAAACCTCAAAATGTAGAAAATTGGATTGGTGCTGAATTCATTCCTTATGAGGTTAGCGACACTAAGTCAGTTTTAGACGCTGTTATGGACGTAATGGCTAATTATGAGGTTGATTGGTTCATTCATTCAATGGCTATTAGCGACTATATGGTTGAGGGTGTTTATGATGATAAGGGTGAAATGATTGATAATTCAAAGAAGATTTCTTCTGATATGGAAGTATTAAATGTAAAATTAGTAAAAACTCCAAAGATCATTAATTTAATCAAAAAACTTAATCCTAAGACAAAGTTAATTGGATTTAAGTTATTAAATAATGTCGAAGATAAAGACTTAATAAATGC
>AUXO018717576.1_pt1 | contig 10226 bp, 10 predicted proteins | sample 768731 | NCBI WGS metagenome assembly AUXO01 (sample SAMN02715735, study PRJNA202380) | gut metagenome | biome: sheep rumen | host: Ovis aries | place: New Zealand: Palmerston North | reverse complement strand
ATCATATCGTCTATTCTAAGCTAAGCTGAAATATCCTTCTTATTATATTTCACATATCCAATCACGATACAGATAACCATGATGATCATACCTGGAATAAGGTATTCCATACTGATCTCTTTATTATTTATTATATCAGCTCCTTCTGTGAAACCGAAAGGAGTAATATATTTAAGAAACTTAGCATCTTCAGAAATATTAGCTATGATATTCAGAAGGTACATAAGTCCTGCAATACCAATACCGATACCCAGCCCTGATTTTTTGATAAAAGCAGAAATACCGAAACATATACCGGCTATCTCAAATTGCATCAAAAGATAAGCGAGATGGAAGATAAGAAGCTCTTCCCAGAATATTTCTTCATCAATCATTTTGATTGATATAATCGCACAAATAAATACTACAGCATTTAGTAGGATAATAATAGCAAATGTGCTTATAAGCTTTTGTGATATAACATTGATTCTTGATACAGGATGAGTAAGAAGAAACTCTGCGGTGCGGTCTCTTTCTTCTTTCATAAGTGCTGTGATTCCTATGATAGCAGCGAAAAATGCGCCGCCTATTCCTAACATATTTCCACCTTCAACTGCATAGAAGCCCATCAGTGTACCGAAGTTCAGCTGATCCATTCCAAAGGCTGCAGTGAAGTTTCCCATTGATGAAAACATGTCATTAACTCCGGCCATCTGTGATTCCATATCTGGATACATCATGACACAGGCTGCCAGAAGAAGCCCGATGGATAAACTCCATATTATGGTAGATAATTTTTGTGATTTTAATTCTTGTTTAAATATTGTCATATCAATACCTCGTTTAGTTTGTATACTCATCTTATTCGTAGTAATTCATAAATATCTCTTCGAGACTTGGCTCAGTAATAGTTAGATCCTTAATATTTTGTGATGAAAGTATCTGAAGTAGTGCAGGAATCTTTCCGTTATATAGGAAAGTGATGGTGTTTGTTTTATCATTTGTTGCCATATCCGAAATGAATTTATCATTTTCAGAAAATGCATTACTTAGGGCGTCAAGGTTTCCTGTAATTGAAATTTTCTTTGCCCCTGTGTCTTCCAACTTATCTACACTGTCTGACATTATGATCTTTCCGTCCTTGATAAATGCAGCTGTTCGGCAATAGTTTTGAACCTCTGATAAAATGTGGGAAGAGAAGAAGATTGTTGCACCTGCTTCATTTTCTTCTGTAAGGATGTTGAAGAATTCACGCTGCATTAGTGGGTCAAGTCCAGAGGTTGGTTCATCCAGAATTAGAAGTTTTGGACTATGTTGAACAGCACATACTATTCCAACTTTCTTACGGTTACCCAGTGACAGGTCATCAACCTTTCTAGACATATCTAGCCCCAGTCTTTCGCATAGATTAGCAGCCTTTTTCTGACAGTCAGCCTTATGAAGAGAAGCGGAGTATTTTATTACATCCTTCACTTTCATTTTGCTATAGAAGTTTATCTCTGAAGGAAGATAGCCGACCTGGGACAGAATCTTCTGATTATCTTTAACAATGTCATAGCCCAGGACCTTAGCTGATCCATCGGTTGGGGTGATAAGTCCGAGAAGTGTTCGGATGGTGGTGGATTTGCCAGCTCCATTTGGCCCGATAAAACCAAAGAAATCTCCCTCTGAGATACTTAAATTTAATTTATTGATTCCACGGCTTTTGCCATAACTTTTGGTGAGACCGTTTGTTTCTATAATATTCATATGAGCTCCTTTTTAATTTTGGCTATTTAAAAACTTTTCTAATAAGATTTTTAGTGAGTTTTTCTAGTTAATTCTTTCTAGTAAGTTTTTATACTAAGTCTTTTATACTAAGTTTTTTTATACTAAGTTTTTTTAGTAAGATTAATGAGTGACAAATTAACTGTACAGTAAGTTTATTGACCGCTGACTACAACGGTTAATAATGATTATATTCTATTGACCGTTTTTGAGAAGACCCCAAAATTATTTTTTTTGAGAATAATTGAAAAGACATTTTGGTATATATCAGGAGTTTATATTTGGCATATCAGAAGTTTCAATAGTTGAAAGAAAAGAGTTTTTCGAGTATCCTATAAAAATGTTAATCCAGCCAGGGGAAAATATCACTGATAATTTTAAAAGGAGATGAAGATATGAATGTTCTGCATATGAAATATGCTGTTGAGGTAGCCAATGAAGGTTCTATAAATAAGGCTTCCGAGAAATTATTGATAGCTCAACCAAATCTTAGTCGTTCTATAAAGGAATTAGAAGCAGATTTGGGAATAAGCATTTTTGCCCGTTCTTCTAAAGGAATGACATTAACTCCTGAGGGCGAGGAATTTATTCATTATGCTAAGAAGATTCTTCATCAGATAAATGATATTGAGTTGATGTATAAAACTGGAAAACCAGCTAAGCAGCAATTTTCTATATCTGTTCCTAGAGCCAGTTATATCTCCTATGCCTTTGCAAAATTTTCGAATTGTCTGGATGCTGAATCCTGCTCAATTTTTTATAACGAAACTAATAATGATATGATCATCAGAAACATTTTGGAAAATGATTATAAGCTTGGCATTGTTAGATATGCTACTAGCTATGATAAGCATTTCAAGATAATGTTTGAAGAAAAGGGCTTCGCTCATGAGTTTGTTTCTGAATTTAAGTATGTCCTTATAATGAATAAAGAATCAAAACTTGCTAAAAAGAAAGAGATTAAGTTAGATGATCTTTCGGATTATATAGAGATAGCACATGCAGATCCTTATGTTCCAACACTGCCTGTTTCAACAGTTATGAAGGAAGAACAGGTGGATGTTTCAGATAAAAGGGTATTTGTATTCGGAAGAGGAAGTCAGTTCGATCTGCTTGTAAATAATCCAGAAACCTTTATGTGGGTTTCACCACTTCCGGCTGAAATGCTGGAAAGGTATAATCTGGTTCAGAGACACTGCATTGATAATAATAAAACATATAAAGATGTGCTGATATATAAAAATGATTATAGTTTAACTAAACTTGATCAGAACTTTATATCGGAGCTGATAGAATCCAGAAGAAATACTTTATAAGAAAAAAACTTTGTAAAAATAATACTTTGTAAAACACTTTATAGAGCACATAAATACTAGACGGTCAGGTTGTTAAAGCCTGGCCGTTTTTTTTATTCCCATATCCCATATATCGATATTTGATATATCGATATACCATTTTGATAATTCATTTTTCATATTGCCTGTACTAAAATGCAAATCGTAAAAAGTAAACAACAACATTATGAGTCAAGGAGGCTGAGTATAGTTGTGAAAATGGACAATATTATTAAGAAGCTTGATGTAACACTGTTTGGTGAGAAATTTACTCTTCCAGTTAAATATGATGTTTTCTGTGGAGAGAATGTGCTTGATTCTCAGAAGTATGCATTGGAAATGTTTCTGGGGAAAGCAGATGAGCTTTTAGCCAAGTCTGATGAGGTTAAGGAATATATTGAGAACCAGAAGCATATTAAGGTTCATGATCTCTTTGAGGAACTTGTTCCAGAATGTATCTATGTTGAAAGAAATAATCTGGATAGATATATAGATATCTTCTTCTTTGGACTTGATGAGAATGGCAAAAGAACAAAAGATTCTTTCGCTATTGAATTTAAAAATGAGGAATTCTACCGTGTTGGAGATAGAAGCGTAGCGATATAGAAAATGGCTAAACAGTTTCTGAAATTATATAACGGAGGGAAGCGGATTGTCATCGATAATAACTAAACCTACACTTGGCAGGTTGCCGGTGTATTTGGAGTTTCTAAAAAAGCAGGATACTGAATATATCTCATCGACTCAGATAGCACGAGCGTTGGAATTAGGCGAGGTTTTAGTTCGGAAGGATCTAAATTCAGTGTGTGGTCTTGGAAAACCAAAGATTGGATATGACAGGCAGAAACTGATTGCTTCAATACTAGATACGCTGGGTGTTAACAAAAACATATCTGCGGTTTTAGCAGGTGTTGGAAAACTTGGTACAGCACTTATGGAATATAAAGGATTTTCAGAATATGGAGTCGATATTAAGGCAGCATTTGATAATGATCCCAAGAAGATAAATCAGACATTTGCTACTGGAAAAAGAACTTATTCTATCGATTCTTTAAAAGATTATTGTAAGTCCAATGATATCAAAATTGGAATAATAGCTGTTCCTCAATCTGAGGCGCAAACAGTATGTAACAAGATGATTGAAAGTGACATAAGAGCTATATGGAATCTGACAACTCATTCGTTGGTTATTCCGGATAATGTGATCGTAAAAAATGAAAATCTTGCTCTATCGCTTTCATTTTTAAAGACTTGCATGTTAAGAAATGAAGAACCAGATATAGATATCACACTGAGAAATGAGGATTAATATGACATTTGACAGAGTTATTGCTGTAAGAAATACAAAGACAGTATACCGTAATGGTGAAGTATGTATAAAGGTGTTTAATGAGGGGTTTAAAAAGTCCGAAATACTATCCGAAGCCCAGAACCTGGCGATGATGGAAGAGTCGGGAATGGTTGTTCCGGAACTTATGGAAGTGAAAAAGATTGATGGAAAATGGGCTATAACAACTGAGTATGTTAAGGGAAAAACTCTTGCCATGAAGATGAAAGAGAGCCCGGAGAAGTTGGATGATTATATGGATAGATTTACTGACATTCATATGGATATCATAACGAGGAAATGCAAATATTTGGACAGGCTTACAGATAGGCTTAATACAAAAATTAGTGATTCGAAGTTGGCAGCAACATTAAGGTATGATCTCCATGCCAGACTATATGATTTGCCACAGAGAGACAATATATGCCATGGGGATTTTAATCCTACAAATATTATTGTTTCGGAAGATGATACAGCATATATCATCGATTGGTCACGAGTTAGCAGAGGAAATATGCTTGCGGATATAGCTAATACATATCTGGAATTCATAGTGGATATGGACGAGGAAATTGCAGAAAAATATTTAGATTCCATGTGCAATAAAATGAATATCAACCGTGAGAAAATCAACAAGTGGATTCCAATTATAGCGGTTTCAAACACTGTTGGTGCAAATCGTGAGAGAAGAACAAAGCTAATGGAAATATATAAGAAAAGTTCTCTTATGGCTGAATAAAAGTTGAATATAAGGCTGAATAAAAAAGCTGAATAAAAATATGAGAACCAAAAACAAATAAAAAACGATTATAAAACATAATATTAATCAGGAATAACATTTATAAAATAAGGAGTTTATTAAATGAAAGTAACAATTTGTATTGGATCATCATGCCATTTAAAAGGATCAAGGCGTGTGATCGAGAGATTTCAGGAACTTATAAGCAGATATGAATTATCTGACGATGTTGAGTTGGTTGGAACATTTTGCATGGGACATTGTCAAGAGGGAGTTTGTGTAACTGTTGATGATAAATTCTTTTCTGTATCACCAGAGAGTGCAGAAAGCTTTTTCGAAAAGGAGATTAAATGCAAAATTGCCTAACTTTAAAAAAATCAAATTGTAAGAATTGTTACAAGTGCATTCGTAATTGTCCGGTTAAGTCCATTCGATTTTCCGGAAATCAGGCACACATTATAAATGATGAATGTATCCTATGCGGAAGATGCTTTGTGGTATGTCCTCAGAATGCTAAGCAGATAGTTGATGAAACTGAAAAAGTTAAGGTGCTTATGCAGGGACAAACACCAGTAATAGCAAGCGTTGCTCCTTCATTTGTAGCAAACTATCCGGGAGTAGGAATAGCATCATTTAGAAAAGCTCTTCAAAAGATTGGATTTACAGATGCAGAGGAAACTGCACTAGGCGCAACTATAGTGAAAAAAGAATACGAAAGAATTCTTAATGAGGAAAATAGAGATGTTATCATTTCTTCCTGCTGCCATTCTGTTAATCTCTTAATTCAGAAATATTATCCAAATTGTCTTCCATATCTTGCAGATGTCATTTCGCCTATGCAGGCTCATGCAGCTAGTATAAAGAAAAGATATCCGGATGCAAAGGTTGTTTTTATCGGTCCATGTGTTTCTAAAAAGGATGAGGTAGAACATTATAAAAATTATGTTGAAGCAGCTCTCACATTTGAGGAACTAAGCGAGTGGTTTAAGAAAGAGGAGGTAGAAGTTGAACAAACTTCTGACTCCGAGAAAGAGAGCCTTGCAAGGTTCTTCCCAACAACAGGTGGAATCCTTAAAACCATGACACAGAAGAATAGTGACTACGACTATCTGGCGATAGATGGAGTTGAGAACTGTATAGATGCGTTAATGGACATTTCGGAAGGAAAGATACATAAATGCTTTATCGAGATGTCAGCCTGTGCAGGCAGCTGTGTTGGCGGACCTGTCATGGAAAGAAAGCATAATAGTCAGAATGGAAATATAAGCTATCGAAGAAATCCTGTTAGCGATTATCTGGCAGTATCTAGTTATGCAGGGAGTGAAGATTTCGATATTGATCAGCCGGATGTAACTGAGCTGAAGAAATTCTTAGAACCAATCGAGAAGAAGAATATATATCCACTTGATTACGAGATAAATCAGATAATGAAACAGATGGGTAAAACAAGAAAGTGTGATGAACTTAATTGTGGTTCTTGTGGATATAACACTTGCAGGGATAAAGCGGTAGCTATCTTTCAGGGGAAGGCGGATATATCCATGTGTCTTCCTTATCTCAAGGAAAAGGCTGAAAGTTTTTCCGATGCCATTATCAAGAATACTCCAAATGGAATAATAGCTCTTAATGATGATCTGGAAGTACAGCTAATCAATACTGCGGCTTGTAAGATATTAAATATTCCAAGTCAGTCAGATATAATTGGTGAACCGATTGTCAGAGTACTTGATCCAAAACTTTTTATAAAGATTCAGCAGGGTTCTAGCTATGTTTACGATGAGAGAACTTATCTTGCGGAATATGGTAAATATGTGGAACAGACAATAGTTCGTGATTCCGATAGAAAGATACTTATATGTATCATGACGGATGTTACTGAAGAGGAAAAAGAGCATAAGAGAAAAGATGAGATTAGTCAGCAGACGATAGAAATCGCAGATAAGGTAGTAGATAAACAGATGCGAATTGTACAGGAGATTGCTTCGCTTTTGGGGGAAACTGCAGCTGAAACAAAGATTGCACTTACGAAATTGAAGGAGTCTATATCGGATGAATGATTTATGTGCGGATATTGGATATTTAAGTATTAATCATTTTGGAGAAAATCTATGTGGAGATCATATCGACATAGTTGAACAATCAGAAGATTCTAAAGTTATAGTACTGGCGGATGGAATGGGAAGCGGTGTTAAAGCCAGTATACTATCGACGCTTACCTCGAAGATCATTTCAACAATGATGGCAGCGGGTATGTCAATTGAAGATTGTGTAGCAACTATTGCTGCAACACTTCCTGTATGTAAGGTTCGTGAAGTTGCATATTCAACCTTCACGATAATAAGAATTATCAATAGTGAGATGGTGGAGATTATTCAATATGATAATCCAAAGATTCTTTTTATAAGGGATGGGAAACCATTTAACTATCCAGAAATTGAAATGCATATTGGTGACAAGACTATATTCAAAACGACGATCAATCTTCTTGAAGGGGATACTATTGTTGCGATGAGTGACGGCTGTCCACATGCAGGCATAGGGTTGAGTTATAACTTTGGCTGGGAGATGAAAGATATCTCACAATATATGTGTACCATGTCTGTTGGGAATTTTACGGCTAAGACACTGTCTACAATGCTGATCGAAGAGGTAAACAGACTTTATGGTAATTGCCCTGGTGATGACGCAACTGCATGTGTAATAAAGATTAGAAAAAGAGCGCCCGTCAATATATTATTTGGCCCTCCATCTAACCGTGATGATTGTAATAGGATGATGAGTTTATTCTTTTCGAAAGATGGTAAACATATTGTGAGTGGTGGAACTACTGCGACTATTGTGGCTAAATGGCTTAAAAAACCGCTAATAACCAGTCTTGAATTTGATAAGAGTAATATGCCTCCGATAGCAAGTATTGATGGTGTTGATCTTGTTACTGAGGGTGTTATCACTATGAACAAGGTTGTTGAAAATGCTCGTGATTATCTTGAAAAGAATGAATTTTTCGAACAATGGGGTTATGGAACAGACGGAGCCTCACTTATATGCAGATTACTCTTTGAGGAAGCGACAGATATAAATTTTTATGTCGGTAAAGCAATAAATCCTGCGCATCAGAATCCAGATCTTCCAATTAATTTTAACATCAAAATGAATCTAGTTCAGAATCTGTCTGAATTACTGGTAAAGATGGGAAAACGAATCAAGATATCATATTTTTAATAGGAGTTTATTATGAATAATTCAAGAAAATTCGACACCAAAGTGCAATACCTTAAATATAAAGTATTAAGAGAAGTTGCACGCCAGGCTTGGAATGGAACTTTACTAGAGAACATCTTGGATATTCCAAAAGAAATTGTTCCTGGTAAGGTGCCTACAATGAGATGTTGCGTATATAAAGAGCGTGCAATAGTTGGCGAACGCGTTAAGCTGGCTATGGGAGGAAAGGTTGAGAATAGTAACATAATTGAAGTTATAGATATTGCATGCGATGAGTGCCCTGCCGCAGGATATGAGGTTACAGATTCCTGCCGAGGATGTCTTGCTCATAGATGTGAGAGCGTATGCCCTAGGGGAGCGATTTCATTTGACCATAATCATGTGGCACATATTGATAAGACGAAATGTGTTGAATGTGGTCAGTGCGCGAAGGTCTGTCCTTTTTCCGCTATCGCAAATAGAAAGCGTCCATGTCAGGTTGCCTGCAAGATCAATGCGATTTCAATAAATGAGAATAATTCTGCTGCAATCAATTATGACAAGTGTATCTCTTGTGGTGCTTGTGTTTATCAATGCCCATTTGGTGCGATTTCAGATAAATCATATATTTTGAATGTTATTGACTTGATCAAGAAAAGTCAGGGAGGAGATGGTTCGAAGGTTTTCGCAATTATTGCTCCAGCTATATACAGTCAGTTCAGCTATGCTAGCGTCGGACAGATTGTTGCCGGAATTAAAAAGTTGGGATTCCATACTGTTGTGGAAGTGGCGCTTGGAGCGGATATGGTTGCAAAGTCAGAATCCATGGAACTTGTTGAAAAAGAGTTCCTGACAAGTTCATGCTGCCCAGCCTTTGTTTCATATATTGAAAAGAGTTATCCGGAATTACTTCCTTTTGTTTCGCATAATCCTTCTCCTATGGTTGCCCTTGCAAAATACATCAAGGAACATGAGGAGAATGCCAAGGTAGTATTTATAGGGCCTTGTACAGCCAAGAAGATGGAGATGAAGAAGGGAGAAGCTGATCGTTATGTGGATTCGGTTTTGACATTTGAGGAGCTTCAGGCACTCTTAGATAGTAAGGATATTGATGTATCGGAGCTTGAGGAAGATGTGCTGGATAATGCATCATACTATGGAAGAATATTTGCCAGAAGCGGCGGACTCTCTGAGGCGGTTGCTGAAGCGCTTAAGGAACAGGGACATGAAGATTTTGCTCTTAATGCTATTCAGTGTGATGGCATCGAAGCATGTAGAAAGGCTCTGATTCTGAAGAGTAAAGGAATGCTCAAGAATAATTTTATAGAAGGTATGGCATGCCAGGGCGGTTGTATTGGCGGTGCCGGGGTACTTACACACGGTGATAGAAATAAAGTAAAAGTAGATGAGTATGGAAAGCAAGCATATGAAAAGAAAATACTGGATGCGTTATCTGTATTAGATTTAGATTAATAAGCTGGTGATGGCGCGGGGATTTTTTAAAGATATATTAAACTATTTAAGTATTATACATAGACCTAAAAATCTGAAAAGCCCCTAAATGATATTCCCCGTGCCTTTCCATAAATCTTTAAAAGAAAATCTTTAAAAGAAGTAATAATTTTTGATAACTAGAAGGCAGTTCCTTAGGGAGCTGCTTTTTTGTTATGGAAGTAAGTTAGAGAGGGCATTGGGTGATATTGTAAATTAGTTAAAAAAGTGTGTTAGGGGAAAGAGTGGTGCCAACTTGCTTTGATAAGCTGATATATGCACGATAAGCTGGAGGAGAAGGGAAGCAAGTGGTGCCAACTTGCTTTGATAAGCTGATATATGCACGATAAGCTGGAGGGTGTGGTTCCAACTTACTTTGGCATCTTCA
>AUXO013011771.1_pt1 | contig 10226 bp, 12 predicted proteins | sample 768731 | NCBI WGS metagenome assembly AUXO01 (sample SAMN02715735, study PRJNA202380) | gut metagenome | biome: sheep rumen | host: Ovis aries | place: New Zealand: Palmerston North | reverse complement strand
TCCAGTGGTAAAAGAGATCCACTAATGCCGTAAAGCATGTTTGGACCTACTACAACATATTGAACACACATCTATCCTGTATGGAAATAAAAAGAAGTTGTGAACAGTATAAGTCCAGTAGATAGGAATACGATTGCATCGGAGTAGAATAAAACTACTTATAAAATAAGTCATTAACATGTTTAACAAAAATTAGTGTCCCCTCATAGGGAAAAGCCTACGTTGTAAGTAGGGAGTACTGAGGTGAGGAAGCTGAGTGCCAACCGTTATTGGGTAGACAGGTGGTAAAATATGTATGTGCAAGTACATATGTAACACGAAAGTCAGAACCTAATACCTAGCGTATTGTCTATACTGTCTCTATAGAGAATATCAGAGCCGATTCCCATTGGTGTCTGAAAAATCGACAGATGGGATGACGAGCACAAGAATCGGGTGTAACAACGTACCGAGGGCTATAATGGTATCCGTTGAAATCGGAATATTCGCGCACTATAAACAAATGAGGCAGCACCTGCCAAGAGAAGAAAACAGGCCGTAGTATCGCTGAGAAAGAATTTTAAATCAAGTACCTGAAAGAGCACAGCAACTCTTAGATAGTTCGATAAAGAAACGTACTCCTCACGTAAGATTAAGTATATCCTTTGGAAGATATATTTGTTCTAAATAAAACAGGAACGAGGCGTGATAGCCAGCGTAATAAACTATCACCTCCAGAGAAAACTGCATATCCAGAGTAAACTGTAAATCAGACATATTGGCAAAAGACAACAGCTCAACTAGTGAACCCTCCACGATTCTTGAAACTTTAGAGCGCTTTGTACATCAGGCGATGTACAACTCGAGTAATGCTGTATCTTATTATTTCATTAAATAACTGAAACATAGCTGTATGACGTTTAGTAGATGAACTACTATCTGCCTTTCATAGCTTTCCGGTAACACGGACTGTGTCGATGGGCATAGCTAACCCTACCATTGGGTTCCCGACTTCAGTGATTGAGCTTCATATACCACTAATTGGGGGCGTAAGGAATATAAAGCTGAATGACGCACAGTTTAAAGCGGTGCTTAGGTAAAAAGCACGTTGGATATATAATAAACTAGTACAGCAATACAACTTTTTTAAATTAACGTAGGTGAAAGTCCTACATAGTATTAATCTTATCGTTGGTGGAATCAACCACGATATCAAAAAGGATAAGAAAACATGAATAATAACACTAAAATCAACGTACAAATCGTTGAGGAAAATCGTCCAAACCTCACTGCGTTTGGTAACCTCTACGGTCGTCGCATTTTCAAGGCCGTTAAGACCCCAGTCATAATTGACTTTGCCTCTCGTCTTGAGCAGGCAAACCACAACAAGGACTTGTTCCTGAATCGTAACATTAACCGTTATAAGGTTCTTGGTATCGATATCACATCTCTCGCCCTACGTAAGGGCATCGATGACGATTATGAGATCGTTATTAACGAAGGTCTCGTAGACGAGGCTAACGAGGACATCGAGGTTCGTTGTCCAATTACCAAGCACGATATTACCACAGAAGTGGATGTTGAGAACATCACTAAGGCTCTCAACAAGGACGGTGGTAGCAACATTTTCTTCTCTTCTGGCAAGAAACTGAGCAAGTTCCTGAACGCTGAAAATGCTAAGGAGCGTGCACGTGTCAGCGCTCTCATTGAAGAGCTTCAGAAGATCGACAAGGCGATCGAGACAACTGAGGAGCGTAATACTCAGAGTTCTGAGAACTACTATCGTCAGCTCGATGGTAAGAAAGAGGTTCGTGTTCATGTTGAAGTAGATGAGTAAATCCAGGAGGATTAACTTATGCAGAAGCTAACAGAACACAGTGCGCTTCTCATTAATATCATGTTCTTAGAGCCTGCTGTAATGAAGGAACTCATTGACAGCTCTGAGAGCAACCTTTATTCTAAGGTATCAGTAGATACTGACCGTTGTGAAATAGTCTTAGGAAAGACGCGTTTTACATGGTGGAATCAACTGATTGGTGCTGAGAGACGAATATCTCTTGCCGAGTTCGCATTTAAAGTCATAAGCGTTTTGACGGCTAAGGCAGAAAAAGACAAAGATTCTCATATTATAGGCAAAGGATTGCTTGAGGATATTGCCGACGCATTGAACCGTGAAGGACGCTCTAACGACATAATTGACCGACTGTTTCTAGTCGGATATTTGGGAGTTAAGACAGCGTGGTCTTGTTCTTCGTTTTCAGCAGGAGCTGAGTATAACAAAACTACAGATGTCAATCTCAGAGTAAATAAGAAAGTACACAAATTCCATCTTCCAGGTTCTAATGAGAACGTAATTAGCGTTGAGATTGGACCAACAGGGGTTGCTTGGATAGGTGATGAGTAATCAGGAGATTACAAAAGCCTTGACAACGACTCAATTACATCTGAAACAAAAGGCTTTGTTACATTTGTGATTAGAAGTTGGAATAAACTCTATATATAGAGAAGGTGTGGGGAAACCCGCATCTTCTTTCTATAACCCCCTACCGCAGCGAACGGGCGGAACCACGTGGTTCGAGACCACATAGGGGGACTAGGTAGACGATTTCAAATTCATATAACTAGAAGTCTAATTAAAATCAAAATATATGAACAAGAAATCAAACATTTTTACTTCAAAGGATATTATTAATACACGTGATCTCATTTGTAAGACTAAGACTCGATACTGGCGTATCATTAAGTCTGAGAACGTGATGTCCATTAAAGCTAAGAAGGCTGGTATGGGTTCTGGTATGGATCTTGCAGTACTTCATAATAAGATACTTCAGATGTCTGAGAATCTTATTAAGATTAAACTTATGTTGAACGCTATCAATAGTGGCATTACTGAGTTTAACTACGAGGAAGCTAAGAAGACTCATTACTATAACATATACAAGGCTTGTGAGCTTAAGGAACAGCTTGCACACTGGGAAGAGATTCTCAAGAAGGCTACTATAAATCCAGCAGCTAAAGCTAAGGCTGGTAAGAAGGGTACTGGTAAGACAGAGACCTTTACTTCTGCTAAGATTACAGCAATAAAAAACAAACTTCAGCTCGAGATCAATAAGATAGACGAGAAGCTTGCATCGTTCAATGATTCAGCTACCATTTCTATAACAGATAACGATATGTCTGATATTAAAGATCTAATGTTATAATTTAACTATGGAGTGGTCGAGAAGATATAAAAAAGCGTGGTTTAAATACGCAAGAAAGTATGAAGAACATCATAATAATATAAAGTTAAACAATTTATGCGATTACTTATCTAGTTGCAAAATGATGCAGGATCTTACTAATAGTATACGTAATGCTTATATATAATGGAGAACGATATGTAAAAACATATTCACGTAGGCAAGCTAAACGCGTAGACGAACGCTTGAGAAAAAAGGCTCTTACGGAACGTAAACTACAAACTCGCAGAAGTTGTAAACAATGTACAGAAAATTGTAAATACTGTGCAGGAGGATTTGAGATGATAGATACATCTGTATTTTACGGTAATTAACAATAATACAAAAGTTATATATGCTTTGGGCGCTCTCTGTATATACAGAAGAGAGTTGGATCGAGACCGACTATAACTACCATTTTTTATTAATTTAAAAACATAATCAATATGGAGAAGACAATAACAGAGAGGCTTAAAGACCTCAATAAACAATATAAGGAACTTGATGAATTGAAGAAGTGGATGAACACCGAACGTGGACGTCAATTTGCTAAACTTCTTAAAGTAAAGCAGTTGGATATGCTGATTCGTGACTTCAAAGCACCAAAAGTTTCAGTACAAGGTTATAAGCATAAGTTGAATTCTTACGTATCTGTAAAGCATTCTCTCGGTATAAAGGATGATGTTCCAAAGCCGAATCCAAACTATGCTAAAAACCTTAGGAAGCTACAAGAGTCTGGAAAACTTAAACTTCCACCAAGATTGTCCAAAAAAGAGTTGGCAACCATCAATACAGAGGTTATAAAAGATCTGTATGGTAAGCCAGTTCAAAAAAAGGATAGCAAAGGACGTTTGTTATGGGACGTAAAGACAAACGAGCCTATCTACAAAACACGTCCAAAAAATACAATCCCGCATGGCGTAGCAGCAAAATGTCACGCATACGAACGGCATAAGTTGCAGAAATGGGAGCGTAAAAATCCTCAACCAACAGAGAAAGAGCTTAAGTCTTTCTTGTTTCCTGACATTTTACAAAAGGAATGGGAATTACGAAGGACAAAAGCTACAGAAAACTTTAGAAACATGTTGAGCAATAAATATTGTAACGGACATGTATACAAACCAGAAGAGTTATCTCTGTATGTTCTACACAAGCACGTGTTACAAAACAGTACACATTGTGCAACAGGAGATGTGTATTCTTTCGTAGAAGCAAATCCGTATGTATACGGATATCCTCTTGTTGGTATGAGGATTTCAGATAGCAATAATACTATTCAGAATCGTATATCTAGAATAACAAGACTTTCGTCTAATAATGTAGGTCTTAAAGTTGTAGATATGTACGGAAACGTACGTGCATCAGTATATTATGACGACATGTTACGATTCGGATTAGCAGCATAAATAATAAACAATTAACTAGAACCATGAGTCAATGTTAATACACAACAAACAAGTCGTTATATTCGACATAGAGGTTTTTCCAAATTGTTTTCATTGTGTCTGTAAAAACACAGAGACAAACGAACTAAAAAAGTTTGAATACTCAATGAGGAAAAACCAAATAGAAGAATTGATAGACTATTTCTTAGACAAATCTTTGTTGTTCGCTGGGTACAACAATCATCATTATGATGATGTTATCCTAAATTACATCATAGACTATGGTTCTAAGTTTAAAAGCCTATCATATACTCAAGGATGTATTTCTTTATCCAACCTATCTCAATTACTAATCCAAGGAGATGAAAATAGAGATAGGTATAAAAAGTGGATGTACATGAACTTCTTTGAATCTATCGATATACTCACATTAATGTACTCAAGTAAACTAAGAGTGGGATTAAAAGAGATGCAATTAACAATGCATTATCCAAATGTGTTAGAGTACGAGGGAGATTTTAGTAAGCCTATACCTGCAGATGACGTGGAAGTAATGGTTGAATATAACATCAATGATGTAAATTCAACACATGAGTTATTTGAGAAGTTGGTAAAACAAGGCGACTACGAGCTACGAAAGTGGATTGAAGAAGAATATGGAATTAACGCTTATTCTATGGATAGCGTGAAGTTCGGAGAACGTATTTTGTCTAAGAAGATATGTGAGCAATTACATATAAGCTACAAGAAATTAAAAGAAATGCGTTCACCTATGGATTACATACCACTTAAAGATGTGATATTGCCTATCATATCGTATAAAAATCCAATATTACAATCAGTTCTTGAAGAGATGAAGAGCACTGTAGTCTATTCAAGAGAACGCAAAGGCTATGAGAAGGAGTTTGTCCTCTCAAATACGCGGTTTTCGGTAGGAGTTGGCGGAATCCATTCGCTAAACACACCGGAAACATTCGTGCCTAAAGAAGACGAATACATCGGACATCTTGATGTAGCATCTATGTATCCGTCATTCATTGTGCGCTATGGGTGGTTTCCTAGGCACTTAGGCAAAGCAGGAATCGACGTCTACACTCAACTGTATAAGGAGAGGCTTGAGGCGAAGCATAATGGACAGAAGCTTAAGAATCTGGCTCTAAAATTGACTCTTAATTCTGTTACAGGGAAAATGCAAGAGGAGACTAGTTGGATGTATGATCCATTTAGTGTGTTCAAAATACGTATCAATGGTCAATTGGTATTATTGATGTTGGTTGACATATTATTACAGTATAACTGCAGGATTGTGCAGGTGAACACAGACGGTGTTATGTTTGTTGCAAAAAAGGAAATTGAAAGCAATTTGCAAGAATCGGTTGCTGAACTTGAGCAACTCACACAGCTCTCTTTCGAAGGCGAACATTATGAAGCGTTTTATCAGTACGCAGTCAATGACTATGTTGGTGTCAAAGAAGGATATTCTCAGTCCAGAAATCCAAATCTGATAGAAAAGAAAGGTATGTTTATTACAGATACTCAATTAGGTAAAGGGCTTGCACCAGTCATTATACCAGAAGCTGTAATAAATTATCTTATAAACGGTGTTCCTGTTAAAGACACAATAACAAAATGCGATGACATACGTAAATTTGTCATGGGACAGCGTGTGGATAAGAAATTCAAAGTAGAATATAACGGAAAAGTAGTACAACGTATAAACAGATTTTATGCATCTACAAATGGATGTTGTTTGTATAAGTTAAAAACTGAAAACGGTAAAACGTCATATACAAACCTACTTACAAAATCTGGAGTTACTTTGTTAAACAAGTATGACGATGTAGACATTAAATGCAGACACGTCAATTATACATATTACATCAGAGAAGCTACAAAAATAGCGGAGCAACTAAAGTGTAGACAGCTAACATTGTTTGCACAAGTCTAATTCGTTACTTGTTAACCATTGAGTATAAGAGTATGATTATAGAATTAGATACAAAATTGCTGAACTTATCAGCAAATATCAATTTGAATCAGTTAGTCTTCTTAAGTATGGTATTGGATAAGAATCAAAAAACTTATAATCAAGACGTCCGCAAGTTAGTCAGCCTTATTAGCGACGACGAAATATCATACTTAATTCAACAGGGACTTATCACGTCGATAGAGAGACGTGGATCCATTGTCTATGAACCTACCGAAACGTTGAGTAAATTTATTACGCCTGAAAAGGACTATTTCGATTTGTTCTATGACATGTACCCAGTTTATGTTCTGCGACCAGATGGCACTAAAAACTATCTGAGAGCGAATGTAAATAAATGTAGACATTTGTATAACACATACGTTGGTAGAAGTTCAGCTGCGGCAGAACATATCAACAACTGTCTTGCTTTTGAAATAGATAAAAAGACTAGATCTGGCAAGATAGGTTATATGAAGACTATGTGGAGATGGTTAGTAGACCATCAATGGGAAGAAACTGAAGAAGAGATGAAGGACAGCACAACTAAGACGCAAGACGCATATGGAACAGAACTCATATAAGCTCTCATATAGACCTATGTCTGCTGTAACAAAAGAAGCAGTAGACTACATTAAGGCGAGAAAAGAACACAAGATTTCTTCATTGCACACTAGATGGAAGAAGTTAAACAGGGTGTGTATGGGAGGTATTGAGTCCAATATAGTTATGACTATAGCCGGCATTTCTGCAAGTGGCAAATCGTCCTTTGTAAACGAATTGCAGACTGATCTTATTGACAAAAATCCGGACAAAGATGTTGTGATACTTAACTTCTCGTTAGAGATGGTTGGATTTAGGCAGGTCGGAAGGACGTTTTCTAACAAACTCAGGAAAACGACTTCGGAGTTGTATAGTTCTTTACAGGACCTCGACGATGAAACATTCGGGAAGATTGTCGATGTTTCCAATCAGTTGAAAGATTATCCAATCTACTTTGTAGATGATCCAGGAAATCCTCAACAGGTATTACAAACAGCGGTTGACTTTTACAACGAACATGTGAAAGGAACAGGCAAATACTTTATTATCTTATACGATCATACTCTTTTAACAAAACGAATAGGCTCTACATTAGAGACTTTAAGTGAGTTGCAAGAAGTATGGATTAGATTGAAGAAATTGCCGTTGACATCTATAGTACAAATTACACAGATGAACCGTAATATCGAATCTCCGGAACGAATTAATAATGCTTCTGCACACTACCCGATGCGAAGCGATTTATCATCATCAGATTCCATATTTCAGGCAAGTGACTATGTATTGGTAGTCCACAGACCAGAGACGCTAAACATACAAGAATACGGACCAAATCGTCTACCTACTCAGAACAAGGTGTATATCCACATCTTGAAGAATAGAGATGCTGGCAAACCTTGTATACTTGAATTTGAAAACGATCTTGCATATAACAATCTGATAGAGACTGAAATGGAATCATAAAAAGAAAGGCTGAAAACATGACATATACATTCGATATCACTAACAATACTAAGAAGAATCCCAGTAACAACATTTACACTAAGAGCATTAATTCTATTATATCTTCTAATCTAAAGAAGATTGCTCCGTATCTTTATACAGATAGTGACGATGAGATAATCTTGGCTCCTAAGGCAACGTCTAAGAAGACAAAGAAGATTATCGATATTGAGATTACACTTCCTGGTACTAAGAAGTCACCTGCTAAGCCTGATTTTGCTACATTCAGCAAGGCTCTTGCAACGCTTCTGAAGAATAAGAATGAGTATGAGGATATCTTTGATTTCAAACTTGAGGATGGTACTCCTATCGCTCTGTTCTCTGATGAGATACAGATCGGTTATGAGCTAATTCCTCTCAACGAGGGTACAAAGCGTATCTATGATATACTTTCTAACTCTCGTAAGAAGGAGATCATTGACATCTACATTAACATAACAAAATAAAAATGAGTTTGATATTACCTACATCTAAAGTTCCAGCAGTTTCGACTAATCCGAAGTTTTTAATAATCTATGGACGTCCAAAAGCAGGCAAAACGTCGGCATTGGCACAACTAGAGAACAACCTTATAGTAGATCTAGAGGGTGGTTCTACATTCATAGATGCTATGGCTGTTCAGGCACGTAGTGTTTCAGATTTAGGAGAAATTGCTCAAGCCATTAGAGCTAAGAATACAGAAGTAGGACATGCATTCTATAGACACATAACTATAGATAATGCTACACGTCTCGAAGAAATATGTCTGCCTTATGCAGCAACACTTTATCGTCAATCTCCCGTTGGTAAAAACTGGAAAGGTTCTGATGTACGAGAACTTCCTAATGGAGGTGGATATTTCTATATCAGACAAGCCGTACGTAAAGTGATAGATATGTTCAAAGACTTATGTGATGAATTCATATTAGTAGGACATGTCAAGGATACTCAGGTTAACAAAGACGGAGAAGAGTTGTCAGAAATGTCACTCGACTTAGTTGGTAAGCTGAGCTCCATAATATGTGGCGAAGCAGATGCTGTTGGATTTCTGTATCGAAAAGGAAACGAAACCCACATTAGCTTTAAAGGTGGCGATGGAACACCAAAAGAAGCTAGAGCACCTCATTTACGTGGTCAAGACATTGTAATCACTACTGGTGACGAAGATGGTAATTTGACTACTTATTGGGATAAGATTTATAAGAACGTGTAAGTTCGGATGTTTAACACAGTAACTAAATAAAAATATGTACAGTACAAAAAACGCGCAGATTAATGTGGATGAGTTTGTTTCAAACTACATCCCAGTTGGTATTAATGACGACATCTACCTTAAAGAGGTTAATGTTAAGAAGTCTCCTACAGACAAGGACTTTCTTGAGATCGTATTCGAGAACAAGAATGGACAGACCGTATCTATGTCAGAGTGGAAGAATGAGAAGAATATGTGGATTAAGACTGATGAGGATCTTCAAAAGAGAGACAATATTCAGTTTGGTCGTATAATGCAAATCATCTCATGTTTTTACGATAAGATTGAGGATAAAGAGATTAACTCTTTCTCTGAGATGATTAATTGGGTTAAGGAACAGCTTACTCCAATGATTGCAACAAAGAAGGCTCTTCGCCTGAAAGTTGTATATGACAAGAAGGGTTATACAACAGTATCACCTAATGGTATATTTGTTGAACCTATGTCTGTAGAAACTACACAGATTAAGAAGTTTGCTCGAGATTCTTTTGAGCGACTGATTAAAGCAGACGATGAGTCTAGCGATCCGCTTGCTTCTGTAACAGCAGATAGTACTCCGGCAACATCTGGTAGTGAGAACGACAATATACTGCCGTTTTAATATTAGTGGCTTAAGTCACACAGAACTGTTGCGATTAACCATCAAATGGTGGTATGAGCAACATGGTGGAGCTGGGATCTAGTAAATCCCTGGAGTATGAATGGTTGTAGAGGGGTCCGATTCCCCTCCATACTACAATAGCTTATTAGTTTTCATAATTACAAACTATTTATTTAAATGTTCTGGTACTGACAACCAATAAATATAGGATCTATATAATGGCTTTGAGCGTAGTATAGAGAGACAAGTCCACATTTCACGGTGCTCTAATGATAATGCATTGTCCGTGATGTGGTTG
>AUXO012487953.1_pt1 | contig 10226 bp, 13 predicted proteins | sample 768731 | NCBI WGS metagenome assembly AUXO01 (sample SAMN02715735, study PRJNA202380) | gut metagenome | biome: sheep rumen | host: Ovis aries | place: New Zealand: Palmerston North | reverse complement strand
CGGTCAGTAATCAATTAAAATATAGTTACTTTCCCTGAAATGCAGAATAGGGCAACGCTGAGGAGCGACCTGAGCGGCATCCAGGGTTACACAGGAGCAGCACTGAGTGTGTTGCTCTTTTTCTTTGCTCCTGTGGAAACACAAAGCGATAAAACTCGGGGTTCAAGGGGCAGAGCCCCTTCTGTTATAATCATACTTTCAGCAGATTTCCGGATGGCATCCTACCAAAGGAGAAACTACCATGGCAAAAAATGCACATCTGACATTTGATGAAAGACAGACAATCGAAGTATCACTTCGTGATAATCTCAAGTTCAAAGAAATCGGAGAAATTCTCGGAAAAGATCCTTCTACGATTTCCAAAGAAGTCCGCAACCATTACAAGGTTGTGGAAAAACGTACATACAATCCATGTGCCAACAGACGTACCTGTAAGCATTACGGTGACATCTGCAAACCCTGTAAGAAGCGCTGGGGTCAGGATTGTAAGAAATGTGATCCACCTTGCTATACTCACTGTCCTGATTTTGAGGAACAGGTTTGCCTGAAAATCAAAAAGCCTCCTTATGTTTGTAATGGGTGCGATACCAGACAGGGGTGTAAGTTAAGGCGCCATCTTTATGAGGCAAAGTATGCTCAGAATGAATATGAAGCTGTCCGTAGCGAAAGCCGACAGGGATTCGCTATCAGTTCTGAAGAATTAAAAAGGATTGATGGTATTATCACTCCTCTGATCAGGCAGGGACAGTCAATTCACCAGATCTGTGTCAATAACGTTGACCTGATCATGCTAGATGAAAAGACAATCTATAACTATATCGATGCAGGACTTCTTTCTGTATGCAACGGTGATCTTCCGCGTAAGGTACGCTATCGCATTCGTAAAAAGAAGAAACCAGTAAGGGTGGACAAGAAATGTCACGTCGGTCGCACCTATGAAGACTTTCAGGAATATATGGCTGCCAATCCAGATGTTTCTGTCGTTGAGATGGACTCTGTTGAAGGAAGAAAAGGTGGCAAAGTATTTCTAACCATCTTCTTTCAGAACTGTAACCTCATGCTGGCATTCATTCGCGATGCGAATACAGCACGTTCTGTAACAGATATCTTCAACCAGCTTTATGTTCTCTTAGGGCACGAGAAATTCACTGAATTATTCCCTGTGATTGTAACCGACCGTGGGAGTGAATTTACCGACCCTCTGGGTATTGAGTTCAATGGTAATGGTGAACGCAGAACCAGAGTATTCTACTGTGATCCACAACGTTCTGACCAGAAAGGCGGCTGTGAAGTATGCCACGAGATGATCAGACGCGTATTACCAAAGAAAACCTCTTTTGACAACTTAATCCAGGAAGATGTGTCTCTTCTGATGAGTCACATCAATTCCTACACAAGAAAAAAGCTGAACGACCAGTCTGCCAACCAGTTGTTCAGCTTCCTTTACGGTGAGGATACCTTGGCTAAGCTCGGCATTAAGGTAATCCCCGCTAATGAGATCAATCTCACACCATATCTGCTGAAAAAATAAACTGATCGGACTGCCATCCGGATTCATAAGCACTGCCATCAGGGGTGGAATTTAATCTTGCAAAAAAAGAAAGATGAATTCGACCTCCGCTTAAAGCGCGTCCTTTTTCAGAACAGAAATTGATCTAGGGTTATCTTATCACGCCTCAACAACCGGTTCAATCTATTTGTTTTTGTAAGTTCCAGTTTGGAATCGTAAATTCCGCTAAAATCATGATTTCTTGATTTGCCGGAATTTAGTCTTGCAAGAACTTTTAGGAACAGGGATTTACTTTTGCAAACTGGAAGTCAGTTTTCCAATTCAGCTTCGAATCTAACATCCGGTTTTTGGGGAATTCCGGACAAAACAACGCTACGTGTAATATTTTTTTGGAGAAGGAGTTTTTATGGAGCGTAATAATTTATTTAAGGTTGTAATGACAACAATTGCAATCTTTGCAGCAACTATTGGGGTTTCAGTTTCAGCAAGCGCTGCAAGCTGGTATATTTCACCGTCAGGAAGCGATTCTAATGCAGGTACCTCTACCTCAAAGCCATTTGCATCATTGATGAAGGCGCAGTCAGCTGCTTCATCGGGTGATACTGTTTATATTATGGGTGGTACCTATAATAGCTTTTCAATTGCCGCTTCTGACAGCAATTACAATTATGTAAATCAGTTTACAAAGAGTAACATTACTTATCGTGCTTATAGCTCTAAGGATGTTCCAGTATTTGATTTCTCATCAATTGGAACTTCAAAGAGAGTAGCAGCATTCCATGTTAAGAGTGGTGTTACAGGTGTTACTTTCCTTTGCTTCAAGGTTACTGGTGTTCCAGTTGGTTCTATGAAGCAGTCTGAGTGTTTCAGAATCGAAGGTAATGCTACTTGCAACCAGATTACATGCTGTAATGCGAATGCGAACGGATTCTATTTCTGTAACAACGGAACTGGTACGTGTATCAAGTGTGATGCTTATAATCTTTATACATCAAACAGCACTTCTAATTCTAATACAGACGGATTCGGTGCTCATGCTAAGGGTGTAACATTCCAGTACTGTCGTGCTTGGGCTTGTGGTGATGATGGATATGATTGTTTAACTTCTAAGGGTTCAAATACCTATGATCACTGTTGGGCTTACGATATCCGTAAGGGTGGAGATTCTAACGGTTTTAAGATCGGTGGATATGGAACAGGTACTGTTCCTTCAACTGTCCCAGTTCATACAGTTAAGTATTGTCTTGCTGCTTATTGCGCACAGAATGGTTTCTATGCAAATCATCAGCCAGGCCAGGCAGCAAACTGGACATACAATACTGCATATGGTAACTCAAAGGCTAACTACAACATGCTTGAGAGAGTAAGTGCTACTGATTCAACCGATATTGCAGGTACTAGAGAGTATTTAAGATGCAATATTTCTTACAATGGTAGTATTTTAAATATCGGTTCTGGTACAAAAGTAGGAAGCTGTTCATGGAATAGTTCTTATACCTGTACTGCTGATGATTTCCAGAGCTTAGACGCAACACAGATGACTAAGTCTAGAGGATCAAATGGTACTTTACCAAGCATCACATTTATGAAGCCTACTAGCAGTAGTGACCTTGTAAATATTGGATGCTATGCGGAATAATGATAATTAAAATGTAAAGAGTTTAAGTTGGATTCGAGAGCAAGAAGAATGTAAACAAGGAGGAGCTGGTAATCTGGCTCCTCTCTTTTTTAAGGTGATTTATGAATAAAAAAATAATGATAATATGTCTGATCGTGATTCTTTGTTTGGGCCTGGGACTGGGCATTTTCCTATTAAAGAATGACTATACAGATTCTAAGAAGAAAACAAGGTCTGCTAGTAAGGCGACTGGTAAGAGTAGGGAAGAAGCGGTAATAGAAGAAGTCTCTAATAGCCCCCTTAAGGACCTTAGTGAACTTAAAATCAATGAGGACCTTTCCATTTCTCTTTCCATGATTCCAGCGGGAACATTTCTTATGGGATCCTATGAAGGAATTGGTGGAGAAGATGAACTTCCTGTAAGAAATGTCACCATTAGCAAGTGCTATTTAATGGGGACATATGAAATTACGCAAAAAGAATGGGAAAGTGTAATGGGTGATAATCCTAGTAGTCATAAGGGTGATAACCTTCCTGTGGAAAATATTACCTTTAAGGAGGCAATGGATTTTTGTCAAAAGCTTTCGGACCTATCTGGTTACCAGGTTTCACTTCCAACGGAAGCTCAATGGGAATATGCATGTCGTGGGGGCAGTGAGGACCTTTGGTTTTTTGGCAATGACGATTCCATGTATGGAACTTATTCAGGCTCTTTAGAGGCGGATTCCACCTATGAAGTAGGTTTATACCAGCCCAATCCCAACGGCTTGTATGATTTATATGGGAATGTAATGGAGTGGTGCCTGGATTATTACAATATGGAATATGATGAGGAAGATCTTGTGGATCCACTAGATGAGAGAAAAAATATTTCCAGGGTAATTCGTGGAGGTGGCTGGGGTGGATCCCCGGATGAATGTCGGTCCGGCTATCGAAATGCCTCTGGAGAAGAAGTGGCCACCGATGGTATTGGCCTTCGAATCGTGGTGATCTCTTAGTTTCTAAAGAATGTGAAATTATTTCTTGACATTCAATATCTTGTATGTTAATATTTTTTAGTGTGCCGCACAACGAGGTTAGAAGTCTGCCTAGCAGACACCGAAGTTGGCGAGTTTTATTATTAGGAGGTGTACAGAATGTACGCAATTATTGCAACAGGTGGAAAGCAGTATAAGGTTTCTGAAGGCGATAAGATTCGTGTTGAGAAGCTTGCAAGCGAAGAAGGTAGCCAGGTAACATTTGATCAGGTTCTCCTTGTGAACAAGGATGGCGAAGTAGTTGCTGGAAATCCTATCGTGGATGGCGCTACAGTAGAAGCTGACGTTGTTCTTAATGGCAAGGCTAAGAAGGTAATTGTTTATCGTTACAAGAGAAAGTCTGGTTATCATAAGAAGAATGGTCACAGACAGCAGTTCACAGAAGTTAAGATTACAAAGATTAATGCTTAATTCGCATTATTTTCTTGGATAAGATGATAGAAGTCGTATTTACTAAAAAGGAAGGATCCTATCGGGGATTTTCATTTTTTGGACATGCTGAATTTGCAGAAGAGGGCGAGGATATTGTTTGTGCTGCAGTTTCAGCACTGGTCATCACAACGATCAATTCGATTGAGAAGTTTACAGATGATTTATGCCAGTGTCAGACAGGAGATGGAGATGTGATTTTTAATTTTACCGACTCGGTAAGTAAGGAATCTAAACTCCTAGTTGATTCTCTTTTTCTGGGCATATCAGATATTAGCCAGGAGTACGGCGACGAATTTATCCGTATCGAGATTAAGGAGGTATAATCATTATGTTAAAGATGAATCTTCAGTTATTCGCTCATAAAAAGGGAGTAGGTTCTACTAAGAATGGTAGAGATTCAGAGGCTAAGAGATTAGGTGCTAAGAGAGCTGACGGTCAGTTCGTATTAGCAGGAAATATTATTTACAGACAGCGTGGAACAAAGATTCACCCAGGCGTTAACGTTGGTAAGGGTGGAGATGATACATTATTTGCATTAGTAGATGGTGTAGTACGTTTCGAAAGAAAGGGTAGAGACAAGAAGCAGGTTTCTATTTACCCAGTTGTTAAATAATTGATCTTTATTTGAGAAGCTCTAAGTCGTAGGATTTAGAGCTTCTTTTATAATTTACAAGGTAAGGAGTGACCCTATGTTTGCAGATCGCGCAACGATAATAATTAGATCAGGTAAAGGTGGTAATGGACATGTTTCCTTCCGCCGTGAGTTATATGTTCCCGATGGTGGTCCGGATGGTGGCGATGGTGGAAAAGGTGGCGATATTATTTTTGTAGTAGACAAGGGAATCAATACCCTTTCAGAGTATCGTCATGCCCGATTATATAAGGCTGAACCAGGTGCGGAAGGCGGAAAAAGAAAGCAGCATGGTAAGGATGGTGCAGATTTGGTGCTTCGTGTGCCAGAAGGTACGGTTATTTATGATGATGCCACTAATAAGGTTATTTGTGATATGTCTGGAGACAATCAAAGGGTAGTTGTTTTAAAAGGTGGCCGTGGTGGAAAGGGTAATATGAACTATGCTACACCAACCATGCAGGCGCCAAAATACGCTCAGCCAGGTGGCGAGTCCATTGAACTTACGGTTCGCCTAGAATTAAAGTGTATTGCCGATGTAGGTTTAGTGGGTTTTCCTAATGCAGGTAAGTCTACATTGCTTTCGAGATGTTCCAATGCCAAGCCAAAGATTGCCAACTATCAATTTACCACCCTTCAGCCAATGCTTGGAGTTGTGGACCTGCCAGGGGCTAATGGCTTTGTTATGGCTGATATTCCGGGACTGATTGAGGGTGCTTCCGAAGGAATTGGTCTTGGACATCAGTTTTTACGTCATATTGAACGTACCAAGGTTTTACTTCATGTGGTAGATGCTGCAGCCACTGAAGGACGTGACCCTATGGAGGATGTAGAAATCATCAACAAGGAGTTGACGGAATTCCATCGTGGCCTTGAAAATAAGCCTAAGATTATTGTGGCTAATAAGGTGGATTCGATCTATACCCCGGAAGGGGAAAAGGATATTGTGACTCGCTTAAAGGAAAAATATGAGCCACAGGGAATAGAGGTGTATGCTATTTCCGGTGTTACCGGTCAGGGAATCAAGGAACTTTTATATGCCTGCTCTAAAATGGTAGAGGAGAACAAAGATATATCTTCCTTCTTTTCTTCGGAAATGGACCCAATGGAAGAACTTGCTAAGGAAGCTGCAGCTATTGACGTACTAAAATTAGAAGATCATGTCTTTGAAATTAGCGGAGCTCGAGTGGACAAGATGTTGGGATATACCAATTTGGAAGATGAAAAGGGATTTGCCTTCTTCCAGCGTTTCATGAAAGATAATGGAATTCTTGATCGCTTAGTGGAATTAGGTGTAGAAGATGGGGACACCGTGGAAGTTGGTGGCTTTGCTTTTGAGTATTATAAGTAAGAGGGAGGTCATTCATGACTAGTAAAGAAAGAGCATATTTAAAGGGACTTGCAAGTACTATGGACTGTGTATTAAGTCTTGGTAAGTCGACGGTTACACCTGAATTTATTCAGGCCGTAGAAGAGGCTGTAAATAAAAGAGAATTAATTAAAATCAATGTCTTAAAGAATGCAGATGTAGATATTCGTAATGCTGTCGAGGTAATGGCAGATCGTACCCATGCTACCGTGGTTCAGGTGGTAGGAAGAAAGATTGTTTTATTTAAAAAGGCGGATAAAAACTCTAAGATTGAATTTCCGAGGAGATAATTATGGGAAGAATCGGTTTGATGGGAGGTTCCTTTAATCCAATTCATAAGGGACATCTTGAGATTGCAATGGCTGCGAAAACCGAATATAAGCTAGATGAGATTTGGTTTTTGCCTTCTTCTGATCCTCCCCATAAAAAAATCTTAGGCCATGTAGAACTACAGGACCGGATTGCCATGTTAAAGCTTGCAATCAAGGATAAAAAAAACTATATCTTTTCGGATATTGATTGTTCTCGACCGGGGAAGATCTATACGGCAGATACCATTGAAATTCTTATGGAAAAGTTTCCAGAGGATAACTTTTATTTTTTGATTGGAGGAGATTCCTTAAGGGATTTTGAAAACTGGTACAAGCCGGATTTTATCCTCTCTCATATAAATCTTCTTGTTTCTTATCGAGAAGACCTGAGACAGGAATATCTTGAAAGTAAAATTAGAGAATTGAAGTCTAAATATGTAACCAAGGAATTAAATATTATTCACTGTTTGCCTATGGCTATTTCTTCTAGCAGACTTCGGTCAATGTTAGCCTTAGGCCAGGACGTGTCCCCGTATGTTCCTAAGGAGGTTTGTGATTATATTAATGACCATAACCTGTATAGGGACTTGGATGTTTAATTCAGTTGGAGGATTGCAATGAAAGATAAGAAATTTCAATTACCGGACCGAATAGATACCAGTATTTATGATAAAAAGGTAATTGTTGCTTTAAAAGAAAAACTTAGTAAGATTCTGAAGGAGAGCCGATACGAGCATTCGATTGGAGTGGCTTATACAGCTGCTTCTATGGCTATGGCCTTTGGATATGAGCCATATAAGGCCGTTTTAGCAGGAATTCTTCATGATTGTGCAAAACCTTATGATCTAGAGGAGAGTTTGCAATATGGAAAAAAATATGGAGTTAGCTTTACCCCATATGAAATCCAACACCCAGCCTTAATTCATGCAAAATTAGGGGCGGCTATGGTGCCTGATCTTTATCATGTTTATGATCAGGAAATACTTGATGCTATTCGAACCCACACCACGGGGGAAAAGGCAATGACGGACCTTCAAAAGATTATTTATGCCGCTGATTATTTGGAGCCAGGAAGAAAGCCTCTTCCTAATTTTAAAAGAATACGTCAATTGGCATTTTCAGATTTAGATGCTTGTGTGTATGAGATTATGCGGGATGTGAATGAATATCTTTTACAAACCGGACAGGAAGTAGAACAGGAAACCTTAGAGGTTATGGAATATTACAGAAAGGTAGTAGAATCAAGATGACAAAAGAACAGGAAAGATCCCTTAAGATGGCAAAGGTTATCTGCAAGGCGTTAGATGAGAAAAAGGGCTTAGAGATTATAACACTTGATATCTCTGAAATTTCACCTTTGGCAGATTACTTTATAATTGCCTCTGCCACCAATGATTCTCAGCTTACCGCAATGGAAGATGAGGTATTTGAAAAGACAAGAGAAGCAGGCTTTCACGGAAAGACAGCAGAAGGTAAAGTTTCAGGTGGCTGGATTGTTTTAGATTACGGCGATGTGGTAGTGCATCTTTTTAAGGAAGAGCAGAGAAGCTTTTATGATATTGAAAGAATTTGGCAGGATGCAAAGGCCCTGAATCTTTTAGAAGACTAAGAAATCCTTTGAATGATATGTACCCTCTTTACTGGACAAACTGAGGTGAGCCCAAAAAGTTAGACTTTTTAAGCGTAGCAGTTTTATGGCTGCTACGCTATTTTTATGCATATTAATTATGAATACCTCCTTCTGCAAAACTCATTGCAACAGATTTTCTCAAATCACAACGATTTCGTTGCGTTAAATTTTTCAATTAAAGTGTTACAAATAATACGCTACAAGCCAATAATGTATTCTAATTTTATGCTGTCCCTTTAAAATTCCTTTGATCTATGATAGAATTATCGTTGGCTTACTATGTCTATTTAGGTCGGAAGATATGCCTATGAGAACAAAAAAATCAAAAGCTTAAGCTATTATATCTTGCAAAAATAATGAAGGAAAAGACGGATGTTTAGAAGGTCTTTCAATAGAAAAAATTAAAGCTCTTATAGACAATGGTTATATTTCTTTTAATTTGGAGGCCTTTCAAGAGATAAGAGTTCTGGCACAGTCATTAGTGACAGACTTTATATTGCATAATCCAAAGGAATTTGTAGAGGTTATTGATTCAATAAAGCTCGAAAATTTTGAAATTAATATGCTATTAAAATCAGAACAATTTGATATAAATGAAAAAAATCAAATTATAGAATTATATGACTTGGATACTCTTGCAATAGATGATGCAATGATTATACGTGATTTAAACTTTAATATTGATAGAAGAACAACTGATGCGGCATGGAAATTGCTGCCGGATGACAAGAAATATCAGTTGTTCCTTAATCAAATTGCTTCATTTAGTAATGAAGAATTGCTGAGTATATTTGAACAATTTAGTAAGGTTTATCATCAGTTGATAGAAAGAAGTAATTATAAATATACGCTTCCGTATACAAAATATAATGATGAACTGACTCAGAAATTACTTGAAAAGGAATATGTGACAAGCTCGAATAGGCATACTTCAGGAAAGAGAAATTTATTAGGGGAGGAAACGGCTACAATTGTTGGATATGTTAAACAAGCGAAAAAAACTGTTGTTGGAGTGTGATTGATTATGGATTTACTGGAAGTATCTAATATGATTAAACGAGGAGGATTGAACATGAGTGAATTAAAGAAAAAAATCAACTATACAGTGGTCTGTGTAAATGAGTTTGCTAACAAATTTCATATTGCATCTAAAGAAGCATTTAACTATCTGTATGAGCATAAAGGGGTAGAGTTTATAAAGGAGCACTATGATATTGAACATACTCTTAGTATAGATGATGCTGTCGAAGATTTGATTATGATTTGTAGAAACAATGGAGGTGGTTACTGATGCTATTATATCATGGAAGTAATACAGACATAAAAGAGATAAATCTTGCTATGTGTAGACCTTATAAAGATTTTGGACAGGGATTTTATCTTACGGTTATGAAAGAACAAGCTGAGAAAATGGCTAATCGAGTAGCACGTATCTACGGTGGTTCACCAGTCTTGAATGTATATGAGATTGATGACACTTTTATGCAGATGGAAGGTTTAAACATTAAGGATTTTGGTACGGAGACATCAGAAGAATGGGCAAGATTTGTTAGAAACAATAGAAGTAAGAAATTTACTGATTTTTCGAATCCTGAATGTAACTTTGACAATAAGTATGACATAGTTATAGGTCCGATTGCAGATGATGATATGGCACTTTTGTTTAGGCAATACGAGAATGGAGTAAT
>AUXO016437282.1_pt1 | contig 10227 bp, 11 predicted proteins | sample 768731 | NCBI WGS metagenome assembly AUXO01 (sample SAMN02715735, study PRJNA202380) | gut metagenome | biome: sheep rumen | host: Ovis aries | place: New Zealand: Palmerston North | reverse complement strand
AGGGGATTGGTCAAATGGTATGACAAGGGTCTCCAAAACCTTTAGCGGGAGTTCGATTCTCTCATCCCCTGTTACATGTATACCCGGAAAGTCCATTTTATGCGACTTTCCGGGGTTTGTTTTTTATTTCGAAGCGGAAGTTCCACCCCAGTTCCACCCTACGACTAATACTTACCCATCCGTTGTTGAATATCTAATGCCTTTTCCTCTGCTGAGGTATTGTCGAAATAATAGTTCTTGAATGTTGTAGTTATATCATTATGCCTCATCTGCTTACAAACAAGCATTGGATCAGGGTGGGTATTAATCAACCGTGTTGCATAGGTCTTACGCATCTTATGACCATATCTAACAGGCAACCCTAAAATACCGCATATCTTAGCAAGTCTTTTAGAGAACGCTTGTCCCCTTATATATTGCCCGTTAAAACAAAAGAGAAAGTCATCTTCAGGATGTCTATTATGTATCTCTTCGATAATATCAATCGCATGGTCAGTCAAAATGAAATATTCTGCATTATGGTCTTTCTTCAGAAAACCGTCATCCGAAAAATAGTACTCTGTATGTCCTTCCGCGTTTTTCGAATGCTGTTCAGTCCGGTTAATCTGTATCCTTTTATTCTTCTTGTCGAATTCAGAATATTTAAGACCTGCTAATTCACCTACTCTGAAGTTTGTAACAGTTAACAACTTAACACCTAAATCTACTAATGATATCTGCGTACGATTATCAATGTACTCAGTTATCTTAGATATCTCGTCATCTTTGAACACTTCTTCGCTGTCATCTTTTGTACTTGACGGACTGAAAATGCATTTATCGGCATCTATGTACTCTAATACACCGATAATATCAACACCGGTATATTTGTGCCGTTTTGCATACTTAAATATACCCTTAACCACGATTTTTATGTCATTCCAAGCACGTCTGGTTAACTTAAGATTCTGAATGCGCAAAATTAAGTAATCCTCAACTACGACATCTGTAAGTTTTGTCATGTCTGCTAGATATAGATCATCAAAAATTCTCTTAATGCTATTAGCATACCGATCGTATGAAGACCGCTTAAAATTTGGAGCTTCAGCCTTTTGGTTTAACCATTCTTCTCCTACTTCTTTAATTGTGTGAACTATACTACGCTGTGAATAGTATTCAACAAGTCGAGCTTCCAGATCCTCCTTCCGGTTATATTTTATTTCACGCTTATTCGGGTGCGTCTCATCCGGTGGAAGACATGTCTTCCATTTACCGTTAGAGCGCTGGCTAATTTCATATGGATGCTGTTTCAGCAACTTCTTTTTATTCATTTCGTCCACCGCACCCTGAACAGCGACCATGTCCATTGTACCATCTTCGCGCAGGTATTTCGACACCTCTTTTTCGTTTTCCAGGAATTTCATAATCATCAGGGCTTCGCTCTTCTGCATAACTTGTTCGTACATATTTCCACCTCCGTTTTTTGAGGGAAATATGGAATTTGGAAAATGCATCAAAAGTTGTCCTATACAAAGTTTATATAGGATTAATTTCAACCAAATTCGAAAGGTCATTTTTATCTCAAAAATTTGCACCTATAAGGAGGTAAAAATGAAAGTTAATAACGAAAATGAAGCATTGATGGACAAGGTGAGCGTGTATGGTTTCACGGTGAAGGATATCGAAGATATCTATCCCCTCGTGAAACAGGGTATCGTATCGATTGAAGCCGGTAAGGATAAATACCTGACTACAATTGCAGGGGATCAATACAGCCGGATAACAATCAAGAATGAGAGTTTATTTGACTCGTTTATCTTTGGGATCGGAAGTAGCGGGCATGTATATGGAAGGTTGGATATCTCGATCAATAATCCGGAAGATTATAATTTAAACTGCTTTTCTGCAGATGAGTATAAGCAGCGTATAAGCGATATAAAGGATCTTCTTGAGATAAAGTACGGAATTTATGCACGGTTCAATGAGGCCAAATTTCAGTACATGGAGATAAACAAGACAATAGAGGTTGACGACATAGTTGCCGAGTATTCGCGGGTACTTAATCTTGTGTTCAGTCTTTTTCCGGGCCATCTCAGGTTAAAAGATATAAACGCCGCCTCTTCATACGATGAAGATAAAGATTGGGGTGCCGAAAAAGAAGCGTTAACACTTCGCAGGTCATCAGGTGAGTCTGGAATTGATATAACGGCGTACGATAAGACAACGCAGATCAACAGAAAGCTGAAAAAGGATAAGAGGGACGAACATGTTGATAAGAATTATCTTCGTTTTGAGGTTCATTTAAAATCTGCAAAAAAGATAAAAGATGCACTTGGTACCAATGGTGTTTGGGATATTAAAGATAAGATGCTCAATTTCTTTTTTAGAGATTTTAAAAAAAAGGCGGTGATGGATCCATATAATAAGTATTGTTTGCAGCGCGATAAGCGCGTCAGAAAAGTTTTAAATGAATGCTACATGCCGGGGAGCCGTACTTGGATAAGAGATGTAATGTTTAAAATTTGTCGTATTGAAATACGCAAAGGGATACCTTTGATATTGGATATCAAAGAATTAATCCCTTTGCTTAAAATATTGCCGTTCAATACACGGCAGGCGAGATATAATGCCAAAAAAACTTTTTTGCAGATATGTAGAGACTGCCCGAACATATTTGAAGGCGATATGGATAAGATGCTTGAAATCATAAATAAACTCAAGTAGATCACTATTATATTCTATAAGCGCGAGTTTGATCGTTGCGAGATGTTATTTTTAGCGCAAAACCCTGTTGTGTGTTTGGATTAGGAATGATTTGCCCGTAATAGATGATCTTTTACGGTAGAGAAAATTTTATCAAAAAAAATTTTTCTTCGGACAGAGTTTAAGATTTTATATAAAAAATTTTTTTGAGACAATTTCGATATTTTGTCACGGGTGATTTGTTGGGTCGGGTGGTTATTTCCACTCGACACCAACAATTATTCAGAAACAGATAGTAGAGACATATTCATGAGTGATAAAAAATAATCTCTGTCAATAGATGTAAGCATCGTAAACCATTCGCTCTCAAAAAAATTTTCTATTTCCTTCTTGTCAATATGTTTCTTGGGGTCATCTGCATTTTTGTAATCTTTTACGGCTTGCATGATTATGGCTTCGGCAAGCATCTCAAACCCGTTATCTGGATTTTTTGTGTTCATGATTTATTCCTCTCCAATCATTTGTATAATATCTATTGTTTAAAAACATGTCTGATACTCTGTCCCAAAGAAGATGAAAATGATAAAAACTGTTCCCATAGATTAAGAGATTTAATAAAATCAAATGCGCTGTTCTTCATACTTTCGGTTTTTTTATTAACACGGGAACTTATGATATCTTCTATATGGTCATTCTTTTTTTCAAGTTCCTGATACATCCTTGTATAGTTGATCATCGCTTCTTTAGCAGCCTTGACATCGCGTTTGTTTTTTTCAAAGGTGGCGGAATATTTTTTATATTTTTTTTCGATGTTTTCCAATTGTTCCAAACGACCGGCATTTATAATTTTTTTGTTAAGCGGAAGATCATTAAGTTCCTGTAACTTGGCCTGTTTTTCTTCGATACTTTTCTTCAAACGATATTCTTCGACAGATAAATACTCACGATGTTGTCCGACAGTAGGATGGATTACTTCATAGCCATAATCCTTACAGATTTTTTCTAAAGCAGCGTTTTCCTGCTTTTCAAAAAGCATCTGTGATGTCAGACTTCTCGAGGTTCCTATGAGCCCTTGCTGTTCGAGTGCCTTAGTAAGCGAATTGCGGGTAGCCATACCATGGTTATTCGTACTGTGAGCAACCGGTATAAACGATACATGGAGATGATTTGCACCCATCTCATCGCAATGCAAAGCCATGCAGACAATATAAAAATTTGGATTACGGGCCTCAAATTCTTTTGCTACTTTACGAAGGATTTCTATTGATGCTGTCTCCTCAACAGGGTTATTCATGCTACCGACGGTATAGATCATTTCATAAACCGGATGCAGGGCATTCTTATGCTTTTTTTCCGATGCCTGTATATGGGCAAGATAGTTATCTATGACACGCTCAGGATTTCTATTTTTTATCTGCTTTTCGTTAAATTTTTTTAATGCGTCTGAAAACAGAAGATCGTATGACTCTTTGAGATCCCTATAAACCATAATTTCTTTATATCCATTTGGATTGATCCGTATCTCGCCCGGATGCCTCTTGGCCCAGTTTTCGTTTTCTTTTTTAATGAAATCTTCATCTCGGCGGTTATGCGGTAGTGATACCCTAGTGCCAAGATGTGTACTGATTGTAATGGGCATTTAAATCAACTCCCTTCATCATATATATTGCTATTCTGTAAGAATGTTTTTTTGATGTATTCAACAGTCATGTCCGTAAACAGATAATCCAACAGTACATCGATAGGACATTCATATCTGTCGGCAAGATCTTTTAGAATTGCTGTTTCATCGGATGTTTTTTCATGCCAACGGGCCAATAATTCATCTTTTCTAAGATCTACTTCCTCTAAAAAAGCTGTTTCTTCTCTCCTTAACTGTTTGGCACGCCGCTCCAGTTCAGCAGCTTCTGTAGTTCTGTTTGTATATTTTTCATTCATTTTTTTAATTCCTCCTTATTTGTTTTCATCATTACCGCTAGCGGTAATAACTCTGTATTGCTTTGTGCATGACACAAAGCACAGAGCTCTCCGAGGGTTTCCAATGCTATGAAGCATTTTTGAAAAAATTTTTTCTGCTATGAATGAATTCAATTAATTTTGTTAAGCGGAGGGGCATCATTGGTCGGGTTAGCCCCCTTTTTTATTTTTTCCCGGCGCGATGGATTTCCTTTCCGTATATTATTGACCCTCAGATATTTGTGGTCCGGTCTTGTTCTTAGTTTCAGGTAGATTGCACAAATAGTCTTGATTTTATCCATAAATATGCCTCCTTTACATTACCAGGGCTGCTTTCGCTTCCTGTGTCTGATACAGTGTTTGTGTATCTGCAAAAGTTGCTTCGTTGATAGTTGTGATCCTTAGAGTTGCTTTATCAACATAGTAAATACTGTCCGACAACTTATCTTGCGGATCCAATACCGATGCGTTAATATCAGTTACTATATGAAGTAGATCCTTACTGTCTGTCGTATCATCTGCCGGAACGGCAATCATCTCAAATTTGGATGATGGCAGTAATATGTATCCGTCACCCGGCATGTACTTTGATAACTGTGCTCTTATCTCCTGATCGATGAATACGCTTGCTGCACCTGTGATCTCATCCTTACTCTTTATTACATACATATACTGAGGAGTATTATGTATTGTTTCATCTATGATATCCTGGTCAAATTCAAGATCCGGTTTCAGACTTTTAAGCATATTCTGCATAGGAATTATGTCATATCCGTAAGCAAGGGAGTTACTTATACCGATATCCATTGCCTCCGATTGCGTTAATTTTTTATCGGATAATTCGGAAAGAGAAGAAACAGGCACTGCGAATGATGCATTTTCCCCAACGCGGCAGCGCAAGACCAGCGACAGATCATTTATTCTTGTATGGATTATGTTTTCGAGGCGTTCTTTATTGAGATCACTGTTTACTACCGTAACAAAAAAATTTTCTGGTCTAAAAAAGTCACTGATGGAATTATATCTCGGTATAGCTTCTATATTGTCATTGTATATTGCAACAATTTTCGATGCTTCTGTTTTCGGATCCGAGATGCCGTTTTTAATCCGATCCAGTGCCCCATCGATATATATCGTCGGTGACAGGAACGATTTATCTTTGTCAGTGACAGTGAAAGCATTCAATTTTATATCATTATCTTTGGTTACGCATCGATAGGTAAGGTAGATGCCGTCATATATCAACCTCAACATGCTTTCTGTAATTTTCATCAGGTTCATCATCTCTTCAAATTCATCATTACTTTGCTTTCCCATTGTTATTCATCCTCCTCTGTTTTAATATTTTTTTGTTGTGATTTTTTATTTTTTTAAGCTGATACATGTAATACTTATCCTTAAAAGAAAACACCTTTATGAAGCGGTTGTAGCCGTTCTTGGATGATATAAGTATAGACTCACCGGATCCGCCAAGGGTCATCAGCTGCGAGGGAGTGATAAGTAAATCATCATCGTAGTGCGTACTTTCTGAGTTATTGTTACCGTTATTCGTATAAGATGTTTTCTTTCTATGATATTTACCTCCCCAATCGCAGATCATCTTCTGATCTTCAGGTGTTGTACAATCAAGGAAAACCTTCCAGGGCATGTTGGATAACTGATCATTAACAGTTGGATTATCCATTATGGTCTTAAGCCCGGAAATAGACTGAACACATACCATCATCATTACCCCCTTGGATCTTTGTAACCTCAACGCCTGTCCAAGGGCGGCCATCTCGCCGCCAACCGCATTAAGCAAGGCGACTGTCTCATCAAGTATAAGGCCGATGTAAGCACGATCAGGTTCATTTTTCTTCTCCGGAAGACCCAGGATCCACCGTATCGTCTGATTGTATATAAGTACGATCAGCGGAGCATATGACTCCAAATAATCGGTAGGTATGTTAAGCAAGATCGAATGATCAAGCAGGGTGGAAGGATTAACTTTCCTCGGATTATTATCAAGGCAGTAGACAAGATCTTCATCGGCACAGAAGTCAAGTATCACATCATGAACATTGGCGTATACACTGTAGAGTGTTTCGGGCGCCATACCGGAAAAGACGCTAAGAGTTGCACATATAGATGAAGATACCGGTACTTCACTGAGTATGTTTTTGATCTGCTCTTCAATTGAAACTGATAGTATGCATTGGCATATTGCAGGAAGATATTTTTGATGTTTATAAATGTAGTAATAAGAGATCAAGCCATGTAGCATGGCGCGGGCCATTCGTTTCCAAAACTTGTCGGACGCGTCTCTGCTCTTTATAACGATAATAGACTCAACTATCGTTTTTATATGCCTAAAAATCTTCCTTCGTGAAGAATTCTCATTTATGCACCAAAATGGATCATATCCGATGGTATAACGGTCTAAAGGATTAATCACATAAGTTCCGTCCAAAGTAACTCCGGGATCGTCGCTTAACATAAAACATGTTTCGAGCAATTCGCCCTTGGGGTCCAGAATAATGTTATTAACTTGCGTGAAATCTTCTTTTTTTGTGTCCATACTTATACCTCATAAATTTATTACAGTTAAGCAGATAGGGCTCGACTATGGTAGTCGATTTCCCGCATCCCGAACCGCCGGATACGAGAATTGCACCTTCAAATTGTACAGGCTTGCAAATATAATATGTCTTAAAACCTGTCTTATGGGATCCGAATACGACCGAACCATACGGCGGGATATCAAACAGCATATCTTTGGGCGGATCCGGATGGAGATATTTTTTCCGGCCTCCATCGTCAGGTTTTAATGACTTATGCGATAGAAACTGCATCCATATAAACAGGGTTATCATTCCGCCGAGGAGCATCGGCGTCACCAAGTCGTTGAACATAAGTATTTACCTCCTCAATTGTAATAATTTTATATAATAAATATGACAGAGTGATTTTTGTTCTTGAAATATACATGAAATGAGCTATAAATTTAGTAATACATTGGAATAAGATTTAAATAATGGGCGGATATGATAGGAACATGCTTTATTATAGGGGTATTAAGGGATGTGAGCGTAATGACTGTATGTTGTGTGGGATCAGTGATTTCAAATTACGGATTGTTCATAGAAAAATAAAACATTGTATTTGTTTTGGCATTCGGTTATAATCAGATTAACAAGAGAGCCGAACGCGAGCTGCATCTCGCCGCCGGCAAAATGTTTACTACTAAGAGTAGCACCTTAGATTACCAGTCGGAGGGTGCTACTTTTTGTGTCTAAGTAATACAACAAGAGTTGAAACAGCACAAAGCATAATTACAAATTGGAATAAATCCGCATATGTAACCATTGGCACCAGCCTCCTTCCATCAAAATGTCCGGCGGCTGATGTAACATCCTTTCGGCTCCCTTATTAAGTTGACTATAATGGTATAAACGAATTATGGTTCAGCGTCTGGATTTATAAGATATTCAATGGAGACTCCAAATACTTCTGAAAAGCAGTGTAGCTCATAGTCCGGAACAACACGCTCTCCTGTTTCGATCCTGCTGATAGCCTTTTGGTTTAGATTTAGGCCTTTTAATTGCATGCCGGCAGCGAGCTGCTCCTGTGATAAACCTGCTTTTTCGCGCAGGATCCTTATTGTTTCGCCCGATATGTTGCATTTGTTGTTTTTGTATTTATAGATTTTCATGGCATATGATAGTTTAAAGATGACTTATATGATTGACATTACCATGATAAAACACATATAATTATCCCAAAGATGACTAAATATCAATGTACCGTTTTGTCTACTGTTTGTTAAATAATGAACAGGAGGACAAAGCTATGGAGAAATATGCTTACTTAAGAGTTTCTACAAGAGAACAGAATATCGACAGACAGTTGATAGCTATGGCGGACTATGATATCCCAAAGAAGAACATTTATTGCGACTATCAATCCGGAAAAGATTTTGAAAGGCCCCAATATAAGAAGCTGGTAAAAAAACTTAGCACCGGAGATCTTCTTATTATAAAGAGCATAGACCGCCTGGGCAGAAATTATGAAGAAATACTTCTGCAGTGGCAGCATATTACGAAGAATATCGGAGCTGATATAGTTGTCTTGGATATGGATATGCTTGACACTCGAAAGAAGGATGGAAATCTGACAGGAATGTTGCTTTCGGATTTAGTACTTCAGATATTTGCTTATGTAGCACAGATTGAAAGAGAATTCATTCATCAGAGGCAAGCTGAAGGCATAGCCGCAGCCAAAGCCAAGGGAAAGGTTTTTGGTCGTAGACCTATCCCTTTGCCGAACAATATCGGAGATATATGTTCGGCATGTGCCGCCGGACAGCTTACTACAAGACAAGCGGCCGCACAACTTGGATTAAGTCATACAACCTTCTGTCGCAGGTATAAGGAATGGAAAGACAAAAATACAATTATTTATGAGAAAGTGACGGATAAAATTCAAGTTTCAAATAGTAGACATTATGGTACATCATAAAACACGGTGAAATGCATCGATATTTGTTGCAAAATCCGTGTTTTTTGTTGCTTTTACACGCCAAATTCATTTTATCACATTTGGCCCCAAATGTCTGATATGTGACACAACCATAAATAGCACGTAAATAGCAGATAAATGTCATTTTTCTACGATTAGCTTAGTGGGAGGCAGATATGAAAAATAGGATGTTTTCAATAAGAATGAAAAAAATCACATCTATAATAACGACAATCTTGTTAACAGCAAGTCTTATTACCCCTGTTTTTGCAGAGGAGCTTTTGCCGGCTGTTTTGGAAGACACCATAACAGCAGAGGATATCGTTTCATCCGAGATTCCGGCAGATGAAGACGGTATTGAGATCACTGCAGACGCTGATGTTAAGGTGGATGATACGCTTACCGTGAACACAGATGACATATCCGCGCCCGAAAAGGCAGAGGGTTCTTCAGTCATGGACGGATTTGAAGGATTTTATACAGAGGAAATGGCCGAAGAAGCCAGGCGTATATTATCCATAGATCCCGGCGTTATCTGTGGTCCGAATAACGCAGATACCTCAAAAAAGACAAGAAATGACTCTGTAAACAATATAATGGATGATGAGGATGCCATTGGCATCACACCCGACGGCATATCTCAGACACAAAATGCATGCACTTGGCCCGAAGAACAACTAAATCTTGAAGAACGAAATTTTGTAAGAGGAAGAGTAAAGGCTATAGTTGCAAACCTCATTACTGACGACATGTCTGATATAGAAAAATATTGGACGTTAGCAAATTGGGAAACCCACAGCATCACATATAAATATGTTGGACAGAAAGCATATGATCATGACACATCACACGGTTCATATTGTGCATTAAGGTATGGATATGCGGTATGTCAGGGATATGGTCTGCTTTATTCCCATCTTTGCCATGAAGCAGGGCTTCCTTGCGATGAGGTTTTATTGGACAGAAATGGTGCCAACCATCTTATAAACGTTTTACCGAACATCAATGGTCATGCTTATTATGTAGATGTCACCAACAACATGTTCTTATTCTCTGATGACACTGCCTTTGGCTTCGATCATTCATACAGGG
>AUXO017735028.1_pt1 | contig 10228 bp, 9 predicted proteins | sample 768731 | NCBI WGS metagenome assembly AUXO01 (sample SAMN02715735, study PRJNA202380) | gut metagenome | biome: sheep rumen | host: Ovis aries | place: New Zealand: Palmerston North | reverse complement strand
TTTATCTGAATGCCCTTGCAGATACGCAAATCTTCGATTTGCTCCCTGCATATCGGGTAATTATACCACAACGCTTCACTTTTGTGGTATAATGAATGTAAACGCCCTTGCAGATACGCAGATCAATGATCTGCTCCCTGTATATCGGGCAATTATAGCTCCATGTAACAAACGGGAGCCGAAACAGTTCATATTTTTTACGGGAGTGTTGCCCATAAATGGAATATAACAGGACACAACTGGCGGAAAACATAGGTTTTACCGCTGTCAGGGACGAGAAATTCAATTCGAGTCTGCTGATGATAAGATTCATAACCGAACACTCTGAGGTCTCGGCTTCGGCAAATGTGCTCGGCATCTCCTGCCTTACTGCAACTAACAGCCGATACCCCACTATCTCTGCCCTCAGCAGCAGACTGAACGAGCTTTACGGTGCTTCACTGGGAAGCTCTGCGGGAAAGGTCGGAAATGTGCAGATACTTCGGCTTTACAGCTCCTGGATCAACAACAGATACGCCTATGACGGCGAGGATATGCAGAGGGAAATGGCTGAACTGATATGCAGCTGTCTGTTCTCTCCGAATACACAGAACGGCGGATTTGACGAGGAAAGCTTCAGGATACTGAAAAACGACCTTCTGGACCGCATCGACGGCGAAACAAACTACAAGTACGGCTATGCAGTCTCGAAAGCTCTTGGTATCGCTTTCAGAGGAGAGCCTGCCGCTTATCCCGTTATCGGAAAACGCAGGGATGCGGAAGCTGTCACACCGCAAAGTGCTCTTGCTGCGTATCACAAGCTGCTTGAGACCGCTCAGATAGAGATAAGCTTTGTATCTTCGGAAGGTCATGAAGTGATTGTAGAGATACTGAAAAAGCATTTCAGCGGTATCAAAAGGAACAGCAGAAGCTATACTCTGCGCTGTAAAAGTCCCGTCAAGGAACAACCTGAAACAGTTTTCCGAGAGATGGACGTTAATCAGTGCAATATGATAATGGTGTTCAAGTCCGACTGCGACGATTACTACGCCCTCAGCATGATGAATATACTATTCGGTGATGCTTCGTTCTCGAAGCTCTTCCTCAATGTCCGTGAGAAGCTGAGTCTCTGCTACTTTTGCAGCAGCTCACTTTTCTACTCGAAAAACGCAGTCCTTGTGGGATGCGGTACTGACAGGGACAAGGTTGAACAGGCAAGGGACGAGATACTGCATCAGCTCGATGAGATGTGCAGAGGAAATATATCCGACAAGGAAATAAACGATACCTTCATGAGCGTAAGCAATACCATACGTTCAGCAGGTGATACCCTTTCTTCCTATTCAAACTGGTTCTTCGACCGCATCTTCTACGATCACCCTCACGATCCTGCGGAATACATCGAAGAATTCAGAAAAGTTACCAAGGAACGCATAGTACAGGCGGCATGTTCTCTCAGGCTCGACACCTTCTACTGCCTTGCAGGAAAGGAGGAGAACTGACATGCACAGAGAAATTATCACCAGTCCCTTCACCGATGACAAGGTGATACACATAAAGCACAAAAGCGGACTCGAGATTTACATATGCGAAATGAAAGGCTTCAACGGAGTACAGGCGCAGTTCTGTACAAAATACGGCTCTATACACCGCAGGTTCAGGACATCTCCCGACGAGGACTTCATGACTGTCCCCGACGGAGTGGCTCACTTTCTCGAACACAAGCTGTTCGAGAACGAGGACTGTCAGGTTTTTGAGCTGTACGCAAAAACAGGTGCAAACGGAAACGCCGCTACCTCCTACGACAGGACATACTACGACTTCTACTGCACTGCAAACTATGCCGAATCTCTGAAGATACTCCTTGATTTCGTTCAGAAGCCCTACTTCACTAAGGAAAATGTGGCTAAGGAACAGGGCATAATCGCTCAGGAGATAAAAATGTCCGATGACAGTCCCGACTGGCGGATATTTGAAAATATGCTCGCAAATATGTATCACGTTCACCCTGTAAGGATAAAGATAGAGGGTACTGCCGAAAGCATTGCGGAAATAGATGAAACACTGCTGTATAAGTGCTACAACGCTTTCTACGACCTGAACAATATGTGCCTTTCCATCGCAGGAAACGTAAGCGCAGACGAGGTCCTCGCTATCTGCGATGAATATCTTGCGGAAAGCAGCAAAAACGCTCCCGAAGTCTTCATGCCCTGCGAACCCGATGAGATAGTTTCGCCATATGTATGCGAAAAGCTCGATATCGGCGAACCGCTGTTCAGTCTCGGATACAAGTGCCGACCGTTCAGCAGTTCAGACCGCGCAGTAAAGTCCGTTCAGGCTTCTGTTACGGGATGCCTTCTTTCGGATTCTTCAGGAAAGATGTGCGAACAGCTTCTTTCCGAGGGCATCATCAACAGTTCTTTCTCTTATGAGGTATTCGCAGGCGACGGTTATTTCTCCCTTATTTTCTCAGGCGAATCTGAAGAACCCGAAAAAGTCAGGGATGCCATAATAGACGAGATAGACCGCATTTCATCGGAGGGTATCGACGAACAACAATTCAGCCGTATCAAAAAGACTGCTTACGGTTATTACATCCGTGAACTCAACAACGTTGACGCCGTTGCCGACAGGATGATGAATGCTTTTGTGGACGGCATAGGTCCATTTGACACAATGAAGGCGCTTTCAGAGCTGACGCCCGATGACATAAACCGTTTTATATGCTCTGAACTTAAAAAGGACAGACTTGTTCTGTCAGTAATCGAAAGGAAGTGCGATAAATGAATCAGGTAGATGCAATTACTGATCCCAACGTCATATCCTTCCCGAAGCTCGGCTGGAGCTTCAATGTCGATCCAACAGCTTTCAGCCTCTTCGGAAAGTTCGATATCCAGTGGTACGGCGTACTTATTACAGTGGGAATGATACTCGCTTTCATTTACGTCTATTCACGTCTCAAACGCTTCGGACTCGATCCCGACAGAGCCTTTGATGTTATTATAGGCGGAATTTTCGGCGGAGTCATCGGCGCAAGAGTTTTCTACGTTGTAATGTCCTGGGACGAATACAAGGACAATATCAAGGAGATATTCAACATACGCAACGGAGGTCTTGCTGTTTACGGCGGTATTATAGGTGCGATACTTGTGGGACTGGTCATAACCAAGATACGTAAGGTAAGAAGACTTCCTATGCTCGATGTCACTGTCCTCGGACTTCTCATAGGTCAGTCCATAGGACGCTGGGGCAACTTCTTCAATCAGGAAGCCTTCGGCACTAATACCGACAATATTTTCGGTATGACAGGCGGCAGGATACAGGCTGCCATACTCAACGGTATGCAGATGGGCGGCGCAATGTACAACAGCGGCGTTGAAACTGCCTGGGACAAAGCCGTACACCCCTGCTTCCTCTACGAGTCAGTGTGGTGTCTCATCGGATTTATCATCCTCGCTCTCTTCGCAAAGAAGAGGAAGTACGACGGTCAGCTGTTTCTCATGTATCTGACATGGTATGGCGCAGAGCGTTTCATAGTTGAGGGACTCCGCACAGACAGTCTCATGATAGGAAATATCCGTATATCACAGGCAATATCCGCAATAATATTCATCGTATCCGTAATACTCCAGATAGTTTTCTATTTCCGCAGGAAGCGCGATCCCGAAGCCTTCACCCTCTATGTATCAACCGAAGAATCAATGAGATTCATCGAAGAGGGCAGAAGAAAGATAATGGGCGCTGACGGTGCTGATGAAGATGACGATATCGGTATCCTCCCTGACGAGGACGATGAGGATGATGTCGGAATCCTTCCCGATGAGGACGACGATGATGACGTCGGCATACTTCCGGATGAGGAGGATGCAGAAGAAGCCGCTGAAAAGGCCGAGACCGTTGCAGAAGCCGTAAAGGAAAAGGCTGAAGATGCAGTCGAAGCTGTAAAGGATGCGGCAGAGGAGACAGCAGAGGCTGTTATCGACAAGATCGAAGACGCTGCAGATGCAGTTGACGATAAATATGACCATATCGCCGAGGCTATCGACGAAAAGCTGACAGGCGGTACGGCAAAAGGCTCACACAGCAAGAAGAAAAAACACCACAGAAAATAAGGAGGAAATAAATCATGGCACAGATAATCGACGGAAAGGCTGTTTCAGCCAGCGTTAAGGAAGAAGTCGCAGCAGAAGCAGCACGACTCAAAGAGGAAAAGGGACTTAAAATAGGTCTTGCAGTTGTTATAGTAGGTGACGATCCCGCTTCAAGAGTTTACGTGAACAACAAGAAGAAAGCCTGCGAGGCTGTAGGTTTCCAGTCCTTTGAGTACGCTCTCGACGCAAGCACAACTCAGGAACAGCTTCTTGATCTCGTTCAGGTTCTCAACCGTGATGACAGAGTAAACGGTATACTTGTACAGCTCCCACTTCCGAAGCACATCGACGAAAAAGCTGTTATCGATGCTATCTCTCCCGATAAGGACGTAGATGCTTTCCACCCTGTAAACGTAGGAAAAATAATGATCGGCGAGTATTCGTTCCTTCCATGTACTCCCGCAGGCGTTATGCGTCTTATCGAGAGCACAGGCGTTGATATTACAGGTAAGAACTGCGTAGTTATTGGACGCAGCAACATCGTCGGCAAGCCTCAGGCAATGCTCCTTCTCCAGAAGAACGGTACTGTTACTATCTGCCACTCCAAGACAAAGAACCTCAAGGAAATATGCCTTAATGCAGATATCCTCGTAGTTGCTATCGGACGAGCAAAGTTCGTTACAGGCGACATGATAAAGGAAGGCGCTGTAGTTATAGACGTTGGTATGGACCGTGACGAGAACGGAAAGCTCTGCGGAGATGTAGACTTCGAGTCAGCAGAGAAAAAAGCAGGATATATCACTCCTGTACCCGGCGGCGTAGGACCAATGACCATCGCTATGCTCATGAAGAACACTCTCACAGCTGCAAAACAGCAGGCAGGAATCGAATAAAAAACACAACGGCGGATCAGGTGAAAGCAAAGAAATTTGCGTTTCGTATACCTGTCCGCCGTTATACGTCTCGTATATGGTCAAACTGTCAATTCGCACGTTCTATTCCCTTTCGTATTGTGACAATCGACGATTTTGGTTAAAAAGCCACTTAAACCATTGACAACCGGTCACTTTTGGAGTATAATGTATACACAAATATAAAACATAGTGTATAAAAAACAATAACATTGCACAATTTCGATAAAAGTATAATAGTGACACCGCCACAAATAAGTTATCCACGGCTGGATCAGCACTTACAGCCGAAGGGAATAGAAAAACTTTTTCTATAGAGAAACCGTCCCCGTAAAAAGGGACGGTTTTTCGCTTTATTTCAGACCTGCGAGAATACCTCGCCTATGTTGCGGCATATCAGAAGATCAGCTCCCGAATCCATGTTTGTCGGCGACTTGTTTATTATAACAAGGTCGCTGCCTCTGAAATACCTGATAAGCCCTGCCGCAGGGTATACGTTCAGTGAAGTTCCGCCTATTATCAGCGTATCGGCATTGATTATAGCGTTGACTGCTCCCGTAATGGTGTCATCGTCAAGGGATTCCTCGTAGAGAACTACGTCAGGCTTTATGATCCCTCCGCAGCTGCATCTCGGTATGCCCTCGGAATTGAGTATAAATTCCGCATCATAGAACTTCCTGCACTTTGTACAGTAGTTTCTCAGGACACTTCCGTGAAGCTCGAAAACCTTCTTGCTGCCTGCTGCCTGATGAAGTCCGTCTATATTCTGGGTGACAACGCCGATGAGACGTCCCTCATCCTCCCACTGTGCAAGCTTGAGATGTGCAGGATTAGGCTTGGCGTCAAGGCAAAGCATCTTCGCACGGTAGAAGCGATAGAATTCCTCTGTATTCTTCTCGAAGAAAGTACGGCTGAGTATAGTCTCTGGCGGATAGTCCCACTCCTGATTGTAAAGACCGTCAACGCTCCTGAAATCAGGTATTCCGCTTTCAGTTGAGACTCCCGCACCGCCAAAGAATACTATGCGGTGTGAGCGCTCGATTATCTCTGACAGTTTACGGATATCGTCCATAACTCAACCTCCCATTACTTTAACGTAGAACTTTCTGTTTCTTGGTCCGTCGAACTCGCAGAAGTAAATGCCCTGCCATGTTCCGAGAAGGAGACGTCCTCCCGATATGATGATAGTCTCGCTTGCGCCGACTGTTGAGGACTTGATATGTGCATCTGAATTGCCCTCGGCGTGGTCAAAGCCTTCAAGATCGGGGAAAGCCTTGTCGAGTCCCATAACGAAATCTGACTTCACATCTGGATCTGCGTTTTCGTTGATAGTGACTGCCGCAGTAGTGTGCGGACAGAAAACTATACAGAAGCCTTCGTTAACGCCGCTTTCGGTGATAGCCTCCTGGACCTCTCCCGTAATATCGATGAGTCCCTGTGAAGGGGTGCTTAATTTAAAATCGAACAGCATATTATTCCTCCTGTTATTTTTTATTTGAATTATAGTATTTGCAGAAATAGTTCAGCGTACATTCCCCACATTTCGGACTTCTTGCACGGCATATATCCCTGCCGAACTGTACTGTCTGGTGACAGAAATGATTGGATATCTCAGGCGGAAGGAGCTTCACAAGGTCCTTTTCCACCTTTGCAGGCTCTTTGTTTGAAGTCATGCCGAGACGTCCCGTGATGCGTATGCAGTGGGTGTCGGTGACTACCGCAGGCTTTCCGAACACATCACCCAGCATGAGGTTAGCAGTTTTTCTGCCGATACCCGGAAGGCTGAGAAGCTCCTCCATAGTATCGGGGACCTCTCCCCCGAAATCGTCAATAAGCTTCTGCGCCATTTCTTTAAGACTTTTCGCCTTTGTATGATAGAAGCCGCAGGGTTTAACGTCCTGTTCAAGCTCGGCAAGGTCCGCATCGGCAAACGCCTGTATGCTCGGATACTTCACAAAAAGCGTCTTCGTAACTATATTGACTCTTGCATCGGTACACTGCGCTGCAAGTCTTGCTGCAAACATAAGCTCATAAGGCTTGGAGTAATCGAGAGTGCAGTCTATATCGGGATAGAGCTTTTCAAGTTCCTCGCAGGCAAGGCGTGTGATTTCCTTTCTGGTCATCGCTTCTCTCCCCCGTTCCTGCGCTGTGCAGCGTGTATCTCATCATAGACCTTATACATCTTCTGAACTGTATTTTCAAGGAAGTAGTAGTGCTTTATATAGAATACGAGCAGTACAAGTATTATCGTAACAAGGATAAGAACTGCAAGATCCTTTTTCACAACAAGGAGAGCCATGAATATCGAAAGAACCAGTGCAAACAGCATGGTCACAAGGAAGTGTACGATACGTTCATGCTGCATGAACTGTATCTTCAGCAGATGTTCGTTCATTATGTCATCAAGTTCGCTGCTGTCCTCACAGTTTTCAAGGCGCTTCTGCACCTGTTCCATATATTTCGTAAGGTATTCGGTCATAGTCTCCGCCTCCTTTTTCACTATACTATAATTATACACCCGAAGCCGCATAAAGTCAACAAGAAGAACCTGTTCACAGGCAGGTAAAGCTCCTTATTAAATAATCTATTATTTAATTGAAATATAAAGTGCGTTCAATGATTAGTTTTGTTACACTTAAAGAATGCGTTTGCAAACTATTTTCCCTATCCTACGTCAACAATGCGTATAATTCGCCCATGATTTAACAATTATTTAATCCTTCATTTCGTCAAATCAACAAAAATGATGCTTTGTTTTTGTTGAAGCCTACGAAAATTTTTAATATAAAGAAAACTTTTCTTTTAAGTCTTGAAACCAGCTTTTTTTTGCACTATAATATTCTCAGAATATTATTTACAGGAGGGTAATCAAATGTATTCTAAATTTTTAAGAAAAGCTAATGCAGCAATTATGGCGGCTGCACTGGCTGCAAACTGTGCGGTCTTCTACTCTTCAACTGTAGTTGCCGCAGATAACAACAAGTTCGAGTTTGAAAGCGCTGAAGTTACAGGTGACGTTACCGTTGAGAAGGATGCCGACGCAAGCGGCGGTTCCTACCTTAAGATGACAGAGAGCGGTACCATCAACCTGACCGTTAACGTCGATGAAGAGGGTATGTATAAACTCACTATCCATGCAGGCGGAATCGGAAGCGCCAAGCAGCAGAACCTGTCTGTTAACGGCGCTTCTCAGGGCACTCTCGCTATTCCCGAAAGCGACGGATTCGAGGAGATAGCTATTCCTTCGATCAAGCTGAAAAAAGGCGAGAACGTTATCACTATCGAAAAATCATGGGGCTGGTCCACTTTCGACTATGTAACTGTTGAAAAGGCTGTCCTTCCATCTATCAAGGCTACACAGACTTCTCCCGTTGATATCAAGGCTTCAGCTGAAACAAGAAGCCTTATGAGCTACCTTGCAGGTGTTTACGGAAACGGTATCATCTCAGGTCAGCAGGAGATATATAAGTACGGTCCTCACGACCTCGAAACAGAATTTGAATACCTCAACGACCTTACAGGTCACTATCCTGCTATCCGCGGCTTCGATTACGGCAACTTCTGCTGTCCTGCATTCGGAAGCGATGACGGCTCTACAGACAGGATCATCGACTGGGTAAAGAACAGAAACGGTATCGCTACCGCTTCATTCCACCTCAATGTTCCAAAGGATTTTGCAGGCTACAAGTCCGGCTCAAAGGTAGACTGGGCTGAAACTACATACAACAACAAGGATACCGACTTCTCACCTGAAAAGGCTGCAACTCCCGGCACTAAGGAGAACGAGTACTACCTTCAGGCTCTTACAACTCTCGCAAAGGAATTCAACAAGCTCGAAAAAGAAGGCATCCCCGTTATCTGGAGACCGCTCCACGAAGCTGAAGGCGGCGGCGGAGAAACAGGTTCATGGTTCTGGTGGGGCAGAGAAGGTTCAGCAGCTTATAAGAAGCTCTGGATCTACACCTACGAGACTCTTACCAATGATCTCAACTGCCACAACCTCATCTGGGAGTGGAACAGCTATAACTTCGATACCTCAAAGGACTGGTATCCCGGCGATGAGTACGTTGATATCATCGGCTACGATAAGTACAACTGCACAGTTTATCTCCAGGAGAACAACTGGCAGCCTTCACTCCAGCACAATGACAGCGCTATAAGTCCTACATTCTACGGCCTTATGGAGAAGTATGACAGTGCTAAGATGATCTCTATGGCTGAGAACGACTGCTTCTCAACTGTCGGAAACCTCACTTCCGAAAAAGCAGGCTGGCTCTATTTCTGTACATGGTATGACGGCGGAAGCGATAACATCAACTTCCTCTCAAACCCTGTATTCAACACAAAACAGGACACTATCGATATGTATCAGAGCGAGTACTGCATAACCCTCGATGAGCTTCCAAAGGATCTCTACAGTAAGGATATCCCTGCACCAGATCCTGCAATGACTACCACAAAGCCTGTAACAACTGCTCCCGATCCTTCAGTTACTACTACCACAACTACAGCAGCATTCAAGTTCAAGGCTAAGTCGTACAAGATCGATCTTCCCGAGGCAAGCGAAAGAGACACTCTCACACTCGTTATAGAAGGCGCTCCTACAGCTTCTATCGGCGGCGGTATCGGATACGGTACAAACGCTGACGACTGGAAGAACCTTGAATGGAAGGGCAACGCCGATGCCGACGGAAAGCTCACTGTTGATATCGATATCTCCGAGATTCCAGAGGACTTCAAAACTGTTGAAGCTCAGATCTGGTGGTCCAATGTCTGGGACGCTGCAACAGAAAAGGCAAACGATACCGACTGTGATCTCACTGACCACAGCTTCAAGAAATCCGTTGAGGATACTACAGTTGAACCATCACTTCTCGGTGATGCTAACCTCGACAATGACGTAAGTCTTGCAGATGCACTGGCTATTCTCCAGTACGTTGCAAACGCAAAGAAGTATCCGCTCACTCCCGTTGCATTATCCAACGCTGACGTTTATAACCGCGGCGACGGTATAACAGGCAACGATGCACTTACTATCCAGAAGCTCGATGCAAAAGTCATAAGCGAGCTTCCTTACACAGAATAACTCCTCATCCCCTTTACAAAAGGTCCCCTGCTTCGGCAGAGGACCTTTTCTTTGTATAATACCTCTATGCACAAATCAGCCGCCCTCCCGAAGGAAGGCGGCTGTTGTTATGACTTATTCAAGCCGTCGGACTCGGATCACTCCTCATCCTTTCTTCTGCG
>AUXO016173758.1_pt1 | contig 10228 bp, 14 predicted proteins | sample 768731 | NCBI WGS metagenome assembly AUXO01 (sample SAMN02715735, study PRJNA202380) | gut metagenome | biome: sheep rumen | host: Ovis aries | place: New Zealand: Palmerston North | reverse complement strand
TATGAATAGCCATTATGCATACAGAAAGTTGCGACTTCATCTAATGGTGGCATCCATTCGTTGCCATCTGCCATTTGAATTTTAGTAGCTGTTATATCAAAATGCTTTAATACTTCAATTTCAACCTTTAATAATTTCTTCATTAATTGTTACCGCCCTTCCATTCTTTTGCTTGAATTGCCCAATCTAAGTATTCTAACCACTCTTTTACAAGTCCACGTGGCCAGTGATATTCGGTGAGCAAGATATATTCTAACTTATCTCTTGATAACATTTATATCACTCTTTTCTTTATATATAATTATACAAAATAAAAAGCACTAAGTCAACAAAATCGTTGCAAATAGTGCTGAAATTTTTTATTGGTGGAGATGACGGGGTTCGAACCCGTGTATCGAAGCCAGTTAATCGGACTTTCTACATGTTATCTTATTTATGTCCTCGTACAAATTACATCATCTGTAAATAAGCAAATTAGAAATGTAATTCGATTAGTTTCTATTGTAGTTTCGATTTCCTTTCGACTACTAATAAATACAAAGTTCCTCTACACCTATGAATAATAACTACTGATTAGTTTAGGTAGACTAATGTTCGTTTCCTAATTTCTACTATTAGGCAAAAGCGTATGCTCTAGGAGCATTCATTGCAGCTACAGCTGCCATATTAATATCGTTAGCGTTTATTTCTAACCTCGACGTTGTTAACGGAGTCTACTCCGCATGCTTGTCTTCTCTCGCAACTCCGAGCGAATACCAAAAACATCCCCATAAATTAAAAACTCAATAGATTAAAGAATATATAAACTAGACTTTTATTCATCTTACAGAAATTACTTAATGTCTTATTCGTCCATAGTGATGATAAGTCTGACCGATAGGGAGCTACCCTAAGGGTTCTTACCACTGTCTAGCACTAACAGGATTTGTTTACCTGCACCTTTCACCGAGCTTCAGAAATTCATCATTACGTTGTTCTTCCTACAAAGAAAAGCAGCATACTATTTTAGCAAAAATGATTGGAGATACGGCTACTAAGAGGCTCAACTTGTCTTATAGTATCTTTTCGATACGTCTTCAACTCCAAACGGCTTGTTGGTATTCCTAAGGTTTGCATGCAACACCACTTGCATCAGCCTAACTTAGGTTATTCCTCACTGAGGCGTCTATTGCGCCGCCGACAAGAAACCTGACTTAAGATTACTAAATAAACTGCACAACGTCCCACTGGAATTGGATTTGACCATTGTGGATAGTCTATGTTACCATTTCTATCTCGACCTATTGTAGAAAAGTATCCTTAACTACACGATAGGCTCCAGTTTTTTGCCATTCGGAACGTTTCCAAGCAAGACGCAATCTTCTTCACTTGGGTAGTTTATATATTCTTTAATCTATTGAATTGTATATTATTATATGTAAGTTTTTCGCGAAAGTCCAGAGCTTCATTGACCTTTTCGCAAAATTTTTACATGGAGTCATAGATGGGAATCGAACCCACACCTTATCCTTGGCAAGGACATGTACTGACCGTTATACTACTACAACATTTTGTGGGCTAATCCCACATATCTTGAGCATACTCCATATAGTAATCGAAGAATGCTTTTCTTTTGGCTCTATATTCAGCTTCAATTTCAGCTGAAGCTTCCTTATTGATAGAACCATACTTTTCTTTAAGAGCACCTAAATCTACATTTAGAAGGAAATTATCATACTCATCATAAAGTCTTTTTAACTCTTTAGCAATTTCTAAACGAGTTGGTCTATCAGGCTTATTAAATTCAGGAGTATCTTTAACTTCTACTGCCCAAACATTATAATTTAAAGTGTAATAATCTATCCAATGTCTTACTTGAATATCAAATAGACAAGGAAGAAAATTATCCCATGGACCGTAACTTTTTACAAGCTCTTTAAGTTCTTTCTTATACTTTTTACAAGTGCGGAAATACTCTCTGCGGTCTTTATTTTTTCTCTTTTTAAGAAAATTAAACATTATTATTCACCTACTTTTTAATGGAGCCATAGGACGGAATCGAACCGACATCGTCAGTTTGGAAGACTGAAGTAATAACCTTTATACGACTACAGCAGTTTGGTATATTTTTTCTCTCATACCCATATACCAGAGGAGTCTGAACAAGGACTAACCTTGAGGTTTTTACACTCTCTAATGATGCTACATTAGTTCAGGAGAATTCCCTTTGCTAACGTGTCAGGTGGGTAGACTTATTAATAAGCCAAACGGGTTTAAATGGTTTTCCTTCCATTAATATTTTTAGCCATATCCCAACTCTAGTCATTGCCTTCGGGTTATCAGTTTGAATGATGCATCGTCACTCCCTAGATATGGCACTTGTAAAGGCGACTCCGTACTGTATTTCAAGCCCTTAGAACCTTTACTTTATATAATACGAAACTACTAACATCACTGTTAATAATCATAGGTGGGTTTTTAAGCCACTAATTTTTTTATTGGTGGACCAGAAGGGGCTCGAACCCTCGACCTCCTGATTGCAAAACAGGCGCCACTCCCAACTGTGCTACAGGCCCATTAACTATTGATAAGTTTTTTAAACTCATCTCAAGAGATAAACTCTATGTTGTCTCTAATTATATCTAAATCGTCATCATAACTACATTCAATAATACGATTTGATGCATCTACAATAATTGCATGATTACGTGGCATTTTTGGTAAGAACCAAAAAGTTTTATTGGCATCTTGTGTAAAGCCTTTTTCGGCTAAAATATTTCAATCTCCTGTGAACTTATACATCTCTCCTTTCCTCCAGCATTTTGCCAAAGTTAATATGTTGGTGACGACGGTGGGAGTTGAACCCACTAATGTCAGATTGAAAGCCTGATGTGTATCCGTTTCACCTCGCCGCCATTTGATAATTTAATATCTCTCTTAACCTTTTTACATTTATATTATAGTACAAAATGGAGAATTATGCAAGAATTATTTACATTAAAATTGAAATATTTTTCTGGTGGGAAGTATGGGAGTTGAACCCATATAACTGGGGCCACAATCCAGCGCCTTAACCATTGGGCTAACTTCCCCATGTGGTGCCTCAAGTAGGATTCGAACCTACAAAAATAACAAGGTTTGAGCTTGTCCCGTCTTCCAATTGCGGCATTGGGGCATTGGTAGCCCACTGAGAGATTTGAACTCTCACTCACTCGTCTATACGAGCATTCTACCAATTAAATTAAGTGGGCATCAGCGTCCTATAGGGGAATTGAACCCCAAGTTTTTTTTGCAATTTTAAAGCGTTTGGAGAACTTTACCATTGTATGACCACAACTAACGTATGCGCCATCCTTTGCCGATGACTAGGTAAAAACTTACCAACGGATACTACCCTGATGTATCAATTATAGGACATATATTTGGTGCTTGTTGACAGAATTGAACTATCATTAAAGCCTTACCATGGCTCCGTAATAACCTTTATACTAAACAAGCATTTGGCGCCGGCTGAGGGACTCGAACCCCCAAGTCTTCCGACCGACAGTTTTCAAGACTGCTGCATCCACCACTCTGCCAAGCCGGCATTATTTTTCTAATTTTTTATCATTGTAGTATTTGTACACTTCTTTCTTTTTCATTTTACCGAAAGGAAAGTAGCCGTTATATACTAAACAATGCAATATTACTATAATTAAAGTTATCATAATGGTGCCTCCTGATGGATTCGAACCAACATTGGGAGGGTATGAATCTCCTTTCCTAGCCATTGAAAGAAAGAGGCATTTGGTCGCAGGGGTAGGAGTCGAACCTACCTATATGGGTTATGAGCCCATCAACTGACCGATAGTGATACCCTGCAATATATAATGGTACCTAAGGTGGGACTTGAACCCACACGACTTTGCAGTCAGAGGATTTTAAGTCCTCTATGTCTACCTATTCCATCACTCAGGCATTTGGTGTGGGCTTGGTACCTGCCCACGGGTGCTGTTAGAGGACTCGAACCTCCATCGTGCACTTAGTATCCGACACAGCACAATTGCTACAATATATATTAAGCATATATCAACTGTATTGGCGGCGCACCTTAAACCCAGGTCGACATGCGTCTGATTGATATACACATATAGCCTTATTGGCACCGGCTAAAGGATTCGAACCTCTATCCACGGTTTTGGAGACCGCCATTCTGCCGTTGAACTAAGCCGATACTAAATATCCACATTGCTTTCTTCTTACAATCTTATTGCTTCAGCCCCAAGAGGGAATCGAACCCACCTTACCGCACTGCTACGGCGTTCTGCCACTGAACTATTGGGACTATGGATAATGAAAATCTCTATTGGCGGAAGAGGAGGGACTTGAACCCACGACCCTCTGATTAACAGTCAGATGCTCTAACCAACTGAGCTACGCTTCCATTTGGCGCTGACTATTGGGTTCGAACCAATGCACCTTACGGCCTAACGGTTTAGCAAACCGTCCTCTTCACCACTTGAGTAAGTCAGCATTTTTGGCGGTCCTAGTGGGAGTTGAACCCACCTCTAAGCAGTGACAGTGCTTTATCCTAGCCGATGAACGATAGGACCATGTTGGTCGGCTCTGATGGAGTTGAACCATCATTGCTAGTTTGTAGGACTAACGTAATGCCCGTTATACCAAGAGCCGATATTGGTAGGAAAGGTAGGAATTGAACCAACGACCTCTGCGTTATCAGCACAGCGCTCTAACCAACTGAGCTACTTTCCTATATCTCTAGCCTTATCGCGGCTAACGCTTGGTTTAACCTAAGTCAGCACATGCGGTCATCACTCCGTCAAAACCAAGTTCTAGTTGATGAGTCTAGAAGTGCTTTTTTACCCTGAGGTCGCCGCTTCTCTTTTCTAATCTGGGTCAGACATCTCTACCGGCGATGTATATAAATATTATAAAGTCTTTATTGGTCTCGATGGAGGGATTCGAACCCTCGATTTCTTGGTCCCAAGCCAAGCGACCTAACCAAACTAGCCCACATCGAGATTTATGGTGCCCCAAGGTCGATTCGAACGGCCATCAAGTGATTACAAGTCACTCGTTTTACCATTAAACTAAAAGGGCATATGGTGGACAGGGTAGGACTCGAACCTACGAACCCATTGGGAGGAGATTTACAGTCTCCGGTCATTGCCGCTAGACTACCTGTCCAAATAAATAAAGGGCGACCTATGTAGGCCGCCCAGTTGTTCGTAAGTAATTGAAAATTCTACTTATGAGAGCCTACACGTGTTTAAAACAATATTCCATTCAGGGTTATTATGAGCATAAGAAATTACAACAGCATTGTAATCTGTTCCACTAATACTATATAAAGATGTTGGCATCATTGTATTTGTGTTTCTCATAATAATCTCCTTTACTAGAATAGTTGCCGTTTCCTTCCTGCGTTGTAGTTTTACGGCAAAACTTTGCTACGCCCTGTCTTGTGGTTATCGTTCTGCACACAGGGACTCCGCGGTAAGTAGGATAGGAGGGTGATGCTGGATTTTCGTGGTTCCTTCTTCCCATTTCAATATAGCCCCAAACGTTCCGCTATATTTCTTTTACCTATTCCTTATCTTACATATATATTATACGATAATTTGGAGAATAAGTCAAGAGTTTCTCCCATTTTATCGTAAAATTTTTACAGTCCTAATTATCTCTCTTCGTTCGCAAAGTTAATCTTTAACTTAGCACAAGTTGAAGAGATGATTTGACGAACACGTTCTCTAGTAATCTTTGGTGTTAATAAATTACCAATTTGGTCTAAAGTATGTTCTTTTCTAAATTCATCTGGGTCGCCAGGTTCAGCGATACCAAATCTTAATTTGAAGATAGTTCTTGTTCTATCGTCTAATGAGGCTAAAATCTTAGTTACTAAGGCGTGTTGAGTTGTAGCTTGAACACGGTCTTCAAAAGTTTTAGCACTATCATCTGGACATAAGTCAGCTAATGTATCACTATCTTCATCATCACTATTTAATGGAGTGTCAATAGAGATAGTGTTCTTTTTCCAAGATTGCATATCGTTATAAACTTTCATATCTATACCGATTGTTTCCGCAATTTGTTCAGCAGTTGGATTAGTTACACCTTGCTCATATAACTTGATATAAGCTTTCTTTTCCTTATTAAATAATTGAATAACGTGTGCAGGAATACGAATAGTTCTACCTGTATCTGCAATACCTTTTGCTATTGCTTGTTTAATCCAGAACATAGCACAAGTTGAAAATCTAAAACCTTTAGTATAATCAAACTTATCAGCCGCAGTGATTAAACCTAAGTTACCAAACGCAATTAAGTCTTCAAAAGATACGTTAATATTACGATACTTTTTAGCCGCCATAACAACTAATCTTAAGTTGTGGTTAATTAACTTTTCACGAGCTTGTTCATCGCCTTCTTCTTTAATTCTACGACCTAACTCTTTTTCCTCATCTGCGCTTAATAACGCATATCTACTAATATCTTTAAAATATAATGATAATGAATTGTAATGAAATCTCAACTTCAACACCCCTTAATAAAATATATTTTCTCTTTACCTTTTTACATATATATAATATCATGAAATGGCGGCTTTGTCAACGAATCTGCCGCATTTTGTGATTAAATTTTTGTATAGCCTAAATCGGTCTCATACACATAAACGTTCACTTGACCGCCAAATTCATAGTTACTGCAACCATCAATGGCAATGACATCTTTGTTTTCAAAGATACCTGCATCAATGATTGGTAGTTTATGACCGTCTTCATCTTCTATGTCAGTTAAACCGATAACACGTCTTTCATTGTATTGAAGACCAATTCTAAAGGCGTGCCAATGTCCAATAATAAGACGCTTTTGTGGGCAGTTGTATGGCATCTCAAAAGTTGGGTCAGTCCAAGTGGCTGCCTCCCAAGCTCTAGCATCTGCCTTACGCCAAGTTTCATCGTCATCAGGTAGATTACTTGATGGTAACCAAGCATGAGTTCCGATAAGAGTATCAAATTCTACTGCCCAGCAACACTCGTTAAAGTATGCACGTAGTAAATCCCATACTTCCTTATCACTCTTAATATTGGCAACCATATCGGCGCATTGGTAAACATTGATGTCCTTAAAACTTTCAACTGTTGGCTGATAACTAAAACTTAATAAAGTATTGTGAACACCATTACAGAAGTCATAGATATTCCATTCAAACGCCCCGAAGATTTTGTATAATCTAAGGTCGTGGTTACCCCATACTAAAATACGGTTAGGACAACCCATTAAAAACTTTAATACCTTTAGACTATCAGGTCCGCGGTCGAACGCGTCCCCTAGAGAAACGATTGTATCGACTTCGCGGTTGAAGTTAACCTTATTTAAACTATCTATTAACTTGTTGTAACATCCGTGAATGTCTGATACAAACACATATCTCACTTTAATTCATCTCCTTATATATTCGGTCTGAAATGATGTTGATGGCTGCTTCCTTTGTGTCGCACTCAACAATAAGGTCATCTTCATAGAAGACACCGTAACTATCTTCATCTGTTTCAACGTCTAATGGGAACATACGATATACCGAAAACTTTTGTCTAGAGTAAACTAGCATACCACCCATTTTATTGTCTTTTAAAAAATTTTGAATGTTATCAAAATATTCCATACTACTCATTGTCTGCCTCCTTCATAATATAATAGAAATATCTCATTGTGCCTTCTTTATTCCAGAAGATTGCATTTTCAATGATGCCGTTGAATGGTTCGCCTTCCGCAGTTTCCTCGTCTAAGTCTAACTTTTCAATTTCGTCCGTTAAATAGTTATCGAAAACAAAGAAAGCATTTGCTAATCCGTAAGCAACGCCAACTACATTATACTCTAAACATTTTTCAACAGACCCATCAGTATTCATTTTAAAAATTGCCTTATAGATTTTGTATTTCACTCGTATCACCTGTCCCTTTTTAAAAATACATACTTTCCCATCTTTACAATTATATTATATAATAAGTTGGCGGCTTTGTCAACACTTTTTTGCATATAAAAAGCCCTAAAATTTAGGGCTTAATATTAATCTCTGTTATTTGGCTTGTTAAGCTTTTTCAATCTCTTTTGATTACGAGCTGTCTTTTCGGCACGTCTTTCCTTTGGACTCATATAATGTTCGTGTATGCGAACGTCACGAAGGATGCCGGCATTATTTACTTCAGCCTTAAATCTTTTGAATAAAGACTCAAATGTTTCATCTTTACGTTGTCTAACCATTACTCTTCACCTCCTTCGTTGATATCTTCATTATCTATATTTTTATTATCCATATAGTTATCAACCTCGTCAGGTGCATAACGGAATAATCCTGTTAAGATAGCAACTGCCAACACATCATCGTGTTTTGCGGCAGCCTCTTTGGCTAAGGTGAATAGTGAGTCGATTAGGTCGTCATCACTAAGGTCTTTATTCTCTGCGGCTTCATCTGCCTTATCAACTAATGCCGTAATATCATCTACGTTACGAGTGCAAGACTTAATGTCCTCTCGCAATAGACCACCTAGAGCCGCGTAATCAATAACACCTTTGTTAATTTTTAATGTGTTGTTGATAGTATGACCTGTTAGAAAATCTGTGATGGTGTAATCAATTCTCTTTTTATAGATATAAAATCTAAATAGAAAATCGCTGATTGCAAAGCCGCACATATAACAATGTTTACCGAATGTGCAAGTAATTGGCACCAATGAATCAACATTTGCAGTGTTAACTGCGCCGCATACTTCAGTTCCTATATTCGACATTATTTCACTTTTTAAGGTTATTTCCTCGTCTTCGACATCTATCGGTTCAATGACATAACCACCGCCACCACCAAATAAATACCAACCTACTGCTAAAAGTATAACGCCGCCGAGAACGGCGCAAAAGATAATTACTTCTGGGTTTGTCGCAAATACACTATTCAATATCTTCTTCCTCCTCATCACAATTCCATTCATCAAGGATAGCGAACTCTAATTGTTCCATAGTAATTTCGTCATCAACCACTCTTATCATTCCTTCTAAGTATTGGTATAAATCGAAATCTATATCACGAAGTTCACTGACTTGTGTATGAGTTTCATAGTCAGGGTCATAACCATAATCATAAGCAACTAAATCGCCGTTTAAATAACCAATTTGCTCATTATCTGGTGTGCTGCCTGTGATATCGTCTAACCAAGAGACTAAATCCCAAGCTTCTTGTTCTTCAGCTTCAATTTCGTCTTGGTCGGCTTCCTCGGCTTCCCAACTTTTCATAGAGAAGTAGTCATGCACATCACCAATGCAATCATCTACTCTATCCATAATTTCCATATAATCGCAATAACCATGGATGTCTGCAAGATAGCCGCTATCGCCGTATCCATCATAAACACGTTGTTCGTTTAAGTTTTGAACTACACCACCAGCACCTAAAGCAACCTTGATTACCTTAGATTTATCAGTTGGGTGAACAAAAACAATACGACCACCACCTGAACCAATGACTTCGGTTTTATTATCAATTAGTTGACGAAGTATTTCTCTTTGGTCATCTGTTGACAATCTGTGAAAACCTTCCTTATACACAATATCATATCCTTTCCTATCTTTACAATTATATTATATGATACTTTGTTCACTTAGTCAACAATTATTTCCAAGAAAAAAAGAAGTTTTTATTCAACTTCTTTCTTTTTTGCCAATTCAGCAAGTTTCTTTTCACGTTTGCGCGCAGTTTCTTCTTCTTTCTTTTTACGTTCAATGTCCTTTTGTCTTTTCTTTTCTTCTTTTTCAGCCATTAAACTTTCGTAACTGCTTGCTTCAATGAATGGGTCAAAATCTAATGATTTGATAGTTGTTTTTATTTCCCAACTGACAGTAACATCACATGGTTCGTTTTCTGCCACAATAATAATACCGTCCTTGGTTTCTACAATATCAAAATCATCTCCATATCACTCTTGAAGGTCTGCGAGTAAAGCCGCAAGTCCTTGTTTACGAAGTGCGTTTCTTTGTGATTGTTGAATTGTATAAGTACCTGTGGAGGTTGTGTTTGTATCGAACTCTATGTGTTCTACTTCTTTTAGGAATTGTCCAAATTTTGTTTCCATATCTCTCCTTTTCACTTATAAAATATTATACTTTAGGTTTTTGCGTTTGTAAAGAGTTTCTTACGTTTTTATGTTATTTTTTTCGATTATTAAATCTTTCACATTCCTCTGTCCACAGAAA
>AUXO014905356.1_pt1 | contig 10228 bp, 6 predicted proteins | sample 768731 | NCBI WGS metagenome assembly AUXO01 (sample SAMN02715735, study PRJNA202380) | gut metagenome | biome: sheep rumen | host: Ovis aries | place: New Zealand: Palmerston North | reverse complement strand
TGAAGTATCCATCTTGTATTGTCACCTGTAACAGATTCGCTAAAGAATTCCTTATCGATTTTAATAATATCAAAAGGAATTTCTTTAAGTATGTTAAGTGACGAATAGCCTGAACCAAAATCGTCCATAGCAAATCTAAGTCCAACTTTTCTCAGCGTATGAAGAGTATTAATCATCTGATTCTTCTCATCATCAAATACTGTTTCTGTTATCTCAAGTTCAACATAACCTGCTGGAATATCATAATTCTTAATTATCTTAGAAACATTCTCAACATAGTCAGGGCTATGAAGGAAAACTCTGGACTGGTTAACAGATAATGGATATATAGCACGTCTTTCATTCATGGCCTGACGCATAGACTCACATACTTTTTCAAGCATAAAGTAATCAAGTTTTTCTATAAATCCGTTATTTTCAAAAATAGGAATAAACTCATCAGGATATACCATGGTTCCATCTGGCTTAATCCATCTAACTAAAGCCTCACCGCCGCAGATTGTATTAGAACCTATATCCCACTTTGGCTGAATGTATACCTTGAATTCACCTGATGCAAGAGCATGCTGCATCTCAGATTCTATCTTATCGATTTTCCTCATATCGTTAACAATCTTTTCTGAGTAAACCATTGTAGAATCTTTTTCATCACCTGAAAGAGACTTTCTGGCAACATTGGCATGGTCAATCATAATATCAATATCATGATCATGCTTTCTTATCTGGTAAATACCAGTCTTAAACTTAATAGGATACTTTATTCCATATCCTCTGGCCTGCTCATTTACTCTAATAAGAAGCTGGTCCATCTTCTGCTGAACATACTTATCATTAACAATAATTGCAAGGAACTGGTCTGCATTCATACGTACGCAAAGTTCCTTATCCGAGAAAATGTCTGCGAAAATATTAATGCAGGCACTAAGTACCTCATCTGCCCTCTTATGACCATATGCCTCATTGATATATCTAAAGTTTGAAATATCGAATCTATAGATTACAAAAGGAGTTTCCTTATATACAGACATTACATAGTTAGAGAATTCCTTAAAGTAGTTAATGTTTTTACCCTTAGTAACAGAATCCTCATAGGCCATCTTTTCAATTGCCATATTGGCATTCTTAGCACTTGACCATACATAAAGAATAATAAATATCATAAGAACCATGATAACTATACATGACAAAGTAGACCTGTATATTGCAGGCTGAACGGCCTGACCTACATAGTTTTCCTTAAAACAGGTGACGATTCCTGCGTCATTCATAACAGAAAGAGGGGTGTATGCAACCTGCATCTTATAACCTTTAGTAGTTGTATACTGTAGGTATCCCTCGTATTGAGAAAGAATTTCTTTCTTCATCTTCTTATTAAGTTCTTTAGTCTTAACGCAGTATTTATCTAAAGATTTATATAGATTATCGTAGTCATTTACTATGTTAGAACCCTGGTTAGATTTATATAAAGTGTCTCCATCTTTATCAATGATAAAGAGTTCTCCATTCTTAAGAACAGAGTCAAATGCCGTATTAGAAAAGACTCCATCAAGATTCACTTCAACTACAACGTAGCCTTTAAGATTAGAACTCTTTATTACCGCTCTTACAATAACAAGAGTAGTATTTGATTTATCCTGGTAAATATTGATATATGGCTTTGAAGCAATTTTTGGAAATTCGGATGCATATTCGATCCATTTTTCAGTAGCTTCTCTTGAACCATAAGCCTTTGTAGAAGTGTATACAATACCAGCTTTGGAATAATACTTGATATTAAACTTATAGCCTGTTCCTTCAACCATACCAAGAACATTCTGAATACGCTCTTCGTCTAAGGTATATTTGTGATCTGTAATCTTAACAGCACATGAATAAGCAATATTGTCAGTACTTTCAACAATATCGTTAATTACAGAGGTAACGCTACCATGAACTTCATTGAGATAATTTTCCATTACCTTCTCATATGAACGCTTAAGAGCTGCTACAAGTGTGAAACATACTAATAGACATGCCACTAATATAACTAAACCCGAAATTAAGATACGAATTATAGGTTGTTTTTTTGTTTCAAATGCATTTTTCATTGATTTTATTCACCTTCATACCCACGATGAATTTTAACATAATAAGTATTTGGTATCAAGCGACATGAAATCTTGTGACTAACGCTCATTAATGATAAAATGTTATGCAAAGTATCACATTTTACTAGGAGATTAAACATGAGCAAATGCGATGATATTAAAAGGGAGATTAAGAAAGTTATTCACGGAAAAGATTCCGTTATTGAGATGACTCTTGCAGCAGTACTCGCCAAGGGACATATTCTTCTCGGTATATTTGTGATCTGTAATCTTAACAGCACATGAATAAGCAATATTGTCAGTACTTTCAACAATATCGTTAATTACAGAGGTAACGCTACCATGAACTTCATTGAGATAATTTTCCATTACCTTCTCATATGAACGCTTAAGAGCTGCTACAAGTGTGAAACATACTAATAGACATGCCACTAATATAACTAAACCCGAGATTAAGATACGAATTATAGGTTGTTTTTTTGTTTCAAATGCATTTTTCATTGATTTTATTCACCTTCATACCCACGATGAATTTTAACATAATAAGTATTTGGTATCAAGCGACATGAAATCTTGTGACTAACGCTCATTAATGATAAAATGTTATGCAAAGTATCACATTTTACTAGGAGATTAAACATGAGCAAATGCGATGATATTAAAAGGGAGATTAAGAAAGTTATTCACGGAAAAGATTCCGTTATTGAGATGACTCTTGCCGCAGTACTCGCCAAAGGACATATTCTTCTTGAAGATATTCCAGGTGTTGGTAAAACAACTCTTGCTGTAGCATTTTCAAGAGCACTTGGACTTGATTATAGACGTATGCAGTTTACACCTGACGTTCTTCCAAGTGACCTTATTGGTTTTAATATGTACGATAAAAGTACTGGTGAATTCACATTTAGAGAGGGTGCTGTATATACTAACCTCTTTCTTGCAGATGAGATAAACCGTACCTCACCAAAGACTCAGTCAGCTCTTCTTGAGGTTATGGAGGAAGGTAAAGCTACAGTTGATGGTGTTACAAGAGCACTTAAAAATCCATTTGTAGTTATAGCAACTGATAACCCATACGGTTCTTCTGGTACACAGAAACTTCCAGAATCTCAGCTTGATAGATTTATGATCTGTCTTACTATGGGATATCCTGATACTATGAGCGCAATCAATGTGCTTAAGGGGGATTCTTCAAAAACTATTGATACTATTATTCCTGTAACATCTGCAGAGGAACTTCTTGCCATGCAGGAAGCTGTTGAAAACCTTTTTGTAGATGAAGCCCTTTATGATTATATAGTTGCACTTAGCGAAGAAACACGTAAAGAAGACTACTTCTCTCTGGGTCTTAGCCCTCGTGGAAGTATTGCCCTTCTTAAGGTTGCTAAGGGACTTGCTTATATTAAAGGAAGAGACTACCTTATTCCAGAAGATATACATAATGTATTTCTTCCTGTTCTCGGCCACAGAGTTAAGCTTTCTTCTAAGCAGAGAGCTGCTGGCAAAGATGTAGATACTCTCCTTCTTCAGATACTTAACCAGATACCTATACCAAAAGTTTAATCATGCGAAAAGAAAATATACGTTACTGGATTACATATTTATTACTTATAATATTCTTTATTCTTGGAGCTGTCTTTTATAGACAGCCCTTTATAGTGCTTATTATTTTGCTTCTAGCCATACTTCCAGTATTTTCTATCGCTATACTTCTCTTCTTTTATCATAATCTTGAAATTAAAGTTTCAAGGGTAACGCCTTCAGTATCTATAGGACATGATATTGAACTTGTTCTTTCTGTTATTAATACTTCACCATTCTCATTTTTGAATATTGAACTCTTTTATACCTTTGGCAACTTATTCTATGAAAGAAGTAAGCCACAGGTTATATCTTTATTTGCCAATGCAAAGAAGACCTCAACATTTATACAGACATATGGTACTCCAAGCTGTGGCATGATAGATATTACATTCGACAAGCTTATTATTACAGACTATCTTCACCTCTGGACTGTTGAACTTCCTGTTCCTGCTCCTGTTAATGTTCCAGTATTTCCTAAAGAGATTACCCTAACAAAAGAGGTTGTTATACCAGATAGTACTGGCGAAGAAGATGATGTTACTGATTCACCTCTCGGACAGCTTTCAAGAGATATAAAAGATATTAGAGAGTATATTCCTGGAGATCAGCTTAAAGATATTCACTGGAAGATATCAGCTAAGAAGGATGACTTATTTGTAAAACTCTATGAGACCAATGCTGTTAGGATGATTTATCTCCTTCCAGAACTTACAAAGCCTCTTTTAAATGATACTATCGCTACTCTTCAGGCTCTTTCAAAATATCTTCTATATAAAAGAGAAGCATTTCGCATAGTTATTTTTTCAGTTACTGATAAAACCATAATAAACAAGGATATTAATTGTGCTGAAGATATTGATGATGCTATTTTAAAATTATATTACTGCCCAAGCTATGATATGAAAGAGGCAGCTTATTATAACTACAAAGCCCAAAGTGGCAATGAACAGGAAATCCTGGTAATAAGTGGAAAGGAGATTACAGTACGATGAATTCTCCTTTTAAGAATATCTTTATGTCAGAAAAGAAACTTAGCGCTCTTTACAAGCAGCAGCAGGGAATAGAGCAAGGTGTATACCTTGAGAAGTTAGATACAAATAACGGCAAGGTTCGAAGACTTCCAGACAGACTTCTTACCTGTATCCTGCGAAGCCTGCTTATATTTATGGCTTCATTTGGAACTATCGGCGGCGTTATCTCTGCCTTTGAACTTCCATATAATCCATACTTTGTAATACCAGCATTTATTATTATATCTGTTGTTATATCTATGATTTATTACAACAGACTACTCTTCTATTTAGGATATTTCTTAATATTCTTTATATTTGCTTTCCTGACGTTCTCATACTACTGGTATATAAACTCTGGTTTCCAGGCATTTTTGAATACCCTTTATGGTCAGTATTCAGATTATTTCCTTATGTCTTCTCTTCGAGAAGGTACTGAAATTATAACCAACAGAACTCTTACCATAAGCATAACCATGATATATGTTGGAACATTTCTTGCCATCTTGCTTAATATAACCATATCAGGTTACATGAACCTGTTGGAGACATTCCTTGTAACATTTCCTATATTACAGCTTGCTCTTTATATAGAACTTAAACCAGGTTCACCATATCTGATTTTACTTATTGCAGCATATATTACTGTAGGTATTCTTGGACGAAGCAGTCACTACAAGCTTCCTACTATTAAGAAGCCTAAGGACAACTATATTACTATAAGGAAAAGGAAAAGAGATTATCATTCATACCTTTCCTGCGGTATGGGTATGCTTAGACTTACTATCCAGTCCATAGTTATTACTGCAGTTCTTATAGTTGTATTTCTTGGTTCATTCTATAGATCATTCTCTGCAGAATTTGTTAGAAACAAACTTAAGTCTACAACTGATGAATATGTAAAACTCTTTGTTCAAAATGGTATTATGGGCTTCTTTGACAGATACCCTTCTACTGGTGGCCTTGGCAAAGGAAAGCTAGGCGGTGTCAGCCAGGTTAGACCCGATTACCAAACTGATCTTAGAGTTACTTATGTACCATATTCTTCAGATACTATATACCTTAAGGCATTTGTAGGTGGAGATTATGTCGGCAATGCATTTGCAGCTGATGAAGATAATACTTCCCTCTTTGACGGTGTTTACTCCCAGCGTTCTATGTACGCTTTAAGTGATTATACTCATCCTAACTTTGACTATGCCAAGATGCAGGTTGAGAATCTTGATGCAGATTACACTTATAACTATATGCCATACGACACTGTTGTTGCTAATACAGTAAATGGTCTGGAGTACAAGTATGACAAGTACGATTATATAGGAGACAGATATTTCTCATCTAAATATCCATCTAATTCTGATGGAGTTGTTACATATGAACTGGTTTATGATCCATTTATTCCTAGTGATTCCTATGAGCTAAGTTCTCATATCTCTGCAAAATATACAAATTATGTATATGACAGGTACACCGATTTTCCTGGCTATCTAACTCCAGGTCTTGATTCAATTTGTGATGAAGCTGGTCTTACAGCAATGAAAAATGAATATGAAAGAAAGTACACCTATGGAGACTATTCTAAAGAAGCAACCAAATATAGGTTAGAGATGCTTGATACTCTTTACACCTACTTTTTGGATAACTATGACTATACTATGGCTCCTGGTACTACACCTTATAATAATGATGCAGTTATCTACTTCCTTACCCAGCAAAAGAGAGGTTTCTGTGCTCACTTTGCATCATCAGCCACACTACTGCTTAGAGACCTTGGTATACCTGCAAGATATGTAGAAGGTTATGTTCTTACAAGCTCAGAGATGGCTAATTCAGAACCTATTTCACCTGATACAAGTGGATGGATATCGAGCAAGGATTTCATTGAATTTGATGATACGGGTGTAGTTACAGCAAGTATTACTGATGCCAATGCTCATGCCTGGGTTGAAGTATTCATTGATGGTTACGGATGGATTCCTTATGAATTTACACCACCTGATTTTAACAGCGGAAGTGACGATGAGTTTGCTTTTGGTGATATCTTTACAGGCCTCTTCCAGACTAATACTGGCGGTATCGATGTTTTGGGTAATACTACTATAAACTATACTTTTAACTTTGATGCTTCATTTGGCTTTATACTTAGACCACTTCTTATGGTGGTATGCGGCGTAATTATAATCGCTATACTTATAGTCTTAATTAATCCTCTTATAAGACTTATTATGATATGGCATTATACAAGAAAGCATGCCTATGATAAGGCAGTCACAATAAGCTATAAGGCTCTTGTTAAGAAGCTTTACAGAAAGAAATATATATCATCTCGTAATATGCTTGTAGAAAAGGTATTTGATCAGGTATTATATAGCGAAATTAAGACTAAAAAGAAATCAGCTGATAAGCTCACAAAACTTCGTACTAACATCTTAAATAAATACGATGCTGAGGTTATTACAGCCTGCATAGAAGTGATAACAAGATCAATCTATTCCAACAGGAATATATCTAAAGAAGAATATAAAAAATGCAGCTTGTTTATAGCAAGCTGCAAATAAAAGTTATATTAATTTTGACTGGTTAATAACAGTTTCTTAGTTCTGAGCCATAACCTCTATAGCTCTGTCTAGCGAAAGTGGCTTACCCCAGATATAACCCTGTACAAAGTCACATCCAAGTTTCTTAAGAACATCAAGCTGATTCTGCTCTTCTACACCTTCTGAGATAATGTCAAACTGCATAACCTTACCAAGAGATATAATAGCAGCCACGAAGGATTCTTCCTTAGGACCATCGTTAATTGTATCAACAAATGACTTATCTATCTTAAGAAGGTCAAATGGAAGATCTCTCATATAAGAAAGAGATGAATATCCTGTACCAAAATCATCAAGGGCAATCTTGATACCTCTGTCCTTAAGCTTCTCCATAATTGTTTTAGCTCTTTCAAGAGAGTTAACAAATACAGATTCTGTAAGCTCAATTTCAAGATTCTTCTCAGGGAAATGAGTATCTTCTAATATTCTGTCTATATCACCTATAAATGAATCATCTAAGATATGATTAGCTGAAATATTAACTGATAAAATCATCTCAGGTATCTTCTCTACAAATGGAAGGAAGTCCATCATAGCATGTCTAAGTACCCATTTATCAACATCGATAATAAGAGAAGACTTTTCAGCTATTGGCACGAAGTCAGCTGGACTAACCTGCTTACCTTCTGAATCACTAAGTCTGATAAGTGTTTCAAAACCTCTAAGCTTCTTTGTTTTAATATCAAACTGTGGCTGATAAACAAGTCTGAATGTATCTGTTTCAAGAGCTCTTCTTATAACATGCTCAACTTCAACATTGTTCTCAACAGCGTCATTCATCATGTTATCAAAGTATACAAGACGTTTCTTTCCCTGATTCTTAGCTACAAACATAGCCATGTCAGCATACTTAAGAAGCTGGCTTGTTTCAATAGAATCATTAGGGAAGATAGAAACACCCATACTGGCTGTTACAAAATAATCCTTGCCCTTAAGAATAAACTTCTCCATAACCTTATCAAGGAACTGATGAAGGTGGTTATCAAGTTCTTCAAGGCTCTTATAGTTATTAACAACAAGTGCGAAATCATCTCCGCCAAGTCTGCATATATAATCATTCTCAGTAACGATACTCTTCCATCTTACTGCTATCTCAGAAAGAACCTTGTCTCCCCAGTCATGGCCAATAGTGTCATTAATATTCTTGAAGTTATCAAGGTCAATCATAGCCACTGCAAAACGTCCATTGGAATTTCTGCTGTTAGAAATTAATGAAAGCATCTTCTGCTTAAGAGAACGTCTATTAGGAAGATCTGTAAGAGCATCTGTATGTGCAAGAGCAAAAAGCTCTCTTTCTTTTTTCTCAAGACTAACAAGATAAAGGTGAACTATTAAGATAGTAGCTATACCAACGATGCTTATAGAAACACCTGGAAGTACAGAATTATTATTATTAAGCAGCATAATAAATCTAGGGATAAATGACAATATCATAAGGATAATTGCCACTCTGTATCCTGTAACAGATATTACAACCATAGACATAGCAAGCAATATCTGCATAGAACTTAATACACCTCTTAGTGAATCAGGCATAATATCGATACGTACTATATCCTGAATAACAGAAAATGCAATAAATAATGTTGAAAGCGCAACAATCCCTAGGATTTCCCCACGCTTTTTATTCTTTTTATTTACAACAGGCGTGTTAGTCATAACTACTCCAATCAAATTCCTATTTTATAAGTTCTTCTCGGCGTAATCATTAAAGAATTTATCGACTTTACCAATGATTACTTCTTTTGGAAGGTTCTTAAGTAGATAACCTTCTGGTTTAAGGGCAACTACCTTTTTAACAATCTCTCCATCATCTTTTGATGTTAAGAATATTACTGGTATATCCTTAGTATCTCTCTGACATCTAAGAAGCTTTAAGTATTCAGTACCTGATATACCTGGCATCTCATAGTCGAGAAGTATAAGATTTGGTCTGGTATTCTCGATTGCTTCCTGAGCCTTCTGGGCAGAGTTTGCAACCATAACATTGTACTTATCTTCGAACCACTTACTAATAGTTCTAAGCATCATACCATTGTCATCTACAACCAAAATAGTTTTCTTTTTAGACTCATAATCCAAAATATTCAGATATTTGTCTCCTTTTTCAGCAACTGCCTTAACGTCAATTGGCTTATAGTAGATATCCATAATAAGAGATGCTGGAATAAATCTTTTAACAAAGTCTACTTCATCAGTACCACCAAGAAGGACTACTCTATGGCTGTTGGCAATAACATATGCAGCAACATCTTTAAGCATAGCCAGATTATTCTCATTGAACTCATCTGCTATGATAAAGACCACCTTTCTCTCAGATCTAAGATCCTTGATATCAGTGTCCATTAACTTATAGAATTCTACTTCAAAGGCGTTCTTTATAAATGTATTTCTGAGTGACTGTGCGAAAAAGTTTCCGCCATTCTCAGAAAGAATTACAACCCTTCTTAATCCATATGTTTGCATTGTTGGTCTCCCCTTCTTATAAGCTTGCTTTAATCTTGTCTGCTAGTTCCTTAACCTTATTACTATCGAAATCCAGGACTGCGGCTTCCATATCATCAAACATAGCCGCTACTTCTTCCTCATAACTGAATTCTTTTAGATGAGCCAAAGCATCATCACTTCCATGTATATCACAGTTCTCAACTGTATCTACCAGAAGCTGCAGGTAGTCGGTTATCTCAGATTTATCCGAAACTTCCTTACCTTCTTTTTCATCTGTTCCAAACTCTTTTTGCATCATATCTCTGTAGTGATTCCACTCCGTCAGGAAGAAAGGAGATGTTGCTAATACCATATCTATATCACCATCTCTTGATGCATATTCCAAGGAAGCAGCCATACCGGCAAGTGGCACAAGACCTATAAGTATGGCAGAACTTTTCATTGAATGAACCTTTATCCTAAACTTATCAAGACCATTATCACTACCTGCTTTAACTTCTTC
>AUXO014684044.1_pt1 | contig 10229 bp, 7 predicted proteins | sample 768731 | NCBI WGS metagenome assembly AUXO01 (sample SAMN02715735, study PRJNA202380) | gut metagenome | biome: sheep rumen | host: Ovis aries | place: New Zealand: Palmerston North | reverse complement strand
TCATTAATAAATGTTGGAGTCCATGCATCTCCCCAGCCATTCCTTGAAGTAGAATCATCAGCCACATTCATCCACATTGGATTAGTTGGAGTAGTTGTAGTTCGCGATTGATTATAGCCAATCATTTTATATCGCGCTTGATAAGCAGCGCCTTTTTTACCAACAAATGTTGGATTACTGTATGTTACAGTAGAGTATCCATCAAAAATTTGAGTTCTATTTTGAATTAAAGAAGGCGTAGTCAAGGATGTAACTAGCTGCTCAGTTTTTCGAACAACCCATCTTTGTCCATTACCATTATTATCCGGCCAAACTTTAACCTTATGACCAACTACTGGATACTCGATGTCTAAAACTAAATCTTTATAGTATTGGCTTTTAATCTCGCAAACTGGTAAAATCTCACCACCCCAATTAACTGTTCCCTGCTGTTGAAATAGCCAAGCCTGAGCAGCGGATTGGCTTTTATCCCATTGCTGAATATAACCAGTAATGTCAGGAGGTAGTGGGGCATGATCTTTTGGAGCCATGAACTCCAAATCAAGTGGTTTTTGTGAATTAGCAGCAATGATGTAATTGGTCATCTCATTGGCATTATTTGTTTCTAAAATAAATTTTTGACTATTACTATCTGCAGCATTAGTCAAAATCAGTTTAGCTCCATTTGACCCGGAATCTCCTGAAATACCCAAACGAATATTTTCTCCCCACTGTGGAATAATTTCATAGCAACCATGATCGGTTAAAGCAGTATGCTTTACAAAAATCCATTTCGAAAATTCATTACCAGCACCACTAAAAGCAACATTTCCTCCAGGACTAGTGCTATAGTATGCAATCGAAACATTTTGTCCGTCAACGCCATGCGGTCTAATAAAGTAAGAGGTATAAGTTTTACTTTTATAAGTATAAGTACTTCCACTATCAACAATATCCCAATATTGTTTTGTACTGGATTCATTGGGCGTTAACTGCATAACATTAGTATTAGTTGCAGCTTCGCCTTTATACGCCATGGCTTTATCAGTAAGGGAACAAAATATCATCCAAGTATTGTTCTTTTTAACTACTGACCATAATTGAGCGTCAGCACCATTGTAACTCCACTGTTGAATATTTGCTCCACTTTTATCAGAACCACATACGACATCCATGGCCAAATTAGATCCAGTATTAATAATAGAATATAAACCTTGAGTCATTTCAGCCATATGCTACTCCTATGCAAGCCCATACATGTTAGCACCAGTTGCAACTTCGCTGGCAATATAACCAATAACTTCATGCCCATCTACTCGAACGTACATGTTGGACACCGCATTAGCCACTGCAACACCAAGTCTATCATAATCTAACGAATTTGCAATAGCTTGCTCGAGATTACTAAAACCTCTAGAATTAGCATCAGCTAAAGCACTAATCATTTCTCGATTATAGTCCATACTAACTGTACCGTTTAGATTGCCAGAAATGTTAAATATCGAATTTAAATCAGATACGGATGCATTAAAGGACGAGGTATCAAGTACTGGTGAAATCTTCGGAGATACATCTTTTCCGATTGTAGATTCCATAGTATCAAGTATGTTTGCTGCAAACATGGCGGTCTCATCTACAGCAGAATCACCGTATTTTTCCAAACCATCGACGAAGCCCTCAACAAACGATCCACCGATCTTTATCATTTCCTTTGAAGGCGAGTTAATGTTAAGAGCACTTTTCATTGCACTAAGTGCTTTGCTAGCCAAGCTAGTTGCAGCAGACCAAACTCCACCGGCACCACTAGCAATACCGTTAATAAATCCTTGAACAGCATTAGCACCTATACTATATAGGTTTCCAATACCATTGCGAATTCCTTGAGCAACATTATTAGCCACTGACACACCAGCACTTAATGCTCGTCCAGCATTAGTTATTACTCCAGAAACAAACGAACTCATCACACTAACGCCAGCTGCTAGAAAACGAGTAGCAGTTGTACTAATTGCTGTAACCGCGCCATTCATGATTGTCGCAACAGCAGATAGAGCCTTCGGCATAGTACTAGTAAAACCCGATGCCAATTGAATGATAGTTGTCACGCCACCAGTAAAGAAAGATTGCGCACTATTAAATATAGTTTGAGTAATAATGGTTATTAACTGCATAGCAGCTGCAGAAATATTACCCAATTGCGAGAACATTCCTGCTGCAATGTTAGCAACAATATCATTATTTTGAAGTGCTGAGAATGCCGTTAAAATTACATTAACTAACGATTCAATCTCTAATCCAGCACCATCAGAATTGTTAGAAATGCCATTGATAAAACCAAGCACAAAATTCATGCCAGCATCTTCTGATTCTTTAGATGGGGAATTTTCGTCTAAGGATCCAGTTAACCAATCAATGGCCGTCTGGCCCATAGTTTTGGCGCCGTTAATAATACCGTCAAGATTACTACCAAGACCTTCAATAAAACCAGAAACAAGTTTTCCAGCAGCAGTTTTTATCTCATCGACTTTATTCTCGATAGTTTGCTTTACTTGTCCAACTATTTCGCCAGCTTTTGTTGTAATTCTATCCCATAACTGACCCAAACCATCAGCAATCCAGCCAATAATCTTCGAACCAGCTTCTATGATTTTAGGACCATTTTCTTCCATAAAACCAAGAAATGCATCAACTAAATGACCAATAGCATCGGCTAATTGTGGTCCATAAGTCACTACAGCATCAGCAATGCCATTAATGAAAGTAATAAGTAATTCAAATCCAGCATTGATAATATAAACAAGGTTATCAGTAATGCCTTTGATGAAAGCAGTTATCATTTGAACAGAAGCATTAGTCATTTCTACTGCTAATGTTGGTATCAGCATTATCAAATTATGCACAAAATCTATAAGCAGTTGTCCACCGCCAGATACGGCTACGGATATAGCTAATAAACCTGCACCAAAAGCTAATGCAGCGACACCAAGTAATGCCATAGCAGCTGCCAAACCAAGCATTGCTGGAATAACTGGCTCAAGAGCACCTGCTAAAAGTCCTAACGCTCCAAGTGTAACAATAACAGAAGCAATAGCACCAACCATTGCAGTAAATTCGATTCCAGATAATATCTTTAGCGCATATGCTAATCCGACAAGAGAAACAGATAAAACGGCTAAAGATACTGCTGCACCAGCGGAACCATTTTTAGTAACAGATTTAATAGCTAGTGACATAGCCGTCAATCCACCTGCTATGCCGATTAATCCAGTAACCATTTGTTCCGGATTAAGTTGGCCTATAGATATCAATGCTTCACTCATTTTTCCAAGAGCAATAGACATTAATAGAATAGCTGCACCAATCTTTAAAGCATCTCCACCTTTTACTGATGCACTAAGTTTTTTCATAGAAATTGTTACTGCACCTAATAGCACAATAACACTACCTAAACCAATAAATAGTTCTCCGAGATTAAGTTCACTCAGTTCTTTAACAGCATTAGCTAAAGTTTTTATGCCAATTGCAAGCAATAATAGTCCAGCACCATCACCGAAACTAAAATCTGGTCCGATTCTAGATGCTGCAGTAGTTAATGCAAATATCAATCCTATTGTAGCGAGTAATCCCTTTTCAAGTTCTTCCCAAGACAATTTTGCTAAAGATTTTACTGCTATGACAAGTAAATCAACAGCTATTGCTAGCAGCACCAGCCCAGAAATACCCTTTTTAATTCTTTTTTCATCTTTACTCAAATCTTGAGCAACTTGAGTAAGTGCTTTCAACAATATCAAAGTTCCGCCAAGACCTTTTGCTAATTCGTCTGGCTTCATAGAACTCATTATTTTAGCAGCAACGGCTAATAGTAGAACGGCTTCGGCCATAGACTTTAAGCCCGAACCAATACCAACCAGATCGACGCCTTCCATTTGTTTCATAGTTAAAAATGACTGCGCCATGTCCTGCATAATATGCATCAAAACACTGATTGCACCGACTGCTTGAATCAGACTTGTCCTATCAATAGATGCAATTATAGCTAGGCCAACTGCTAGTGCAAGAATAGATACCGCTATCTTTTGAATTATGCCTGCTTGTATTTTCTTCTGAAAAGCACCTATTGCATCAGTTAACGATTCTGCAACGCTATTTATGTTGTCAATAATTGCAATCGAATTTTCTTTCTTAGCAAATAAAGTAGCAATACTCTTGACTAATTCAATAAATTTAGACAATCCGTATGCCAGTCCACCCGCTGAGAAAATATCACCAATGTCAAAGCCATTATCGCCAACTAATGTCTGTTGCAATCCAGATATAAAATTCTTTATAGCGTCTAAAGCACCAGTCAAGAAACTAGTATCTGAACTTCCAAAAGCAACTTCTTTGATTTTAGAAAATAATCCAGATACAGCATCACTAATTTCGCCTAGTATACCAACATCTTTAATATGCGCAATAAAATCGCCAAGACCAGTTCCAAAATTAGAAAGCATGTCACCAATAGATGAAACACCTGCTTCGCCATTGGCAATAGCTAATAAATTATCGCCGAAATCTTTAAGAGCATGTCCAATATCAAACAATAATTTTTGAACTGTCTGTCCATTAGGTAGCAATTCAGATAATAAATTAGACACTCCATCCCATGCTCCCATGAGAGTGTCGCCGATTATAGCAGCTAAACCCTTTATTACAGTAAAAATACCTTCAAATAAGACTTTGACGCCATTAATTTTATTACCCGATAAAACAAATTTTTCGCTTAAAAGTTTAATTTTATCAGTAAGTGTCTCGATATAGTCGCCAACACTTTGAATTGACGGTAAAAATACCGATGAAAATGCGCTAGCCACAGGAATTATAAAAGAGGCTAATCCTTTAAACAGATTAACTATTGTCGTTAAAATATTAGCAATAATATCAAAAGCATTATTCTCAACAACGCCTTTTAATTGCTCAAAACCAGTAACTAATCCACTAAAGTCAGCACCATCTTTAGGGAAAGAATCTTTAAACTTTATGATATCATCCGCCAAATTGGTAAATAAGGTTTCAAATTTGCTAACGTCCTCATCGTAAAAACCATTTGCGATAGAATCGCCAAATTCAAATAGCTTGTCACCCAAATTACCAAGCAATGTTGCTATGGTCTCACCTTCTGGAATAAATGCACCAATAACAGTTCTCAGTGCATCAAATGCATAAATAGCAACATCAAATTTAACCCATGCTACTTCTTCTATGGCTTTTTTCAATCCATTAAAGAAATCTAATAAACCTTGATAGTTTTTGTTATCTTTAGAATTGGTTAAGTTACCAAAATTTCTATTAAAATCTTCAGCTACTGTCTTAAAACGACCAGTTAACGATGAAAATACAGTCTCTAAACTTTTTATAGTATCTATACTAAAAATATCAGAATCAAAAAGTGCTTTAAAAGTGTCAGTAACGCCATCTTTTAAATATTGAAGCCCTCGAATAATTCGCCTAGAATCTCGAGCTATGGCGTCAAACTCGTCACGTAATGCTTTTAATAATTTAGTCGGTTTTTCATCAGTTCCCAATGATTTCTTAAATTGTTCACTAAAATCATAAAAATTTCGACTCAGTTTTATCAACTTAGGACCGGTCATTGATAAGTCTTCAAGATTTTCATTCGTTTTACCCCAAAACTTATCGTCCCAAGCTTTTCCGAACTGATTCACGATTTCGAAAAGACCTTGGAAAGTATTACGCAAGCCTTGAATTACTAATTCTCTACCGCCCATTTCATCGGCAAGCATGCGTTGGCCTTCAATTACTTCACCAGTTTCAGCATCGATAAGCTGCATATCTTCATTATATGAATACTTAGCTTTCGACCAAACTTTTAACATTTCATTTCGAGCATTTGCCGATTTTCCGATAAACATGTTCATAATATCAGAAATCTCAGTCCAGAACATTTTAGCTTGCTCGAAATCGCCAAATATGTATTCCCATGACTGAGTCCAGCCAGATTGCATAGCTTCTTTTACAGTATCAACTAACTGTCTGAATGTTTTAACTTTTGTAGCCGCATCAGTAGCCGCAGTACCCATTTCAAGAATATGATCTATTTGTTCTGGACTAAATCCTTTTTCAGCCCATTTAGTTCTAAGATTCTTTTCCTGCTCTTCATCCAATTGAGTAATGGATCCAGTAAGTTCTTTAATCTGAGTATCAGAATATCCACGAGCTTTCCAAAGTGCTTGCATGTTCTCAACTTGTTTTTTAGTATAGCCTTCGGAACCAGCGGTGAATTTCTCAAGAGTGTTAGTAAGAACGTCAGAAGTAATCCATCCAGAACTAAGTGATTCGCGGAATGTCGTTGCACCATTGGTCAATTTGATAAACTGTTCATCAGTAACGCCCATTGCTTTAGCGGTATCGATAAGTTCGTTTTGGAATAACTTTCCGCCCATATTGGCATTAACAACAGAATTCCAGTCCTGAAGCTTTACAGTACCAGATGCAATAGCCTGAGAAAGCTGATACATTGCACGCGATGCATCCTGACTGCTTGCACCAGACATTGCTGCCAGGTTTGCAATACCTTTAATTGACGTAGCAGCAGTATCCAATTCAACACCGGCTGCAGTAAATGTACCGATGTTTTTAGTCATTTCTGTAAAATTATAAATGGTCATGTCAGCATAATGATTCAAGTCATCTAACACGCCATTAATCTTTTCAATTCTAGAATGCTCTGTCGTTAAACCTTGATCTTTTAATTTATCACTAGTGTTAGCAAGAATTGTTTGAATAGCATCTATCTGTGTAGTATACTCCTCTAATCCCGACATAATCGGTGCTAGAGTTACCGACTTTAGAGTACTTGTAAATATACCTTGAATCTTATCGGTAATGTTTTGAATTACACGACTCGCCACAATGTCTAATGCATTAAACTTATCAGTAACGCTATATACACCATTTGCCAGCGTATCCATTCCGACATTCTTGGCAGAATTACTAAGACGACTAAGACCATCGACTGCTTTATCAAACTGTAATGCGTCCTTTAATTTACTTAAAGTTTCTAAAGTAGTATTGGCGTTCTTCTCAAAACTATCATTGTTGAACACCATTTCAATAGTTCGTTTATCAATTATACCACTCATGCACGTCGTACCTCCTCCCACAATTCGTCAGCCATTTCTTCAAACACAGGCTGTATTGCAGGATTTATGTAATCTCGTCCTTGTACATAGCCTCCCTGTCGAGTACCATGTCCATATTGCAAAATTATAGCAATGTTAACTCCATTGTGTTCATTTGAATTTTTAAATGAGACTACATACTCTCCATCAGATTTTTTAACTTCATAACTCCATGAATTGGCAGTTTTTCCAGTTTTAAAAGGAGTTCTATCCTTTAAAACCTCAACGCCTTTTGCTCCAAATTTATTAAGAATGGCCATTTTACGAGATGGATCTTTTACTCGTACTAAAAAATCAGTAGTTTTCTTAAAATCGCCTTTATGTTTCACCGATATCATAAAACTATCCTCTCGTATGCAATGCCTTTCTTCTAGCCCTATTCAATTCTCGATTATTTCTAAGAATTTCTTTTTGGCTCATCTTCTTTGGATTATTCTTAGCATTACATATACGAATGAGCATAATCAATCGATTTATGTGCCACTTTTCACATGAAAAAGGAATATTACAAGCTATCATCCAATAATATATTAATTCGGAGGTTATTACAGAATTAGAAGACGATGAAGTATTATGATCAGTAACTGTCGATGCAGTCATCGGCCAATTAATATACTCAGTAATCTGATCGATGTTTTCTTTTGTCAAAACAGTGTAAACATTTTCCGGAACACTTCCTATAGTCATACACCGAATATAGTCAAGCATTTCTTCAGATGTTCGACGATCATTCTTATCTTTAGCCAGAAAAGGTTTACACCATTTTGACTCCCATTTTGAAATGGATAGAAGAGAATGCTCAAGATGAAGTGTTGTAGCTTTAACATGAATAAACTCATTAGTTCGTTCATCATACAATTCTGTTTCTGGAACATAAATCTCGAGCATTCTCTTCATCCAATCTCATAAAAACTAAACGATGTGCATAGTAGATGCCTGCTCGTTCATCTTGTCAAGCAACTCCTGCTTAGGATTACCACCTAAAGAATCCTGAACTGCTTTCGGCATAATACCAGCGATAAACTCTGCAGCATAGTCAGCATTTGTCGCAAACTCCATATAAATTTGATCGAATGCTGGGTTTTCTTGGAACGCGGTTCGAACCTCATCGTTCTTAATAAAACGCTTTCCATCAGGACTTTTAACGCCATACGATATCAGAAGTACCTTCTTAATGGTGGAAATTACAACACCCATATCCTGTGCATTAATAAGATCAGTAATATACTCAGTCATCGTCTGACCGGGCCCAACACCAAACTCTAACTCAGCACACTCAAGTCGAGTAAGATTGAAATAAAAATCCTCAGTTCGAGTTACGCCGTTCCAATCCTCATAAGTGACAGTCTTCTTATACATGATAATCCTTTCAAGAGTTCTTTAAAAATATTTATTACTGACGATTCAGAATATCGACAATACCTGCCGGAAGCAGAATCTTCGGATCAACAGCCTCAGTAGACTGAGCAGCAGCCTTACCATACAGAACATCCTCAATAGCCGTAAGCTTTGCCTTAGCAATCTTGGTACTGTCAATCGTCAGAACAGACGTAGGCTTATAGCCAGTAAGCTCGACAGGAGTAGTACTAATACTCCAACTAAAGCTGATTGCCTCGGGGGAATCGTTTACCGTAGCATATGAACGATCTGAAGGAGCCGCATAGCAACCGTAAACAATATGTAGCTTATAGCCATAATCAGTAGACTTCTGATCATTACCGAGAAGAGTTCGATAAGTAATTGCGAACTGCTTTCGGGGTTGCTGGCCAATACTAACACCAGTAATACCACTAGCACCAGCGGTGCCAATCTCACGAGAACCATCACACGCCTCAAACTCATCCGGATACGTGTATGCCTCAATACTAAGGTTGGCTTCCTCAGTAGAAATAAGATTCAGATACTTGCTGTTATCAGCCCAAAGAGGGGTAGGCTCGCCACCAGAAGCAGACTGACTAATATTAGTCACACCATTCCACGGAACGCCAATGTCATAGGGATCAGTCGGATCACTAATCGTATCCTTGAGAACATACAGGACGCACCTATCGACACCCGTCTCAAAGAGCTTCTCACCGGGTTTATCCCACTCGATTAAAAATGCCATTACAACTCTCCTTAATAGAAAATAGTAAACGAATCATGACTTAATCCGTCAACATTATAGTATCTATCATATGTACAATATGGTACCGATAAGATCTTGTTAACAAGTTCGTTATCTGGAGTTGTGCTAATCAGCTGCACATCATAGCGAACTTTGTTAATATAAATAGAGTTATCGGCATGTCTAGTATGTAAACTACTACGCCCATATATGATACATGGATACTTCAGTTTAGTATTCGATGGAGGCTGATAATATACATTACGAGATCCTAGGATGTTCTCCAATATCTCCTGAAGCTCCAACCGTCGGTCCATTATACACGCCTCCTATACTTAAAATTAAACGAGGGAACTCGACATCAACACTGTTGATCTCCCAGTATCCCCCAAGCCATTTTATGTATCGAACACTATTAAGGTGATTTTTAATGAAAGGATCGGCTACAATAGAAATTGTATTAGATATGTTTAAATTTGGATTAATCTTATCGCTAGATTCCCAAGATTTACTTATTCTAGAAACCTCACCGCGATAGTTATGTTCAGTAGGAACTTCAACCCAAATGCCGGATCCTATAGGATTCTCAACGGTTTCTACAAAACCAATAGGACCATAAAACAATGCCATGTAGCCGACCCCCTTCCATTTTGAATTTTACGCAGTCCGCTCGACCTCAAGAACAATAGCGCTATACGGATGAGTAAGAGCACCGCAGCAACGAGTCTCGATCAGATACTTCATCTGGTTGTAGTCAATGTCAAAGTCATCAAAGAGCGAAACTGCGCCACCCTTATCAGCACCAACCGTATAGTCAATAGGATTGACGATAATGGCCTTAAGATCCCAAGTATGAGTAACCTCAGTCTCCTCCTGCGTATCAGGGTCGACAACAGTAGACTTACCGGTACGAGTGACACCCTCCATGACAGGAACCTCGACAATGCGAGAAACGCGCATAG
>AUXO014862841.1_pt1 | contig 10230 bp, 3 predicted proteins | sample 768731 | NCBI WGS metagenome assembly AUXO01 (sample SAMN02715735, study PRJNA202380) | gut metagenome | biome: sheep rumen | host: Ovis aries | place: New Zealand: Palmerston North | reverse complement strand
AAGGGGACTTGAACCCCTATGTCCTTGCGAACACTAGGACCTGAACCTAGCTAATATAAAATTATGTAAATAGTATCTTTTTTCAGTAAAAAGTTACTGAAAGAAAAACACAATCTTTTCTTTATAATTTAATTTTATATACAATGTTTTACTTTTGTCAACAAAATTTTTCGAAAAATTACTTTTTTGGTGTAAAAAATTGTTTATTTAAATGTTTTTTTTTGAAATTTATTTTAATTTTAACTATGTCATTTTCCCAAAATTTACGAAACTTACTTTTTTATAATGAAATAAAAGCTTCTGATTTATCACGCAGAACAGGAATAAATTATAATACAATTCTTTCTTACTTAAATAAGGGATGTATTCCTCGTGCTGATTATGCTATGAAAATAGCAAATTATTTAAACGTTTCAGTGGAGTATCTTTTAACAGGAGTAGAAATTGTACCAGAAGCTTATGATAAGTATCCGACAGCATCGGAACTTAGAAAAATACCAAAAAGATTTCAAGCTTCATTAAAAAAAATCATACATGAACTTTCTTTAGTCGATAAATTATAAATTTATTAACACAAGGAGTTTATTATGAAAAAAGAATCAGAGTATTTGATCAGGAGACTGGCAGCGGATATGTTTATCCCAGAAAGTCCTCATATGAAGCGAATCTCTCAATTTGGTAAAAAATTATGTCGGGAAACTATTTATCAAAAAAGATTATTCATCGAAATTATTATTAAAAACTTTGGTGATGAAAATCTTGATAAATTAAAAGTCAGGGATGTTGAATTATTTCTTCTTAAGGATACAAAACATTACGGTTCTTGGAAAAATAATTTTCTTGATACTTTTGCCTGTCTCTATGACGAAACAATCTGGAAATGTTCTAAACCGATTACAAAACCATCTTTTCAAAGGTTTTCACGAAATTCAAAAAAACCAGATATTTTTTCTGTTGAAGAACTAAAAAACATCTTTCTCCCAGAATTATGGGACAATAAAAGAAATTATCTGCTTTTTTTGTCAATGTGCTGCTGTGGATTAAGGATTGGTGAAGCAAGAGCTTTACAAGTTAATCAGTTCATTTGGAATGATAAGATGCTTATAATTAACGGATTTTGTAAGCGGGATGGAAAGAAAACTAATTACAATAAAAAAGGAAATAGTGATAATCAAAAGTTCCGTGTGGTTCCAGTTCCTGACATGCTTATTATTAAAATTCAAAACTACATCTATGACAATAAATTAAATCCGGAAGATTTTATATTTCAGGATGATTACTGCAATCCAGTCAGGCAAGAACATCTGGACCGGTATTTCAAAAGAATACTTAAGCTTGCGGATATTCAGACGGAAAATAAAAAGTTTATTCCCCACTCTCTTAGATTTACTTATATCACTAAAATGAGGAAAAGCTTGTCTGTTGAGCAGGTACAGAAAATTGCAGGACATAGTTCAGTTGAAATGACAGAATATTATACAAGACAAAGTCTTAACGATATGATTGCCTCACTTAAGAATTTAATTCCATTTGTCAATGAATATTTAATGTAAAAAAAAGCCGTGATCCAATTGAAGTGCACTTCAAATTTGGACACGGCTTTACCCCATACGACCATACTTAATATGAAATGTACATAGAATTAGAATGTGAGTATTTTATCTCCTTTTTCATTTCTTTAATCTGTTTTTCTTTATAGGTATTAAGGAAGGTATCACGAGGAACTTTTATAAAACTTTTATTATTATCCATAAGAGTTATAGAATTTCCTTCTTTTGAAGCTGATATGACTTTAAGTTCTGAGAAGTGCATTGAATCCTTCCCCTTTCCAAAGAGCTTTTCAGTCTGAATATCAACATTTTTAATAGTTGAACCGATTTTTAAGTTGAAATCAAAAGTGCCTTGTATTAGTGCCGGGTCATTTTCTACTTTCTGCCCATCTGTAGAAAGAGTATCATAAAATGGTCTTGCTATTACATTTTTCGGTTGATATTTTTTAATGTATTCTTCTTGCAGAGGAATTTCTTTAATAGAATCATGGTACATCCTGGCAATAACTTCATTTGGAGTTTCATTAGCATGTGAAATCTCCTTAATTAAAGACTGAACTTTTTTCTGTTCAGCTTTTGACATTTTAGAAATGATTTCTTTTGCCAGATGCAATGCATCACATGGCGAATTTGCTTCTTTTCTGCAATAAACTCCAAAATTATGTTTAAAATTATAAGCAGTATTGCTACGTTCTAGAAAAAAATCTTTATACTGTTGTTCGCAAAGCTTTTTCCAAGCTGGAGTGTTTTCATCAAATTTTTTTTCAAAACGCTCAGGTGCCGTTATTTCCTTAAATCTTGTCGCCGAAACTGTTATCGTAGAATCTCCATTTGAGAGAATGTAGGTGTTGTCTGTCTGATTGAATTTTTGAGCGACAAAGCCTTTGAATGATTCAAGGCCTTTTGTTGTGTACATCGCCCATTCTGGGATTTCCGTTCCTTTAATCCCCTGCTCTTTGTCCTCAAGTACAATCGTTTTTCCTTCCGCAAGACGGGCTTTCTGCTGTTCATGCTCAATCTTGTCTTTATAAAGCGTGTTGAATGTTTCCTTGGGAAGCTCGATTTTTTCCCCATTTGCCTCAACAAAATACGAGCCTGTTTCCTTATTATGACCATTGATAACTGCATTTTCGATTGAACGTATTTTGCCATCCACGAGTACGCTAAATGTCGGAAGCGTAGTTTCGCCGAAAACAATCTCAGATTTACCGTTAAAAGGCTGTCTCTGAGGTTGTTCCTCCCTGTTTTCATTTGTCTCATTTTTACCAGGATGCTCTGTTTTTGTATCTCCGTTAACTACCTCATAGAGCTTATCTTGTATGGCTTGTGCAGTCTGAATTGAACCTTCCGGAAGCCCTGCCCCATGCTCAGCAATTGATTTGAGAGTCTCCCCTACCTTCGTTTCAGAAACAGAATCAATGACATCTTTGAAAGTTGCATTATTATCTTTATTTGATACGATTTCTTCTTCTTTCGGAATAGCAAGATTCTTTAAGCCGTTCATCTCGGAAATTTCATTGATTACATTCAGAAGTTTCTTGTAATTTTCTGGAGTGAATTGCATGTTTTTGAGTAACTCACCTGCTTTTAGCAAAGTTTCTGCTTCAAGAGAAGATTTTGAGTACTCAAACGCTGTTGAAGATGATGAGTATTCAGTTTTTTGATTCAATTCAGTCCTTGAATCAATCATATTGTATTTTTGACCGCTTTTCTCAACATGCAACTGCCCACTTTTGACAAGTTGAACTGCATCTTCAGTCGGTTGCCATTTTCCGGTAACTGGATTCTTCTCAAGATACGGCATCTGTGGAACTTGACAGATGTTAAAAAGTCTCTTATCATAATACTCAACGATGCTATTCAGCCCTTGTTCGTGCTGATTAACTGCACCGGTCGAACCCTTGAAGCTATCCGGACGATTTATTCGGTTAAATGCTTCGGGGGTTTCTTTTATTAAATCAATAAATCTACCTTTTTCAATCGTCGATAAACTTTGGTCATAATACACTTCACCATCTTTTTTTTCAGTAAAAACTACTTTTGCTGTATAGTCATCATTATTTAATTTAATTCCGAGTACATAATAGTGAAATCTTTCTAATTCAGGCTTCCGTCCATCTTCATTTTTTTCAGTTCCAACATAAATAGCTGATTTAACAATTTCAGGAATATTATAAATACCTTCGATGTGTCCTTTTTGGAATAAATTATGATGTTTGCTTTCTTTTATACCAGCGAAATTGAATTTGTAAGCTTTTCCATCATCGGAAATATGTAAAATTGGATTTGCAAATTGATTAAGGTTTTGTTCTAACCGCAAATTTCCCAACATTTCTTTGCCAAGTTCCGTAACTAAGCTATCCAACTCATCAAGATTTTCATCTGTTTTATTACTTCTCAACGCATTGATTCTGTTAGTTTCGTCTCGTCCGTGAATAATAATTCTATCTGAAATATTTAATGCTTCAGAAGATGCTATTTTTTCCAGTCGATTTGCTTTTTCCCAGTCTCCAAATTTTTCAATAAAATCTGGAGAATTAATATATTCATTATATTCATAATTCCCAACAGTAGATTTTATCTGCTGCAAAATTTCCTCATCCTTAAGTTCAATGGTAGCCTGAATAATCGAATTATCATAATCCCCCTGTTTGAACTTTGAGATAAGAAACTGGTCTGGAACTTCTGGATTTGTCGATTGTCGGTAAGTTATAGCAGGAATTTCGCCATCATAAAAGATTGTCTCCGAATACTGCTCAGGGGCAAGCAGTTTGAATAATCCTTCATCAATCCTGATTTTGTACTCACGAGCGGAGACATTATTCGAATTGAAATAAAGCATTTCTGTTCTGTCAACGATTTCAAGCGGTATCTGTTCGTTAGCATAATCTTCCTCGTCAAACCAATGGGGATTTCTCTGCTCGTCAATGTAATCTGGGCGTGGGTTTTCTTCCGCCGCAATGTCCGCTTCCATTGCAGCTTCACTCATTCCGCCGTTGGATTGAATCTGCTCAATTCCTTCTTCAAGATTTTCTTCAACAGAAACATGCCAATTATCATAGCCATCCGGATAATTCTCGGTTGCGACATCAAACCTGTTCTGCCCTTGATTCCAGTGATTTGCAGCAACAAATCGTGAATAATCATTGAAAAGCATCATTTGTTCTTGAATATCACGATTTTCTTCTGTAGTCAGGAAAGTTTTTGTTCCTTCCTGAATGGGTTTCATGGTTGTTTCAATTATTTGTTTAAGTAATGTGAACCGCCCATGTAAAATCTCGTATTCCCTTTCTGTAGCATATCCTTTTTCAACTCGTAAATCGGCTTCAAAAGAACGCATAAAGTCGTCAAAGCGTTCGCTTGTGATGTCGGTGACTTTCTCACCACTCTGAAATGTGTAAGTATTAATATCTAATTTTCGTGCCATATTTCACTCCTTTTTAATAATCCATTCCAGATGCTTTTTTAAGTTTTGTCCGTTCATTTATTTTTGCTTTTTCTTCGGGAACTATAATTCGAAGGGTTCCATTCTGAAGCTGTTCAAATAGAGTCGGATTCATAATCTGTCTATCCCAGGTTGCCTGAACATCTGGTTTTTTATTCCTGAAATCATCCGGACAGAATAAATTAATTCCTGGTGTAACGTTATATTTTTTTACAATAGTCGAATCAGGAAGAACGGCATCTGAGAAAGCACTGTGTGCGACAAGATTTTTCATCTTTTCTTCTAAAAGATGGGCATCTAATCCGCTTAATTTGTTCATGCAGGCTTCTGTGACTACAGGAAAAGCCCGGATTGCGCCACTTTCAATACCAGAGAACTGCAGCTTATTTCTTATAAACTGCGGATCTTTATCAAAGAAAGATTTGTCATAAAACTGTAAGGCGCAAATTTTCGCATCGGCATTTGAGAAAATTACAGGAATAAAGTCATCATTCCAGCTGTTAGTATCATTGATTTTTTTAGCAACATTGAATAACTTATCCGTACTTCCAATATCTTCTCTTGGGAAGTTAAAATTCTCATTTATAAGTTCATCCTTTTTTCCAAATCTTTCCCAATCTGTAATTGTTACCCAACCTTTTGTCTCTTTGAGAGTTTTTGTATATGGCGTCCAAAGATTAAAATTATCGTGGTCTAATATAATATGTCCACCGAAGCGACATAAACCATCAGACCTTGTGAAAGATTTATTAAGTGTTTCTGTTACTTTTATATCTTCCATGCTTTCCGTTACATTTCCACTTGGGTGGTTGTGAACAGCTACAATCAAAGAATCTGTTTCTTCAGCCTTCATTATCAGTTCTTTTATTGTTTCATTCCCGTTATCATAACTCTCAGTAATTAAACAATAGTTCGGCATTTTGGACGATATAGCAAACTGGTCTTTAATTTCACCGCTCTTCCTGTCAACAAAAACATAACGCATGGTTTCAAACGATTTATCTCTATAAATATTCATAGCAGCATGAAGCTGGTTCCATCCGTCGGCAGAAATTGCAGGACCTTTAGGAGTATCTTCCATATCTATTTTTGTACCAAGAACATCAAAAACACCATGTTTTGCAAAATTATTGAAAGCCTTGTACATACCAGTTTCTTTACCTTTAAGGACTGGAAGAATAATTTCATCTCTCTTTTGCTCTGCTTTTGTAAGTTGTTCCGGAGTGAGATAGATGTCATCTTTATCAAAATTAAAATAGAGTTGTTCTGCCGAATGAACGAACATTTCATCTTCTGAAATACCCATTGAAGTGAATAAGTCAAGTCCATTGTAAGGGTCATTTTCCATTTGCGGCTGTTTGGCCGGAATTGTTTCTTGAGCTTTTTTGTCAATAATATCTGCGGTGTCATTTTCAACCGACAGCTGTCGGTCGGATTCTATGTCAGGCACTTCCTGATTTGCGATATGTGTTTCACTACCGTCTTCTAATGATTCAATTTCGCCGTTAAGCCATTTCTCGTACTTCTCATAGCCTGCGGATTTGTATAGGTCATGTTCTTCCTGACTTATCTCCCCTGCTTTGAGTTTTTCAGCAAGCATATTTTCATGCCTTTTTGTCTTTATTTCATGTTTGACTTCGGACATCGGGCGAAGATTATTCAATATATCTGCTTCAAGAATTTCACGCTGCTTATCAACTGGATATTCCATAATCTTCTGTTCAAGGCGTTCTACTTCTAATTTTTTCAGTATTTCCGGGAGACCTTCCTCAATATGCTGAATCTTTTCTTCATAGAAGTGTTTTTCGTTGTTAAGATTACGAATATAGGCATCTTCTTCTTCTGGTGTATTACAGTTCCAGGATGCCAACTTCTTTTCTACAGACAGTTTTTGATTTGAAGCTTTTTCGAAATCTTTTTTGTAACCTTTAAGAGTAGATTTAATCCATTCAGGAACTTCAAGTCCATTTTCTTTGTATTCGTTAATCTGTCTTTCGTATTTTTGAATATTTTTTTCTGAATCATCAAAATCAAAAGAAAGCTGTTTTCTTTTTCCGATAATTTCATCAAACGACTTGATTTTCAAATTGATTTTTGAAAGTTCGAGACGGGCTTCTTTTGTTTCTTCCTGCAGAATAAGCTTTGATTTCTTTACCGGGTCTTTGATAAGGTCGAGTTTCAAATCTTCCGGATTTATATCCTCAATATTTAATGAATCGCCTTTGTAATTCCAGAGTTCATTAATACGGCTTCTTTTTTCATCATGTTTTTGATACAAAACAGAATCAATAGAATCGTTCATAACAGGATAAACAATATGGACATTTCCCTGCAGGTTGCCCTGACGCCAGATACGCCCTTCCGCCTGAATAGTTTCACTTGGATTCCAGCCGAGGGAACAGTTATACATAACAAAGCTGTTTCCATTAAGGTCGATACCCTCTGTTGTATTCTGTCCGCCGATAAGGATTTTTACTTTATCTTTCTCATCGTTAAATCTGCCAGAGATCTTTTCTTTCTTTTCAGTTGTACTGTTTATTTCGCCATTGATAATTTCAACCGCTTCTTTTGGAATTCCATGAGCTACAAGATAATCCTTTATTATTCCGTGGCTTTCTTTACCAAGAGGGACATACATAAATTGTCCTTTCTCCGGATTATCTTTGTACATATCAATTATTGCATCACAGACAAACTTCAGTTTTGGTGAAGTTTCGACAAGCTGTGAGAGCGGAGGTAAATCTACGCCTGGATACATTGCAGGATTAGCAAGAGCGGGAGCGACACAAGAAAGTCGCATATTGTTCATAGCAACAATTACAGCTGCACTGTTCCCTTCTTTTACTTCTGCCATGCGCTCTTCATCAATTTCACGCATTTGTTTCTGCAATTCACTCATATCAAGCTGTTTTACGTGGGTAAATTTTTTTGGTCGAATTAAACTCTTGATTTCTTCCCCATCAACTTTGTCGATAAATTCTGTAAGAATTGACTGTAAGGCAGGAAGTTCTTTCCATGACTTCATTACCTGCTTTGTGTCAATTTCACCTTTAGCGTTGACTCCCAGCTCCTGTCTTGTTTGAGCAAATTCGTCAAAGAATGAACGCAAAGAAGAAATTCCGGCTTCATGCAGGCGTTCACGACCGATATATGAGAGCATTGAATATACTTCTGTCGGACTATTTGTGAACGGTGTAGCTGTAAGCATGAATACATTTCTGTTATCGTTATTTCGCTGAACGAGCTGTGTCATACCATACATCTTTAAGGCACGGGCAGAAGGTTTTCCATTTGGAATGCCTGAATATTCGTTAGATTCACCTTTGTTCTTTGGTTTTGGAACTACCCAAAGATTTTTGAAGTGATGAGCTTCATCTACTGTAAGATTGTCAAAGCCGCATTCCTCAAAGAAATAATATGAAGAATCTTTTACATGACTAGCAGAACCGATAATAGCCTTGATTTTGTCAGAACTTGCAGCGTTTTCTCTCTCGCTTCCATCAAAATCAGCACTCAAAAGATTTGCAAAATCCTGATAGAGTGCGTTTTCGCATGATTCATCAGTAAAAGTGATGTTTTTCAATGCTTCATAAGTACAAAGAGAAATCGAATTTTCAGGAATATTAAGTTTATGAGGATTCTTTTTATCAACATAACCTTCTACAGATTTTTTGTTGAAATTATACAAATCATTTACCTGCACATTCGGAAACAGCTGTTTAATATCCGTGTACCATTTTGCATAAACTTGATTCGGCACAATAATAAGAGGCCTTTTACTTCGTTCAGTCTGGATCTGATTGACTGTGGCAACAATTCCGGCGGCTGTCTTACCAACACCTACATCATAAGCCAGGAGTCCGTTGCCCTTGTTACAAAGAAAAGAGATTCCCTTAATCTGCTGGTCGTAAAGTTTGAACTTCGAATCTCCCTTGTAAGCACTCATTCCATCAACGAAAAGCGGGAGCTTGGAATAATCTGGACTGATGTAAGAGTTAAATCTGCGATTATATTCTGCTTCAAGTCGTTTTTTTGCTTTTTCATCTAGACCTTCGTGAAGATAACGGTCAAAGAGGCGGTTTGCTGTATCTGCACGAGTCTGTCGTTTTAAATCAGCTTCTTTTTTTCGTTCTGCTTTTTCTGCTGCCTTTTCTTCATCGCTCATATCCCATGTACGCCAGCCTCGGACAGCTTCTGCCTTTACAGATTTTCCATCAATGTAGTCTACAATATCGTAGAATGTCAGTTCTTCACCAAGTTCTTCTCTACTTATATTTGATGATGCATAATCCATATCTTTACGCCATCTTTGAGTAGCCAGAGTTGCATTTTGCGCCCAGAGTATAAATGATTCCTGCAGGTTGAGTTCAACAGGATTTCCATCTTCGTCCAAATGTGTAATCGTAAAATCTTCAGCAAGAGTTGTCTTTAATCCGAAATGAATATGTTCTATATCAAGAGGAGTTTTCTTTGATAATTCAAGAAGTTCAATATTTTTTTCAAAAACTTTTGCCATCTCAGAGTTTTCACCGTTACGGCTTATTTCTGAAATCCTAAGCATCTTTTGAATTTCTATTTTTTCATATATATTGCCTGAAGTGAAAAGAACTTTGTGGGTCCACTTACCTACATCTTTCTGAACATACCTTCCACTTTCATGCATATATTTCAAATCTTCTGCAGAAAGGTTTTCAAGGTTAATGTTTCCCTGCCAGTCCGTAGCACGCCATATAGGGAATTCTCGTTCATCAAAATCTCGTCCATACAATCTGCTGAATTCTTCGGCAGTCATTACTTCACCTTTTGATTTTGCGATATTCCATTTTTCTTTCTTCTGGCGGGAAGTTTTAGTTTTCTGACCGTCAGATGTCGGTTCTGTTGTGAGCGGTTCATTTAATGATCCGTGAACAAGAGATTGAGACTGATTCTCATTTTCAACTTCTCTTCTTTTTGCTTCGGATAGCCTGTTATTCATGTCGAGTTCGCTCTCAAGTTCGTACCCAGCATTTACAAAATAATGCTCCGCATTTTTCCTTGCTTTGTTGATGTCTACAACAGCCTGACCGTAGGTTTCAGCTTTGACAATCTGATTTACGGCTTCGTTGATTGTCATGCTTTCTTTGAGAAGAAGATTGTTGAAATCAGCCTCAACAGCACCCTGTACGGAATCGAGATATGCGGATTTTAGTTTATCCATAACTTCCGCATTGAGAGAAGAATTGCGGAGAAGTTTTA
>AUXO015690896.1_pt1 | contig 10231 bp, 10 predicted proteins | sample 768731 | NCBI WGS metagenome assembly AUXO01 (sample SAMN02715735, study PRJNA202380) | gut metagenome | biome: sheep rumen | host: Ovis aries | place: New Zealand: Palmerston North | reverse complement strand
CCCTACCTACTGCCGACAATAAAAAAATGCCGTCCATCCTACAAATGCAAGAAACGGCATATCAAGAAAACAACGCCTCCTGCCGTGTGGCAGGAGGCGCTAAAATACATTCCTTATTTCTTAAACAGCGATGCGATAAAGAGAATCAAAGCTGCGCCAATGACGGAAGTAAGCAACTGGCCGACAAGACCCATGCCCAAATCAATACCCAACAGACCTAAAACCCAGCCGCCGAAAATACCGCCAATAACACCTAAGATAAGGTTTACTATGAGGCCGAAGCCACCGCCACGCATCAGTTTGCCGGCAATAAAACCTGCCAAACAACCAATGACAATAAAAAGTAAAAAGTTCATAATCGTTTCATTTATAACTTAACAAGAGCAAATTTAATACACTTTTATTAAGTTGGCAAATTTTTACATAAAAAACATCGCAACAATTTTACTGACAATTACTCACCATCCATTTGTCGGGCTCGCACAACTCTGCCGACAGTTGATTCATATATTGTCCTCACACGAATAGTTTTGCCGCCTATGGCGATATGTTTACCATTTCAGCAGACAGGACGTATATTCCAAGGAATGGAACTTAGATTCCATCGGTTGGAACTTACATTCCAAAGGATGGAACAGAAAAGATATCGTGGTAACAGCGTGACATTCTCCGTAACCTGCCACACATCCGGGCGCATCTAAAAATGCACAAATCACACAAAACAAACTGAAATGTCGGCTTTTATTTGTAACTTTGTAAGTTAAATTCATTACCGAAATGAAAAGATTACTATTCGTCATCGCCACGCTGTCGCTCTGCCTCTCCGTTCTTGCCGAAGAAGAGCAGAAGTTACGCATAGGAGACATCGCTCCTGCATTCACAGCACAAGACACATTGGGGAATAACATCAGCCTCAGCGACTACAAGGGAAAATACGTCATTATTGACTTTTGGGCTTCGTGGTGTCCTGACTGCCGTAGAGAGATACCGGCGCTCAAAAAACTCTGCAAAAAATACGAAAAAACAAAACTGGGCAAAGAAAAAGCAGGAATCGCCTTCCTCAGCGTATCGTTTGATCATGATGCCGAATCGTGGAAATCTCTGCTGAGAAAAGAACGATTTACGTGGCCACAGATTTCCAACGGAATCCCCTGGAAAAAAAATATGAACCCTATCGCACAGGCGTACAAATTGCATTGGATTCCCACTTTCGTCCTTGTCAGTCCCGAAGGGAGAATATGCGGTGAAACGATTACCGTCAGCGAATTAGAGAAATTAATTAAAACTACAAAATAACCGCCCATGATACCTTTACTTGATGTTCATACCCACACCATTATGTCAGGCCACGCATTCAGCACAATACAAGAAATGGTGACAGCCGCAGCGCAGAAAGGACTTCAAGTATTGGGCATTACGGAACACGGTCCTAGCATCCCCGGTGCCTGCGACCCCATATACTTCAGAAACATTCACGTCATCCCGAGAAAGTGGAACGGCATAAGTCTGCTGATAGGTTGCGAACTCAACATCCTTGACACGCAAGGGACACTGGACCTTGACGAATTCTATTATAAGAAAATGGACCTGCGCATTGCCGGCATACACTCATTGTGCTGGAACGGCGGCACAAAAGAAGAAAACACACAGGGCATGATTAATGCTATCAGGAATCCGTGGACACACATCATCAGCCATCCAGGTGACGGAACGGCAGAATTGCTCTTCGCCCCAATTGTCCTGGCGGCAAAAGAAAACCACACTCTACTGGAAATCAACTCGTCGTCAATGAAACCCACAAGGCACAAAGAACATGCCAGGAACAACAACATAGAGATACTGCAACTATGCAAGAAATATGACGTGCCTGTCATCTTGGGCAGCGATGCACACATATGTTTCGACATCGCCAACTACGAATATGCCCTGCCCTTGCTGCAGGAAACGGATTTCCCCGAAGAACTGGTCCTCAACGACAAGCCGGAAATGTTTTTCAAATATCTCAACATACCTGAAGATAATTAGATAGAGTTACAACTGTATCAGATTGATATTTACAACTTTAGCAAAAACGAAACACCTGACAATGAAAAAGAAACACATCATAACATGCCTTCTCGCCGTTCTTGCTGCAACAGTATGGGCACAAGTGCCTCAAGGTACATGGCACGGATCGATAGAAGTGGCAGGAACGCCTATAAACCTCATCTTTCACTTCAAGGACAAAGAGTCCACGATGGACAGCCCCAATCAAGGTGCGAGAAACATTCCTATCGACATCACCTACTCTGACAAAGACTCCATCAGCATCAGCATCAAGAGCATCAATGCCACATACAGCGGTCACATTAAAGCCAAAGTCATCAGCGGTGAGTTCAGACAAGCGGGCAAGAAGATGCGTCTGGATCTCACACAAGGCAACATGACCGTCAAACGGCCTCAGGAGCCAAAGTCTCCCCTGCCATACTATGGCGAAGAAATTACATTCAAGAACCCTCACGACGGTACCGAATTGTCAGGAACGCTCACCCTGCCTAAGAATTACACCAATACCACGCCTGTTGTCATCATGGTAACGGGCAGCGGGCTCCAGAACCGCGATGAGGAAATAGTCGGACATAAGCCTTTCTTCGTCATATCTGACTATCTGGCGCGACACGGTATCGGCGCACTGCGTTATGACGATAGGTCGGCAGGTTTGTCAAAAGGCGATGCCACAAATGCTACGACAGAGACCTTCACGCAGGACGCTGAAGCTGCCGTGAACTACATGAAAAAAGTCCAGAAATTCAAAAACGTCGGAATATTAGGACACAGTGAGGGCGGCCTCATCGGCATCATCCTCGGCGCGAAAGACGTTGTCAGATATGTCGTCACGTTGGCTGCGCCTGCGCAACAAGGCAACCAAGTGCTGCTGAACCAAGCATACACTCTACTCAACAGCCAAAAAGCTCCAGACCATATCATATCCAAATATACACGCGCACTCAACAGCATCTACAACATGCGCATGAAAGGCGAACAGTTTGCCGACCCGGAAAAGACACTGAGCGACATCTCGAAACAACTCAACACAACTATCCCTAAATTCATGCACAGAGACCTCGTCAAAGTGATGAAAAGCTGGACACCGTGGCTGGATTACATCATCAGGTATAATCCCGTCAATGACATCCAGAATATAAAAGTACCCATTCTCGCCCTATACGGAGAAAAAGACACGCAAGTGTTACACAAAGACAACTCCTTCATTATGACGCAGAACCTTCCTGAGAATCCGCTGTCGCAAGTACGCACATATCCAGGCCTCAACCACCTGTTCCAACATGCCCAGACAGGCAGTCCGCTGGAATACGGCAACATCGAGGAGACCATATCACCAGAGATACTTGAAAAAATAACTACATGGATTAAATCCATCAAATAGAAGAATATAATGAAAGAACAGATTGTCATCAACTACGACGTCCTGACTTACGAGCAGCTCTCCGAAGAAGACAAAGCTTTGGTTGAAAATGCCAAGAAAGCCAGTCTGTACAGTTATGCACCTTTCTCCCAATTCTATGTAGGATGTGCCGTCCTGCTTGAGAATGGCGTTACCATAACTGGAAACAATCAGGAGAACGCATCCTTCCCCTGCGGCACTTGCGCAGAGCGCTCCACCATCTTCTACGCTCACTCCAACTATCCGGACTACGCTCCCGTAGCTATCGCCATAACAGCACGGCAGAAAGACGGTGAGTTTATAGACACACCTCTTCCTCCTTGCGGCGCATGCAGGCAGGCATTGCTGGAAATGGAACAGATATATAAGAGACCCCTGAAAGTAATACTTTACTCCACAGGTAAGACATTTATTCTTCACAGTATACACGACATGCTGCCTCTTCAGTTCAGCGCAACAATGATGCAATAAACAAAAACAATAATATTTTATAAATAAAGCAAATGATTACAGTAACAGACTTAACAATACAATTTGGCAAACAAATACTCTACAAAGATGTCAACCTGAAATTTACCAACGGAAACATCTATGGCATCATCGGTGCCAACGGCGCAGGCAAATCAACCCTCATACGCGCCATATCCGGTGAATTAGAGCCGTCAAAGGGTAAAATAGAACTGGGTCCGGGCGAGAGAATGTCCGTCCTGAGCCAAGACCACTTCAAATATGACGAGTACACAGTTCTCAACACAGTGCTTATGGGACACAGCGAACTGTGGGACATCATGACCAAGCGCAATGAGATTTACTCCAAAGCCGACTTCTCCGAAGAAGACGGCATCAAGGCTGCAGAATACGAAGAGATATTCGCCAACCTGAACGGATATAACGCCGAAAGCGACGCCGGCTCGCTATTAGAGCAACTGGGTATTCCTGTCGCCAAACACAACCAGCTGATGAAAGAGTTGTCTGGTAAGGAGAAAGTGCGTATCATGCTGGCACAAGCCCTTTTCGGCAATCCCGACAACCTGCTCCTTGATGAGCCGACCAACGACCTTGACCTCGAAACCGTGGAATGGTTAGAGGAATATTTGGGAAACTATGAGCACACCGTCCTCGTTGTCAGTCACGATCGTCACTTTCTGGATGCTATTTCAACCCACACGGTAGACATTGACTACGGCAAAATCACACTCTTTGCCGGCAACTATTCCTTCTGGTATGAGAGCAGCCAGTTGGCCCTGCGTCAAGCACAAAACCAGAAGATGAAAGCCGACGAGAAGCGGAAACAGTTGGAGGAATTCATCCGCCGCTTCTCCGCTAACGTTGCCAAAAGCCGTCAGACCACCAGCCGCAAGAAAATGCTGGAGAAATTGAACGTTGAGGAAATCCAACCCTCCACGCGCAAATATCCGGGCATCATCTTCAAGATTGAACGTGAGCCGGGTAACCAAATTCTCGAAGTAGACAACCTGAAAGCCGTATCTGATGACGGAAAAATTCTATTTCAGAATCTATCCTTCAACGTAGAAAAAGATGACAAAATCGTCTTTATCAGCCATGACCCGAGAGCTATGACCGCACTCTTTGAAATCATCACAGGAAATCAGCAGCCGGCAGAAGGTAGCTACAAATGGGGCATCACCGTCACAACAGCATACCTCCCTGTAGATAACACGAAGTTTTTTGAAAACGACCTCAATATGCTTGAATGGCTGAGCCAGTTTGGTACAGGCAACGAAGTTTATTTCAAGGGATTTCTCGGCAGGATGCTCTTCAGTGGCGAAGATGTACTCAAAAAAGTCAAAGTCCTCTCTGGCGGCGAGAAAATGAGATGTATGATTGCACGCATGCAACTCACAGACGCCAATTGCCTCATACTCGACACACCTACCAACCACCTGGACCTTGAAAGTATTCAGGCATTCAACAATAACATGAAAATCTTCAAGGGTAACCTGTTGTTCGCAAGCCATGACCACGAGTTCATTAACTCTCTCGCCAATCGTGTAATCGAACTGACGCCCAATGGGAATATTGACAAACTCACGAACTACGACGACTATATTCACGATGAGCACATCAAGGAATTACGTCAAAAGTTATACAATAACGCCTGATTCTTGTATTTTGGTACATTTTTTGTACAACAACAAAATAAAAAACACATGAGCAAAAAAAAGAACAGACAAAACGATAATATCAAAGAAGAGGAACTCAAGGCCTCTGTAGAGAATACGGAAGAAAAGACCGACACACCAGAGGGAGAAACAACGGATACCGAATCCACCGACAGCAAAATCGCAGAACTGGAAGCGAAGTTGGCTGAACTGAAGGACAGTTATCTCCGTCAGGCTGCTGAGTTTGACAACTACCGCAAACGTACCGTCAAAGAAAAGACGGAATTAATCCTTAATGGCGGAGAGAAGATTCTGACAGCCCTTCTGCCCGTATTGGATGATATGGAGCGCGCTGAGAAGAATATGGAAAAATCCACAGATGTTCAGGCGTTGAAAGAAGGACTCAATCTGATATCTAAGGAATTAATCACCACGCTTGAGAATAACGGACTGAAGAGAATCAATACAGAGAACGCTGATTTCGACACAGATTTTCACGAGGCGGTCGCTATGATTCCTGCGCCTTCCGACGATATGAAAGGTAAGGTCATAGACTGCATACAAACAGGTTACAAACTCAATGACAAAGTTATACGTCACGCTAAAGTGGCTGTTGGCCAATAACAAATAGACCGCCACAAAGATGGAAAAACGCGACTACTATGAGGTCTTGGGCGTATCGAAAAATGCCACAGACGAAGAAATAAAAAAGGCCTATAAAAAACAGGCCATCAAGTATCACCCCGACCGTAATCCAGGCAATAAAGAAGCCGAAGAGAAATTCAAGGAGGCCGCAGAGGCTTATGAGGTACTGCACGATCCCAACAAAAGAGCGCAGTATGACCGTTTCGGCTTCAGCGGTTTGAACCAGGAAGGCTTCGGCGGCGCAGGTATGAATATGGATGATATTTTCTCTATGTTCGGCGATATCTTCGGCGGTCATGCCGCAGGAGGTTTCAGCGGTTTCGGAGGATTTGGCGGCTTCAGCGGCGAGAGAGCCGAACGCCAGTACAGAGGTTCTGATTTGCGCATAAAAATCAGAATGACCCTTGAAGACATCAATGCTGGCATACAGAAGAAAATTAAAGTCAAGAAATATATCACCTGCCCTGACTGTCAGGGCTCAGGTTGTGAGAAAGGCAGTGCTATGGAAACTTGCTCTGAATGTCGCGGTTCGGGATACGTCACTAAAGTAAGACAGAGTTTCTTAGGTATGATGCAGACGCAGACCGTGTGCCCCTCTTGCAGCGGTGAAGGAAAGGTCATCAAACATAAATGCAAAAAGTGCAACGGCGAAGGTGTCACCTATGGTGAGGAGATAATTGACATCAATATCCCAGCCGGCATAACGGGCGACATGATATACACCATCAGGGGTAAGGGCAACGCCGGACGGAGGAACGGCATCGCCGGCGATATTCAGGTCGTCGTTGACGAAGTGCCTCACGACAAGTTTGTCAGGAGCGAAAAGGATGTCATCTACAATCTTCTTCTCTCTTTCCCGCAGGCCGCATTGGGATGCACGATCGACGTACCAACGATTACAGGCAAAGCCCGCATCAATATTGAGCCGGGCACCCAACCAGGCAAAGTACTGCGCCTAAAGGGCAAAGGTATCCCCGCCATCAAGGAATATGATCGGCAGTGCGGTGATGAAGTTATCAAAATCAGCGTATACATTCCTGAAAAACTCTCTCAGGACGAGAAGGAAAAAATCAAAAATCTGGAAGACTGTGATAACCTCAGACCCAGTGAAAGCATCACAAAACAGATCTTCAATAAGTTCAAGACATTCTTTGACTAATGAATTACAAAGAGACTGTTGACTATCTCTACCGTCAGGCACCTTCTTTCCAGAAAGTCGGCAGCATGGGATACAAGGAAGGCTTGGAAAACACTCTCCTTCTGGATTCTCATCTAAAGCACCCACATCGCTTCTTTAAGAGCATACACATCGCCGGCACAAACGGCAAGGGCTCCACTGCCCATACTCTGGCAACAATACTCCAAAAGGCACACTACAAAGTGGGCTTATATACATCACCTCATCTCATTGATTTCAGGGAGCGCATCCGGGTCAACGGTATAGCTATCCCCGAAGAGGATGTCGTAAGTTTTGTTGAACAGGAAAGGTCTTTCTTTGAACCGCTCCAACCCAGTTTCTTTGAGATTACCACCGCTATGGCTTTCTGGTATTTCAGGAAAGCCCAAGTGGACTATGCCGTTATTGAAGTCGGTATGGGTGGCCGTCTGGACTGCACCAACATCATCTCCCCCATTCTCAGCATCATCACCAATATCAGTTTCGACCACACGCAGTTTCTCGGTGACACTTTGGAGAAAATCGCAGGAGAGAAAGCTGGTATCATGAAGAAAAACATTCCTGCCATTATCGGAGAGACCATACCCGAAACCCGACGCGTCTTCATCAGAAAAGCTCAAGAGACTGGCGTTCCCTTAACTTTCGCTGAAGACACACCGCTTGTCCTGCAATCAACACCCGACTACACCAACGGCGGCATAAACTACCAGACAAGCATCATCAAAGACTTGCACGGAGAACTGGGAGGCCTCTGTCAGGAGAAAAACACCAACACTATCCTCCACGCAGTCATAGCTTTGCAGAAGTTGGGACTTAACATCAGTTCCGGAAACATCAGGGATGGATTCGGATCCGTCTGTGAGACATCAGGCCTCAGGGGCCGATGGCAGGTTATATCAGAAACACCCAAGACGGTGTGCGACACAGGCCACAACGAGGGAGGATTCAGATACATCACCGAACAACTCAAGAAGCAAGATTGCAAACACCTGCGTATCGTCTTTGGTATGGTCAGCGACAAAGATATCACTGCTGTACTCCGCATGCTACCGCAGGAAGCAATATACTATTTCACCCAAGCCGACACTACACGAGCCCTCAGCGCAGAAGAGATGGCCAGACAAGCAGCCCTGTTCAACCTGCGTGGCAAGACTTATCTCTCCGTCAGCGAAGCATATCGCGCCGCCAAAGCCGACGCCTCCAACGATGATTTTATCTATATCGGCGGCAGCACATTCATTGTCGCTGATTTCCTGGCGGCATACAACGCCTGAAAAATAGACTTACTCCTAATCATCATTTCCGGAAGGTGCTGACACCTTCCATTTTTTTGTGCAAGCATTCTCCCGTCAGCACTGCCAAAAACAGAGGCCTCTGATGCACGTAAAAAAAACTTATGTGCATACAAACAATCGTTTTTCTGCCTTAATTAAAAAATCATTCCATTTTGCATGAAATTTATTTGCTAAGTAAAATCAATTTAGTTATATTTGCAAAACAAACGTATCAAATTGATTATGATGAGCGGCTCAAACTTAAGTAACTTATGCGCCCGAGACTTCCAGAAAAGCATTGACGGGAAGTTGACAAGTCTCTATATACTTAAGAATAAGCACAATGCGGAAGTAGCCGTCACCAACTACGGCGGCTCTATCGTCGCCATCATGGTGCCAGACAGAAACGGTAACTTCGCCAACATCATACAGGGACACGACAACATAGATGACTGCATCAACAGTCCCGAGCCCGTAATGAGTACTCTCGTCGGCCGCTATGCCAACCGCATCAGCAAAGCCACATTCACCCTCGACGGGAGAGAGTACATCCTCGCGGTCAACAACGCTCCCAATCACATTCACGGTGGCCCGACAGGCTTCAATGCCCGTGTGTGGGACGTAGACCACGCTGACATGCAGACACTACAGCTCCGCTACACCTCCGCTGACGGTGAAGAGGGATATCCCGGCAATCTCGTCATGACAGTCACCTACACCTGGACCGATGACAACGAACTCTTTATCGACTACGAGGGGACGACCGACAAAAAGACCGTCGTCAATATGACGCATCACGGATACTTCTCCCTCTCAGGCATCGCCTGTCCCACACCGAGCGCGATGAACGCCCTCTGTCAAATCAACGCAGACTTCTTTATCCCTGTAGACAGCACATACATCCCTACGGGAGAAATACTCAGTGTCAAGAACACACCCTTCGATTTCACCACGCCCCACGTTATCGGCGAACGCATTGATGACACCAGTAACGAGCAAATACGCTATTGCTCCGGGTACGGCGTCTGCTATGTCCTCAACAAGAATCAACCGGGAGAATACTGTTTTGCCGCAAAAGTCGTTGAGCCTGAGAGCGGACGAAGCATGGAAGTCTACACCACCGAGCCAGGCCTGCAGTTTTACACAGCAAACAAGTCCAAAGACTATATCGGCCAACACGGTGCAACCTTTCCGAGACGCAGCGCCCTCTGCCTTGAGGCGCAGCACTTCCCCGACTCGCCCAACCGTCCTTATTTCCCATCCGCCATACTGACGCCAGGAGAAGTCTACAGACAAAAGACAATGTACAAATTCGGCATCGACAAAAACATCTGAAATATTAACAACACAACAAATCAACAGAAATATATGAACAATGTCAACTTAAGCAATCTGTTCGCCAAAGACTTCCGGAAGATTATCAATGGGAAGCAGACAGACTTATACATTCTTAAAAACAAACAAGGCTCCGAGGTTGCTATCACCAATTACGGCGGCTCCATCGTCGCTATTATGGTGGCTGACAAAAACGGCAACTTCGCCAATATCATTCAGGGGCACGATAACA
>AUXO014667857.1_pt1 | contig 10231 bp, 5 predicted proteins | sample 768731 | NCBI WGS metagenome assembly AUXO01 (sample SAMN02715735, study PRJNA202380) | gut metagenome | biome: sheep rumen | host: Ovis aries | place: New Zealand: Palmerston North | reverse complement strand
CCAGATAACCCAATTTTGGGGGTATTTGTATTCCAAGGAAATTCCGTTGTCGTTGACGGACAGCATTTGCCCGCAGGTCACCTGCCAGTATTACTACAAGCCTGCGATCCCCGGGAATCCGGTTCCGGGGCCGTCCGCGTATGCACCGATGCCGTTCCCTAAATTTGACTATACCAAACCGGCGAGAGATATAGCCGCATTTAGATATGACGACCCCGATACTTGGGGTGTTCTTACTCCCACGTCGCGTTCCCAGTTTCAAAAGGCGCGCGCTTATTGGAAGAGCAACTATACGAATGCCCTTAGCGCCAATGATTTGCTGACCGGCGTTTCCAATTTGGTCACTTCAAATAGTTACACCATAGGGTTCGGCCATCGCAATTCCTACCCAGATGGGGGTTCCCCGTTGAAGGTGGGTTCCACCTTCCACCAGCTTGATACGAGTGTATCGGAATCTTTCCCCGTTAAGGTGGGCGACGATGCGCTGGGTGATGCATTTGCCAAGGTTGACAAGGCATATTTGGCGGCAATTGAAGCGCTCAACCAACCGGACATACTTACCCAGCGGGACGCCAAAATTCGGGAAGCGGTTAGTGCCGAGAATACTGAAGGCGCCGATGTCGAGATGTATACCGGAACGTGGGCATATAGTCTTTGGATAGAAAATGATCATTTGGCAAATGCGGCCGTGGGTGCGTGTATAGAGGTAGCAGAAACCGTCCCGGAATTCACCGTGTATAAAAATGCGGTAATTGAGTTAAGCAAGGCATACAAGGCCGTTTACGGGGTACCGTATTATCCAGGGTATTCCGAATCGTCCCCTCCGTGGGTATATCTTTTGGGGCTTTTCACGAAGATTGCGGAAGACTCCAATTTGGCCAAGCTCACGGATTTATTGAATACCCATCCGAGTACCTGGGCAGGCAATGGCGCACCGTATGGCGTGTATTCGGACGATCCGTATAATGCGGACATTTATTCTGCCCTCGCCGTAGGCATTTCTTCTAAGGAGACGCCGTTTTATTCTGCCGCGAGCGCCGTATTGTCCGATGAGATTGATGCGGACGGCGAGCTTGGCCTCAAAATATATAAGGGGAGGGAGCCTCTTTTCGCCGCGATTGGAATTTACGGCAATTTGTTGGGCCTTTATCCTTGGACATATGAAGTGGTTCCCCTTGACACATTCAAAGAAAATTGGACCCGCATTAAGGGGTCATACCATATTTATTATAACAATGACGACCCTGCGCGCGTTATTTTTGCCGACCGGACAATTCAGATGGGCACGTTGAAGTATATTGCAACCTGCGAGGCAGCGGCGACAGACGCTATTCGGCGTGGAAGCGAGGAGTTCACCACATATATCTTCCCGAGCGAGACCTGTGCGGTAGTCCCCGTGCCTCCACCTGGCGAGTATCTTGGCGTAGAGTTTCCCAGCTTTTCTTCGACACAGCGCATCGATGCGACAAGTCCGAATGGCGATCGGGCGTTCATGTATGATTTGACTACAAATGCAATTCCCCGTTACCCGAAATATGTGGACTCCGAAAAGTGGTCCGTTATGGATTTGATTCACGAGCTTTGGCTTTTGGCGGAATCCTTGGCGCCTATATGTGGCGACGGCGGCAAGCGTAAGGCGGAGTTAAACGATTTGCTAAATGAGTTCGGCCTTAATGTCCGAGAAAACCCAAGCGGCGGCCCGCTGTTCATTGGGCAGCTTCCTACCGACGGGCAGGGCCGGCATGTGACCCTTGAATTTACCCTTATGGCGGACTTTGCCGCGCGCCTCCGGAAAATGATAGACGAGGTTTATAAGGTGAGGGACGCGGTTCTTGCAGCCACGCAAGCTTGGTAATAGTGTTCTTTTTTCTGGATAGAATGTATTTTTAAAGAAGGTTATTGTAGAGGATTATTATGGGAAAATCTCGTTCCGATATCATGTATTTGGCTGGAATAATTGAATCGCGCCAGGGGGTGGATGTTCCGAAAATCCGTGAGACTGATGAAACGACCGGGGACGCGCCTTTCATTTCATCTTCCGGTTCCGATTCCGATGGGACATGGACTATCAATAAGACATATGATGAGCTTAACTCTTTGTATCTCAAGGGATTAAAGCCCGGGGTGCAGTGGCATCGCGAGGATGGATCCGTTGTGGCTATGCCATTGACGGGCGCCGGTCCCGTAGACGGAAAAGATGCCTTTACATTTTCTGTTATTTTGACGGACGATGCCGGGTCCATGTCCCATACGTTTATTCTTAACGATGAAGATGTCCTTACATATACTACAGCCGAGATTGGCGACGGGGAAGGGTATCCGGAGATGACTGCTTCCGAGGTCGAGGAAATGATTTCTAAATTAGGAGATTTGTAATGGCGATTGAAGATTCAAAAAACAGGGTTAGCGTTAGAAGGCTGTATGCGTTATTGAATGATCGTTGGACTAAGATCAAGACCAAGTTTGCTACTAAGGTTGATAAGGTCCAGGGAAAAGGCCTTTCCACCAATGATTTTACGGATGACGATAAAAATGCGCTTCAAAATGCATACGCCAAGCCTGCCGAAGGTATTCCGGAGGGCGATCTGAGTCAAGATGTTCAAGATAAGCTAAATAGCAGTGGAGATGCCTATATCAAACCTGCAGATGGTATTCCATCGTCCGATATGACACAGGCGGTTCAGAAATCGCTGACTAAGGCGGATAACTCTGTCCAACAGGTCCCTGGTAAAGGACTATCGACGAATGACTTTACCAATGAAGACAAGCAAAATATTCAAGATGCACTTGAACTAGCTGAATCCAATGTAAGCGATATATCCTATGACAAGGGTACACTGAAAAAGACTAGTAGTGGCACTCCATCCGACATAGTTACAGTTGATAAATTGAAGACTGATATGGGACTGTCCCAAATTAAAGATTTAGGTGAGAGCTTCATATCATCCGGGAATTATTCCATTGCAAAGATGAAGGTAAGCGTATCTTGTGAATTGGATATAAACCTATATGTTTATACAGGTAGCGGGTACCCGGCCCCATCAATTATTAGAGTGAGCCTCTTCAGCCCGGTCTCTCCACTAACTGAACGTAGCGGAAATAAATTTAGTAAGTTAATTATCTGCCAAAAGACTCCATATGGGAATTACTATCCTGAAGTTGCTATAGATTGCATTGAAGAATCCTATTCGTCATATTATTTAATTTTGTCAATTAGGCAGTCCACAGCTCCATCATCCTTCTTGAATGCGACTGTTAAATGGGAAATCAGAAATGCGCGTAAGGATCGTCCGATTGAAGTTGAGTTTGGAAATGACTATAATCAAATGGCTAGTGGAGCTACCGGACTTAGCTGGGACAAAGAAAATGTCTTGGATGCCGATTTAATTAAAGATGCCATCAGATTATCGGAATCTGCATATCAGAAACCTCAAAATGGGATTCCTAAAGCTGATTTGGTCGAAGGTGTTCAAAATTCTCTCGATTCCGCGGGCACTGCAATGCAATCAATTGGGAGTTCCGATACCAGCGCCGATCTGGATGGCACGGAGAAGTTGGCCATCAATGTTAATGGAAAGAATGTAGTATTCAGTACAATTTCTAAGCTTTGGAGTTATCTGGCTACCAAGTTAGCGGAACCCACCACCAATATCGGTGGCGACGCAGCTACTGCATCGAGCGCCAAGTCCGGATCCTCATTGGCTACGGAATTGGGCCAAAAGGAATTGGCCTCCAATAAGAAGCAGTCCGTTGATCCAACTTCCACTACAGATTATCCATCCTCTAAGGCATTAGCTGACTATGTAGGGGATGCAGTATCATTGGCTGCCGCAGACTACATTAGTGACAATGGTGAGCCATTTACTTCTGTGAATGACTTGCCAACTGATGTATCCAAGGTTTCTAATAATGATTACGCATTTGTCACCGGAACGGATGAGGCTGGAAATACCTACTATGATAGATATAAGGCTACCGTAGAAGGCAGCACTGTTACTTGGGGTAAGGAATTTAGGTTAAATAACAGTTCCTTTACCGCAGCTCAGTGGAATGCAATTACGTCTGGAATTACAGCTGCCCTCGTAGCTAGCTATAATAATCATTTAGCAAATAGCGATATCCACGTAACTACCGGTGATAAGTCTGCGTGGAATGCTAAGTATGATAAGCCTGCTGGTGGCATTCCTTCTATCGATTTAACTCAGGGAGTGCAGGACTTACTTAATGATGTGAATGATCCCGAAGAAGGTTCTTTGGTGGACCTGCTTGGAGATGGCGAATTTATTGGCGTAACAGAATCTAATGGGACCATCACGGCCAGTTTGATTGCAGAAACAGAGGACTATGAGGTATAGGCATGCATAAGCTGATTATGATTAAAAATAAATTGGTGCGGTTTGGGACGAAACTGGGTGCAATAGCGGCTCTCCCGCCGGTTGCGCCAATGACTTTACGTTTTCAATTTGGCGATAAGACTTATAACCCGATTACTGCTGGTGTAGGTTCTTCTGGTACGTGGACTCAAGTTTCGCATCCATCCTATAATATATGGGACTGGACGAATGAGAACACTAGCTGGGCCACGGCATTTGGCAGTGGAAGTACCACTAAACCTGGTGCATTCGCTGATTATGACAATAATAAGGTGAAAGTTATAGATGCTGGAGATACTTCATCGGTAACTGATTTCTCCAGACTTTTTCAGAATTGCCTTGCAATTACAGAGGTATGCCCCATTGATACAAGCAACGCAACTACCGCATATTTGATGTTTTCGCGCTGCGAGAATTGCACAGTATTCCCCGATCTCGATTTACGAAATGCGACTGTTAATCGTGGCGCGGCAGCCCTATATCAGCGTTGTTATAAGATGCGCAGAGCCCCTTCCATATTGTTTCCATCAACCCCGTTTAGCTTGTATAATCTGTTTTTTAGATGTTATTCTCTATCACAGGTTCCTCTATACGATACGAGTAGTTGTACTGAAATGAAAGGAACATTTTTTATGTGTGGCAGCCTAGAGCGCATACCTCAGTTCAATACAGCAAACGTAACCGACATGACTGCTATCTTTGAACTCTGTACGAATCTGATCGAAGTTCCAGATTTAGACACAAGAAATGTTACGAATTTGCTAGAGGCATTAGCATGTTGCCAAAAACTTGAGGAAGCTCCAGCATTCAATATCACTAAGTCTTGTGATATGACGAGTGTATTCGATGCGGATGCTGGCACACCTGAACCACATGACAGCTCATTGGCTGAGATTCCTGATTGGGACTGGTCAAAGGCTACATCCTTGGAAAAAGCGTTCAGAGGATGCACTGAGTTGACCGAGATTCCAGAGATGGCGATAAGCAGCACGATAACGAATGTATCTAATGCATTCGAGAACTGCTATAACATTAAAACTGGAATTAAATCCATGTATGATGTATTAGTGCAGATTCCGTCAATCCAGGGATCATCGAAACATGTTGACTGCTTTAAGAACTGCGGAATCAATACCCCCGAAGGACGTGCCCAGCTGGAGCAAATCCCTGAAAGTTGGGGCGGACTGCTTCTATAATTGACTGGAGAATAGTTTATTATGGCAACAATGAATTTGATTAAAACCTTAGGTAAAACTAAAAGATACATATTTGCCAAGCTGGCTGAAAAAGCCCAGAAGGCCCTTGCTGATGAAGACGGCAATAACATTAAAACTACTTACTACCAAAAGTCAGCTGATGGACTTCCTATAATTGGTGTAGCAAGTCCATCGGAATTGGGTGGCTATGCGGCTCCGACTAAAAGTATGGTAGTTAATGCTATGCCACCTGCAGCTGATAGGGATCCAACTACCGTATATCTAGTTGTGGAGAATACAGATGCCAGTTAATTTCAGTGGCTTCAAAACTAAGGAACTTCGATTTGGTGGCATTCGTATATCTAAAGCATATATTGGAAATGAATTGGTATATGATAAGCCGTACATCAGGCTGAAGTTCCATTTTGATAGAACGAGTGTTAATCCAAGAGGTAAGTTTGGCCCAGCTGCTAGGGCAGCTGGTGCTGAATGGATATCCACTTCGAATCGTCAGATTTGGTATGCAGTTGTCCCGCTCTACACTGGAGGCGCCGGCGCACACGATTCTCTATTGGGACTTGGCAAGCTATTCAATGCTGAAGGGTCCGACGAACCAGGCATGTTATTAGAATCGCAATTAGGGACTTGCCAAGTTCTTGAGATAACCGGTGAAATCAATAGGGTTGAAACTATTGATAGGATATTCCAAAAGTGCACCGCCATCACCAGCGTTAGTAAAACTGGATTCTACGCCAAATTTGCCGCTAGCACGGTATTAAAGAATGTTAATGCCGTATGCTATGAATGCACCAATATAACCGATGGTTCTTCCCTTAATGGGTACCTCGTATTGAAAGATGTGGCGTCAATTACTACGCATGCTGCCACATTTACGGGCGCGGACTCCGCGGCAAATTTGGATCAAATCCCAGTTGGGTGGGGCGGAAATCAAGTCCCGGTTTCTACCCTGACAACCAGCTCTAGATTGAAATGGTGGACCAATTATGACACCTGGGCAATCACGGCCAACGGTCCTGATTGGACAGATATGGATGGGGTTTATTTACTAACTACTTCATCCGTATCGTCCTATACCGGGGTATCAATGAACCGCACCCGCATCAAGGCTATTAACGGACTTGCGGCCGGCACTTCAAATGCACTATACTTCTATCCATGTTTCATGCAACGTGATGCGACCGTTCTTACCTGGGCGGTAGTTACCGAAGGCTATAATGGAATGCTGGCGGTCAACCAAGGCAACACAGATATGCCGGGAACCTTGGACTATACAACTTATGGCCCATTCAAGCATGAATTCGGGGTATATGACTCGACTCAAGATGTATATTTCTGCTTCTTGGTAACGAATGTCCCAATTGACAATTGGACTGGGCTTACTGATAAGTATGGCATTTTGTTCAATCAGAACTTCAATGAAGATGCCAAATTGCGTTGGTTTGTCTGATGTGTCCATATAGCGGGGATAAATAAGCTATTGGCCGTTCGGACACCGCGGCCATTCTCCGGTATTTTACTAATGGTGCGGGTGTTCTTTTTGTCGGATATAATGTATTTTTGATAAAGAAAAACACTATATTCGAGGCATTATTATGGCGACTAGTATCCCCGCAAAGCAGCTGCATGTTGCCCGCGCAACCCTTGCTGAATTAAAATCCCAATTGCTTGACCGTGAGGCCGGATGGTGTGAGTCAGACCGGTCCATGTATTATAAAGACGGCGAAGATTTACGACTGATCGGTCCCGCCCCTGATCCCTGCCCTTATGTTTCGGGTGCACGGGGTTTTGTGTATTTCAATAAGGTCGATGGGGATGATGCCAACAATGGCGCTTCCCTCGCCACGCCGGTTAAATCGGAGAAACGATTGATAGCGCTTCTTCGTGAATATCAGTATGATGGGATTTTTCTGACGAGGACGGTTGAGGCACCTGCCGATCCCGGCGATGATTCCGGAGAGTCCGAGGTCATAATAGACACCGGGATAGCTTATAAATGGAAGCGCCTCTATATCACCGGCGAAGGCTGTCCCATTAAGGTTATTTTTGGGGAGGTGGCGGATGCCCCGGCGCCTTCAAGCGCGGCCGTTGTCAATTTGGATGCGGTGTTTGTAGAATCCAAGTCTGGCATTTCAGTGGCTGGCACCATGACCCGTCCGGTGAACCTGTCCGTCTTTACAGAGTGTGGCACCGTGCAGATTCTGGACAACCTCACGCCGCTTCAGCTAAATATCAAGGCAGCCGAGCTCATATTGCGGAGTCCGGTATCCACAGCCGAGCTTCATGTTGATGCCAAAGTATTGGGAGCCGTGGAGGGACGTTTCGAGATTTGTGGGTATGGCTATGAAGATACGCAATCCCCGTGGACTACGGTTATACCATCTAGTAACAGCACTATCAAGGCTGACACTCTCAATTGGAGCGGAAATGTTCAAGGAATCATCAGCTTCAATATGAGGGATCAAGACACATCGGTCCGAAACCTGGATGTTCAGATATCGACCCTCATCATGAATGGCCAGTATTTTGGCGGTAAATGCTGCCCGGTTCTTGGCGCTATGAACTATTATAATGGCGAAGTGACCGGGGAGATAGGCTCTATCATCATAGTTACCAACGGTCAAATTCAGAAACGCTCTAGATGGGCACATGACCTGATCTTCTATGATACCGACTCCGATAATAATAGTGTCGTAAGTAGGCATTGGAAGCCGACTGCCCGAGTATCGCTGCATCTGGTTGATAGAAGCTCTCCTTCGGACATATTCATTGACCCGGACCAAGGAGATGACCGCTATGATGGCTTAACGGCCAGTCGGGCCGTCCGGTCGATTCGAGGTCTGTACCGTGCGCTGAAGCTGAATTTTGACCCAGGTTATAACCATAGTCATGGCATAATTAGTTTTTCTAGGCCGGTTTCCCTTCATATATTGGGCGGCCCTGCCAATGACAATAGAGGGCGTGCCACTATTCCTCCTACATCGGCGTATTTGAATTTTTATGTTGCCAGAGAACTGGTAGGGGACGATGATTTGGAGCAAGGCAAGTCTTACGACCTGAACTTCCAGTTCTTGGAAGTTTTGCCAGAGACTCCTAACCTCAGCGTTACGCTAGGGTATTTGAATACTGGGGTATTCGCCACTAGCGGATTTAAAAACTTCTGTATCAGAAATTTCCATAACTCAAATGGTTGCAGCATCTCGGTGTATGACCAAATAGGCATAAATAACATAAAGGAGGAAGGGCAGAGAGAATCCTATTATGACTATTCGATCACCAGAGTGGGTTATGGCGGTTGGTGCAACTTCACCGGCAAGAGCATAACATTATACGGAAAATTCCATAACCTATATGCCGACGCGACACAATACGTAGTAATAGACGATAATAGCACAGGCGTATTTACTGACTCATCTGCTGAAACCACATCGGGAGTCACCGTTCTTAAAGCTGGAGAAGGCGTCTTCGTAGGCACAAGGTATAATAAGCTTAGAATAGGGGGAAGCACTACAATCGAAGCATGTTCCTATGTCAGCGGCAATGTTCAGTCCTTAGCCGGCTTCGTCTCTATCGCGTGTAAAAGTATGCAAGCCAAACTCGGAACTGGGTATATGCGAGCAGGGCTAAGAATAACGGCAGACGAAGTTCGCCTAGACGAATGTTTCGCTGGAAGTAGCTACAACGGCAGTTTCCCGGGATCGGAAGTGTGGATACATGCTAACAGAGTTATTGGCACATCCAACATTCCTTCATACTATTACATGTCATTCCATATCGACTGCTTGGAACTCAATCTTCCGATGACTATCTTTAGCAATAGTGGAGGAGTCTTAGACATCAATGCCAAGGAATGTGCCAAGCCAATATCTGTTCATGCTATGCGGCAGATAAATCTGGATATTGGAATTATGAGGCGCGAGGTAATTTTCCTTTCTGGCGGACCTTATACCCCATCTGCCCAAGTCAATACTACGGCGGTTATAAAGATAGGAAAGTACTTAGATAGCAGCGGCTATGCATCGACTTGCCTCCTCACAATTATGGCTGACGATGGCCAGTATATCCGAAAGGACATAACCCTGGATGTCGGCCATACAGATAGGGGCCTAATCAACTGGGCTAATGGAACGTCATTCTCGCCTACTTACATCAGGGCTAAGGCTAATAGCTCATCCGTGGCAGGGGACTCCGCATACTCCAACCTTGGAAAGAACTATCCGGCAAACGCGGACTGCATGATAACAATCTTAAATAAGATTATGTCCGCTGAAGTTGATCTCGTGAGCAAATCTGTAACCGTCGCAACCGGGAGCACCGCTGGAAGCGTAACGCTGGATAATTACAAGTATAACGAGATAGCTACAGTTCCTGCAGAAATCACTGACCTGATAATCAATGTCCCGGCTGCTTCTACCGGAAAGCTTCAGGAATGTGCATTCCAGTTTAGCTTGCCTGACAATGCGGCGCTAGCTTCAGTCATTGCGAAGACGCGGGCGCAGAAACTTCCTATGATAGCCCCATCCGCATTCGCCAGCGGAAAGATATATCAGGGGACGAGCGTGAACGGCCTTGTCACTATCGCCGAATTTACTGCACCTCAAGGCGTCGTGATAGGCGGGCGATTCTATCCGACGGTGACGATAG
>AUXO010380464.1_pt1 | contig 10231 bp, 9 predicted proteins | sample 768731 | NCBI WGS metagenome assembly AUXO01 (sample SAMN02715735, study PRJNA202380) | gut metagenome | biome: sheep rumen | host: Ovis aries | place: New Zealand: Palmerston North | reverse complement strand
CTTCTCGCAGGAACGGTGCGATATGTTCCTTGTCATAGCGCAGATACAGAATGAACGTTGCCGCGCAGGATATAAGATGTCCGGCCGCAAAACAGATCATGATGACACTGCCGTCCGCATGCATAAGCCGCACTGCAATCAGCGATGTAACTGTTCCGACCAGGAATCTGATCAACTGCTCCAGCGAGAGCAGTCTGGCCGTAAATCCCGGTGATTTGAATGCCTGGTAAAAACCTCTCAGCCCTGCCAGCATAAACTGCAGAATAGCACAGAGAGCTATAAGATACAGCGAAGTCTTCAGCAGAGACGCATACAGAATACTGCCTGATACGGCTCTTTCCGCAAGCGTGCCTGCCGCAGCCGCAATCACCGCACCAAGACCCGTTCCGATTACTGCACAAGTGCGCGGAATACGCCGGCGCAGCTCACCTACCGTTTTGACATCACCGCGGTCAGCGTAACGGATGATAACCCTGGCAGAGGCTGCCGGAATGATCATGGCACAGACAATATAGATATACAGTGCAATCGCTTCCCCAACAGCCGTAAATGCATACATGCTGATGCCTGCATTTCTGCCGAGAATCACTGAAGCAATGAAGTTCAGCAGAAAATACAGAAAAATACCGGTCAGAGATACAACTGCACCGGTATCGCGGTTATTCGCGGTAAACCCTTTCCGATTGCTCATCCTTCGTTCTGTGCTCCGCTGCCTTCCTCGGTCTCTTCAGTCACTTCTTCTTCCGCAGCATCCGGATTATACAGTCCTTTTTCTGCATCGATGACATAATGCAGGAACTGTCTTCTGTACTGTTCGTGATTCTTGTCGGTCCATTCAACCATCAGCTCCAGATCCACGGAACTCTCCGCACATTCGCCGCTGATGACGATTCCCTTTACATACCCGCCTTCTGCGTAGGTCTGATACGGGATCATATTGAACTCGGCAGAATCATAAATACCGATATTCGGCATCATCTTGTGTGCTTCCGCATACGGTGTACCGTTCTCCACCGCCAGCATCGCTATATCATACATGGCAATCTGCACCTGATCGAGAATAATGTAATACCGGTATGTCCCGTCAGGCTGGCCTGCCATCTCCCCGCTGACCGTATAATACGGCGTTGCGGACTCGTATTTCGTGTTTTCTTCTATCGCTTTATAGTAACCTTCATATGCAGTCTGAGACGCGGCTGCCGCATCCGGAGCCTTCTTTACACAGCCGGTCAGTATACTCAGTGCACAGATCAGTACAAACAGTTTTCTCATAATTACCTCTGAAAAATTATAGCATATAAAACAATCACAAAAAGAAGTATCCCGCAGGATACTTCTTTAAACGATTTACTTGAAGGTTACAACGTAATAGTTCTTTTTGCCCTTCTTCAGAATCGAGAATTCACTGTCGAAAGCTTCATCTTTCTTCATGAGGGTATCAATGGCAGTGATACGGTCACCGTTGACCTGTACGGATCCCTGCTGAATCAGTTTTCTTGCGTCGCCCTTGGAACGGCTGATACCTGCCGCAACCAGTGTATCGATCACGGATGTACCGTCTTCGATTTCAATCTTCTCGGCATCCGCAAGACCTTCACGCAGTTCCTGTGCAGTCAGATCACGGATAGAACCGCTGAACAGTGTTTCCGTAATCTTGAGAGCTTTTTCAAGTCCTTCTTTACCATGCACCATCTCGGTCAGTTCAGCAGCGAGTGCTTTCTGGGCAGCTCTCTGTTCGGGATGTTCCTGCATCTGCTTTTCGAGTTCCATGATCTCTTCCGGACTTCTGAGACTGAGTCTCTTCAGGTAATCGATGATATCCGCATCCTGGGTATTCAGCCAGAACTGGTAGAACTCATATGCATTTGTACGCTTCGGATCAAGCCAGATGTTCTTTCCTTCGGACTTGCCGAACTTGGAACCGTCACTCTTGGTGATCAGCGGTGATGTGATACCGAAGACAACCGCTTCATCACCGATCTGCTTGCGGATCAGTTCAATACCTGTGGTGAGGTTGCCCCACTGGTCGGAACCGCCGATCTGAATCTGGCAGTTGTGTCTCTTGTAGAGGAACAGCCAGTCAATTGCCTGCAGGATGGTATAGGAGAACTCGGTGTAGGAGATACCTGTTTCAAGTCTCTTCTTGATCGTATCCTTCTGCAGCATGTAGCTGACATTGAACAGCTTGCCGTAGTCACGCAGGAAGTCCAGCAGCGTCATACTGCCGAGCCAGTTGTTGTTGTTCTCCATAATGGCCGCATTGTCGCCTTCAAAGCTCAGGAAGTGCGCAAGCTGGTCACGGATGCAGTCGGCATTGTGCAGAACCTCTTCATGCGTCAGAAGCTTTCTTTCAGTGGTCGGACGCGGATCACCGATCATGCCTGTAAAACCGCCGCAAAGTGCAATCGGTCTGTGTCCCGCATTCTGGTATCTGCGCAGAAGAATGATCTGCTGCAGATGACCTACATGCAGTGAATCAGCCGTCGGATCAAAACCGCAGTAAATAACGGTCTGTTTCTTCAGCTGTTCCGTCAGGCCTTCTACGTCGGTGCAGTCTTTTACAAGACCGCGCCATCTGAGTTCATCAATAAATTCCATTCTTTCTCTCCTCCGGACGCATATAAAAAGCGTCCCTATTTCTAAGGACGCCTCAGCGCGGTACCACCTTAGTTCACAGACAAAAAGCCCGTGCTCTTACCAATCCCTTTAACGCAGGGGAACACGCCCGGCCTTTTGAGACAGGGAGCTCCCGGATGTATTCACAGCAGTTTTCCTTGCCCTTGCACCGACCGGGTCTTCTCTTTGCGGCTCCACTGCAGTTACTTGTTCCGTTCTCAGCTAATGGAATATTACCATTTTGCAAAACAATGTCAATTCTTTGTTGTCTGCCTCGGTGTGAACAGATAGCTCAGTTCAATCTTCGGATCCACCGTCTCATCATTCTGCAGCATCTTGGTCATGACACGCATGGATACTGCCCCGAGATCATACGACGGAATCGAGAAACTGGATATCTGCGGACGCATCATCGCATTGTACTTCGTATCAATGACACATACGATTTCCATCTCATCCGGAACCGAAATGCCGCTCTCTTTAGCCGCGTTCAGAATTGCCATGGCCTGGGAATCACGATGTCCGATCATCAGATCATACTTGTGATCCTTCATCCAGTTGCTGAGGAATGCATAGGATGTGCGTGTATCGGCGGGAATCTGCAGGAATCCGTCAAATTCCAGTCCCTTGCGTCTGAATGCAGCCTCTGCACCTTTGACCATCAAAGAACAGGAATACGGGTTCTTACGGTCTTCGATAATCGCAATCTTAGTCTTGTTCTCCTCAAGATACTTGGAAGTCAGCTCATTGATTGCCTTTTCAATATCCACATATACACAGCAGATATTGTCAGCTTCGATCTGATTGCCGATTACCACAATCGGAATATTGTATTTGGACAGTTCCTGCATCTCAATCATCATCAGCTTATCATTGTAGATAACAACACCGTCCACGTTGGATTTGATGATATCCTCAATGATATCCTTGATGTCCGTGATTCCTTCCGTAATGGTATGCAGCATAATGTTGTAGTTATAGATTTTTGCAACATCAATCAGTCCGTTGATAATCTGACCGGTATATACAAAACTCGCTTCCGGAACAACCAGCGCAATCGTAGTCGTCTTCTGCAGCGCCAGTCCCTGTGCAATCGCATTCGGCTTATATCCAAGTTTTTCTATCGCTTCCTGGACACGTTCACGGGTAGGACCTTTAACTACGTTGCTTCCGTTGATGACACGTGACACTGTTGCAAGTGATACACCTGCCTCCTTCGCAACGTCATATATCGTAACTCTTTTCATCGATCTTCCCCTTCCTAAGAAATCATTCGTCGTCTTTCTGTCCCAGCAGCTTCTGCAGGGATTCCGTCACCTTTTCAGCAAGATCGAGTGCCGTTGTCTTGACTTTAATAAGAGCATCCTGAACATCCGGCTTTTCCATAAAGTCATTGACGGCTTCATTCAGGTTTTTAGTGCTATCCTGGATTGTTTCAGCAGCACGGTTCAGTGTACGGCTGATCTCCTGACGCTTCTCTTCAGGAACATTGGACTCATAGGACTTCTTAACGGATTCCGTAATATCTTTTGCCTTGTCATTGACGCCGCTGAGTGTGCGCTGAACGCTTTCATTTGCCTTCAGTTCTTCAAACTTCGCTCTGGCAACATCAACCGCCTTGACTGCATTGGCCTTGATGAAATCAACTGTCTTGGCAACGTCGACATCATCCAGCTTCGCCTTCATATTGCGGGTGAATTCAGAAGTCTTATCCTTGGCGTCTTCTGCCATGGTTTCAGCTCTGTTTCTGACATTGGAACGGAGTTCTTCCGTCTTCTTCTTAAGCACATCAATGGAGTCATCCACAGCATCAAGCGCTGTATCAATCAGGTCTTCCTTTTCGTCCTCAAAACTGTCCGTACTTACAAATCCGGGCACTTCAAGACCGCGGTCTACATCATCATCAACCGCATCCTTGATATCTTCTTTAATATCTTCCTTGATCTCAGCTGCCGCTTCCTTAGCATCCTCAGCATGTTCCTTGACAGCTTCAGCGCCTTCCTTTAATTCATCAGCGGTATTCTCAGCAGCCTTTTCCGCTTCCTTCTTGGCTTCCGCACTGATTTCCTGAACTTTCTTCTTCAGGTCCGCAACGGTCTTTTCGATGGAATCGATCGGTTCGGAATTATCATCCATGATATCACGTTCTTCATTCTCATCAAGGAATTCAGCCGTATTGCCTTCCAGATCACTGGCCACAAGATTCATCTTTGCACGGACATCTTCCGCCGCATCTCTGAATCCTTCAGCTACTTCACGGATATTCTCTTCCAGCAGTTTCTTATCGTCCTCAGTCATTTGCCTTCTCCTCTTCCGGAGCTGCCTCAGCAGCGTCCACCACTTCGGTAATTTTAACGGTATCAACAGGAACAGCCGTTTCCGGATGCTGTTCACCCGTAAGCTGATCCTTCTTGGATTTAATTGCATTCTGAATGTTCTGCAGCGTATCCGTCACAGCTGTACGTACCTTGCCGATGCCTTCACCGGCAGAATTGGAAGCTTTACTGATGCCGCTCTTTGTATTGGCAGAAACATCATCAATCGTCTTGGACAGATTGACCACTGTATCCAGCGGAGACTGCAGTTTTTCGATACTCTCATCGACCTTCTTCAGTGTCGGATCAAGACCGCTGACGGTTTTGGTCAGTTCATCAATCAGAACCCATGCCTTCTTCAGCAGAATACAAAGAAATACCAATGCAACTGCACCTACGATAGGCAGCAGACCGGACGCAACACTGCTCAGACTTAAAAACAGTTTATCAAGCATATACAATCACCTCGTCACCTAAATTATAAAGATGAATGAAACAATTTTCAATAAATATGTTAGCGCTTAACTGTGTACCTTCTTAAACTTCACTTAAACTTCATGAAATCGCTTTAAATACTGCCTGAAAGATGTACAGTAAACCGCTGGTATTGATAAATGAAAAAATGCCGGTGCTTACCGGCATTCACATAATTTCAGACTTATCAGACGGTTTTCTTGAGCATTTCCGCAAGCCAGTAGATATCCTTGCTGCTCATGAACAGGAATACAGCAGGTTTCTCTTTGGCAAGGATTGCGGCACCCTCTTCCGTTTCAGGAAGCACTGCCGATCCCGGAATACGCTTCTGCAGATATGTGATATCAATATCAGTACCGTCCTGCTTGTCATCGATGGATGTAAACTCGCAGAGATATACGGCATCCGCCTTTTTGAGCTGGGCAGCGAAGTCATCCGCAAAATACAGAACCCTGGAAGCACGGTGCGGTTTGAAGATAGCGACCAGCTTTCGGTCCGGATATCTCTTTCGCGCAGTGTCAATTGTGACACCTACTTCCGTAGGATGATGTGCATAGTCATCGATATAGATGTTGTCATCGATCTGCTCAATGACGAATCTCCGTTTGACACCGCTGAATGAAGCAAGACCTGCTTCAATATCCTCTGCAGTCATGCCTTCCAGAATACCGATGCCGATGGCCGCCAGTGAATTCAGCAGCATATGCCTTCCTACAAACGGAAGCTCGAAATGACCGATATTCTTTCCCTTGAAGACAGCATCGAACGACATACCGTCACTGCGCTCAGAGATATTGACTGCCTGCAGATCATCCGTATCCTCGATACCGTACCAGTAATGATCGATATCCGGATTCAGATCCAGCATTCTTGCCTGTGCGTCTTCGCCATACAGGAACATTGCTTTCTTTACGTTACGTGAGAATTCCTCGTATGCCGAACGGTAGTCAGCCTCATCCTTGAAATAGTCCACGTGGTCGATATCTACGTTAGTAACAACTGCATAATCCGGATGGTATGCACAGAAATGTCTGCGGAATTCATCAGCTTCCAGACAGAAATACTTAGTGTCCTTATCAATGTGACCGCTGCCGTCACCAATCAGCCAGCCTGTATTGCCCATGCGGTTCATCATCGCAGCCATCAGTCCCGTCGTCGTTGTTTTGCCATGACTGCCTGCTATTGCAATAGTGCTGTATGAGGTAAGAAAACGCCCGACAAATTCATGGTACCGGGCGCATTCACATGTATGGTTATTTCTTGCAGCGATTACTTCCGGGAAGTCTTCCAGGAAGGCATTCCCGATAATAACGTTCATATGATCATGAATATTGCCCGGATCAAAGGGATAGATGGGTATGCCGCGCTCAACAAGCCCCTCTTCAGTGAAGAAGTGCTTTTCCTGATCACTGCCGCTTACCGCATAGCCCAGGTCGCTGAGCATGCAGGCAAGTGCTGCCATACCGGTTCCCTTGATGCCTATAAAGTAATATTCATGCATATTCAGGTTACTCATCCTTCAGGGACGGGAAGGAAATATCATCATTGCTGAAGACGGTTGTCTGATCAATCTCTTCAGGTGCCGGTTCACTGACCGGAATATCAAGACTGTCCAGTGTATCGAGCAGATCGTTGACATCATTGTTGGTGTCTTCTTCCGCAAACAGACTCGGCTGCTCTGCCGGAGCTGCTGCTTTCGCAGTGTTTTCCTTGAATGATTCATCACGGATCTTCAGGATATCATCCAGAGAGAACTCAGGAATCTCGTCTTCTGCTTCTTTTGTAGCAGGACTTGCTGCGAGCTCTTCCATCTTGTTGGACTTTTCTACTGTGGTCTGAATATTGCTGGGCTGTGCATCAATATCCATACCGTACATCGGTGAAATAACACTGGAGACATTCTCTGTCTTGGAAGATGCCGGACGGCCTGTTTTGCCGCTTGTCTGAACAGCATCGACATCCTTTTCATCTACACCGAAGATCGGGCTGATGACCGGTGAGAAATCATATACCTGTGCCTGCTTTTTGCTCTTAGCGGAAGCTGCAGGTGCCTTGGGAGCTGCCGGTGCGGCCGGTTTTACAGCCGGTTTAACAGGTTTTGTGCCGGAGAGTTCATCAACGGTAAGACCGATTGTCTTTCTGCTTTCCTGAACAACAGGCTCCTGCGGCAGAGGTTTCGGATCTGCACGCTGTACAGTCGGCTGCTTGAAGACGGATTCCTGACGGGAGTCTGTCTGTGCTGCTTCCGTACGTGCAGATACAGGAGTCTCAAACGACTGTGTAACATCAATTCTGCTCATGGAAGCACGTTTTTCTTCAACTGCAGGCTTTACGGGCGCTGCCGGTCTGGCTTCCTTCTTCTGAACAGGAATTTCTTCTTCGAGATCGTCTTCATCAATAACCTCTTCTTCATCAAATAAGAGATTCTTTAATTTATTCAGCATGCAAATCATCCTTTCTGCTTTAAATAATATTTTATGCCAAAACAACTGTCTTGTTAAGTAATTTAGCTGTCTTCCGCCGGTTCCCCTGTCTCTTCAGGTGCTTCCGGTTCCGCTGTTTCTTCGGGTGTCTCCGGTGCGGCTGTTTCCTCCTGCGCCGGCACATTGATTTCATCACCGGAAATGCTGTTCCACTCATAGGTCTGCCCCAGTGAGGTATTGTAGTCCACAAACAGTTCATCAATGACACCGTTTTCCGGCGCAATATACTGGAACAGTTCAAGTTTCTTCTTCCGGTATTCGATCACCTGCTGATTCGAGAACGCGGTTCTTACTTCTTCTTCATTGATCGTCACGTTTCGGGCTGTCCTGAGCATCTCCGCGGCAATATCGGGTGCTTCACCCGGTGTGCATACGGAATAGAATTCCAGACGGTCCGTACTCATCAGAACAATGATGTAAGGATCCACGTTGTAGAGTACCGTATGGAACGGATGTTCGCGTCCTTCCGCATCCCGGAAGTTTCCCTCTGCAGAGGCTGCTTCTTCGGTCAGCTTCAGACCTGACTGCACAACCGGCGCATCCTTGTAGTATGCATCGGATATGATACCGGGCACATTGAGGTTCATGACAAACTGCGTGCCGTTATATGAAAACACATTACTGGTAATATCAGTACTGATTCTGCCTACCGACGGCTCAACATAGTATTTGTAATACGCATGATTGTACGCCGGTCTTTGTGCTTCGAGTTCCTGCACAGCAGCCAGCTTCTCATTCAGCCGCGCAGACAGAGTGCCTTCATACCTGGCACAACCCGCAAGCAGGATTGTCATCATACATACAGCAATCTTTTTCATCCGTGCTCCCGCCAACAATTTTATCACACTTTCATTCTGCCGGTGTGTGCTTCCTGCGGGCAAGCAGAAAGTATATCGGCTGTCCCTCTTCCATGAACCTGCGTTCATATTCGGTCACGGCATCTTCACTGTGATCATTTCTGCGGTAATCCACCGAAAGCTCGGCAATGTAGAATCCCCCTTCCTGGAAATACACCACGGAGTCCTCAAACAGATTCTTATTGTCTGTTTTCATTCTGATCACACCGTCTTCCGCCAGCAGATCCTTGTACATATCCAGGAATTTACTGCTGGAGAGTCTTCTCTTATGGGTGTATTTTTTCGGCCAGGGATCGGAGAAATTCAGATGTATCACATCAATCTCATGATCCGCAAACCATTCACGCATATTCTCGGCATCACCGATGATCATGCGTTTCACCGAAAGATCCGCATCTTCCGCTTCCAGTGCTTTACGGCATGCGACAGCCGCAACGTTGTGTTCCTTCTCAATACCGACCCAGCCGTCCTGCGGATACATGCGTGCCATCTCGTTCAGGTAATCGCCTTTGCCGGTGCCGATCTCTACATGAAGCTTCTCACAGCCGAACAGTTCTTTCCATTTGCCTTTGTATTTTTCTGCATCCTGCAGGGCATAGTCCGCATGTTCTTCCAGATACGGATCTGCCCACTTCTTTTTGCGCATTCTCATACTATCTGTTCCCTGCTGAAAAAAGAGGCATTACGCCTCTTCCTTCTTTCTAAAGACTCTCTTCTCTACATTGCCGCTTTCCGTCTTCTCGCCGGAATCATTTCTGTTTCCGAAACGCTTGTTGGAATTACCGCGGGATGCATTGCGTGGTGTCTTTTTCGGTTCAACATATCCTTCCGGTTTCGGTGTGCATTCTCTTGCGGAAACCTTGACCTTGCCGGTGCCTTCATCAACGTTGATGACTTTGACCTGAATATGATCACCTACATGAAGCGCTGTATTGATGTTCTCGGTTCTCGTCCAGGAAATCTCGGAAACATGCAGCAGCGCATCGGTACCCGTGAACAGGTTTACAAATGCAAAGCTATCACGGATTTCGGTGACAACTGCATCGAAGACATCACCTACCTGAGCAGTACGTGTGAGATCCTCAATAATCTTGTGTGCCTTGTCAATCATATCCTGCTTGGTATGATAGATAGCCACGGAACCGTCATCCTCGACATTGATCTTAACGTTGTCGCAGTCAGCGATAATCTGGTTGATTGTCTTTCCGCCTGTACCGATGACATCACGGATCTTGTCAACCGGAATCTTGAAGCTGACAACCTTCGGAGCATATTCGGAAACATGATCTCTCGGCGCGCTGATGGCCGTTTCCATGTTGTCCAGGATTTCCATTCTTCCCTTATGCGCCTGGGCCAGTGCTTCACGCAGAATTTCCTGTGTGATACCGGCAACCTTGATATCCATCTGCAGGGCTGTGATACCTTTTCTCGTACCGGCAACCTTGAAGTCCATATCGCCGTAGTGGTCTTCCATACCCTGAATATC
>AUXO016462117.1_pt1 | contig 10232 bp, 8 predicted proteins | sample 768731 | NCBI WGS metagenome assembly AUXO01 (sample SAMN02715735, study PRJNA202380) | gut metagenome | biome: sheep rumen | host: Ovis aries | place: New Zealand: Palmerston North | reverse complement strand
GAAACAGCGGGTGCTTCCCTATATTATACATGGGATGAAACTATGCCTACCGTTGAATCCGCCATGTATACGGAGCCGATCCCCGTACCGGAAGGAAATAACATTCTAACCGTGATTGCCATTGATTCTCACGGAATGAGTTCCGAAGTGTTTAAGAGTAATTATATTTATTATCCGTAATGAAAATAACCGTATTAACTGTAGGAAAAATTAAAGAAAAGTATTATCGGGATGCGGTGGCCGAATATGAAAAACGTCTGTCCAAATACGCTACGATAAACATTATCGAAGTGCCCGATGAAAAGACGAAAGAAAACCCAAGCGATGCAGAACTTTTTCAAATATTGGAGACGGAAGGAAATAAACTTTTGTCAAAGATTCCGGAGAGTGCTTATGTAATTGCCCTGGATATCGCCGGAAAGAAGTACGATTCCGTTGGATTTTCCAAGTTTATCGAAGAGAAAATGAATACCGGAAACAGTCATCTTTTATTTGTCATCGGCGGTTCTTTGGGACTCTCCCATGGGGTAAAGAAGCGTGCGGATGCAAAGATTTCCTTTTCGGACATGACGTTTCCGCATCAGTTGATGCGTGTGATTTTGTTGGAACAAATTTATAGGGGTTATCGAATTATGCGAAACGAGCCCTATCATAAATAGGATGGTGAAAATATGAAGTATCAGATGTATGACTTGATTGAAAAAAAGAAAAGAAGCGAAGCACTTACCAAGGACGAAATTGAGTATTTGATTTCCGGATATACAAAGGGTGAGATTCCGGATTATCAGATGTCTGCGTTTTTAATGGCGGTTTGCTTTAACGGAATGACGGATGAAGAAACCTATGAGTTTACCATGGCGATGGAACACTCCGGTGACGAACTGGATCTTTCTTCCATCCCGGGAATGAAAATCGATAAGCATTCCACCGGTGGTGTGGGAGATAAGACTACCCTTGTTTTGGCTCCACTGATTGCATCTTTGGGTGTACCGGTTGCAAAAATGTCCGGAAGAGGTTTGGGTCATACCGGCGGAACCATTGATAAGTTGGAAGCATTTCCGGGATTTCAAACGGGAATCTCTGAGGAGACTTTCCTTTCAAATGTAAAAGAGCATCATATCGCAGTAGCAGGTCAGACAAAGAATTTGGCTCCTGCGGATAAGAAGATTTATGCCCTTCGCGATATTACGGCTACGGTAAATTCCATTCCTTTAATTGCATCCTCTATTATGAGCAAAAAACTTGCCAGCGGTGCGGACGGCATTTGCTTGGATGTAAAAGTGGGTTCCGGTGCATTTATGAAGGATTTGGAGGAAGCAAAGAAGTTGGCTTCCACCATGGTGGATATCGGTCGTCGTGCGAATCGAAAAATGGTAGCCGTACTTACCAATATGGATGAGCCTTTAGGTTTTGCGGTTGGAAATACTTTGGAAGTTATGGAGGCCATTGATTCCTTAAAAGGAAACGGCCCGAAGGACTTTATGGAATTAATCTATGCCTTGGGTACCGAAATGCTTCTTTTGGCAGATGAAGATTTGACAAAAGAAAAAGCAAAAGAACTTTTGAAAGATGCTATTTCTTCCGGAAAAGCATACGACACGTTTAAAACCTTTATTGAAATTCAGGGCGGTAATCCATCGGATGTGGATCATATCGAGGATCTTTTGGATGCATCCTTTGTGGTAAAAGTTCCTGCGGAATTTGAAGGATATGTAAAAGAAATCCAGGCGGAGGAAGTGGGACGCGCATCCATGATTTTAGGAGGCGGACGTGCCAAAAAAGAAGATGTCATCGATATGTCCGTTGGTGTTGTTTTGCATAAAAAAGTGGGAGATACAGTGAAAAAGGGGGATGCCATCGCTACGATTTACGGAAATAATAAAGAGTCCGTGGACTTGGCTATGGAAAAAATAAAAGATGCCTACACCTTCTCAAAGGAAGCTGTGACACCGAAGCCGATGATCTTGGAGATTATCAAATAAATACGGGAGAAAAAGTATTTGGAAAAAGAACTTTTACTGAATATACCGGCCAATCATTTGGAGAATATCTTTGGCCAGTTTGATCATAATATTAAAATCATTGAGCATTCTTTAAATATCTCCGTTGTAAATCGTGGAGATTCCGTAAAGATTTTAGGTGATGAGTCTGCAGTGGAAGCTGCGAAGAATGTGGTAATGGAACTTTTGTCTTTGTCAAAAAGAGGAAATGAGATTTCCGAGCAAAACGTTCGCTATGCCCTTTCCTTAAAGGAAAACTTAAAAGATCATCCCATGGCTAAATTGGATGAGGATTTGATTTGTCATACCATCAGCGGAAAACCGGTGAAACCGAAAACCGTGGGTCAGAAAAAATACGTGGATGCCATTCGAAAGAAAATGGTGGTATTCGGTATCGGACCTGCGGGAACCGGAAAGACCTATCTTGCCATGGCTATGGCGATTACCGCATTTCAGGCCGGGGAAGTCAGCAGAATTATTTTGACCCGTCCCGCCATTGAAGCCGGAGAAAAACTGGGTTTTTTGCCGGGAGATTTACAGAGTAAGGTGGATCCGTATTTACGACCGCTTTATGATGCTCTTTATCAGATTATGGGAGCCGATTCTTTCCAAAGAAATATGGAAAAAGGTTTGATTGAAGTGGCACCTCTTGCATATATGAGAGGTCGTACTTTGGATAATTCCTTTATTATTTTGGATGAGGCACAAAATACCACACCTGCTCAGATGAAGATGTTTTTAACCCGTATCGGATTCGGTTCAAAAGCGGTGATTACCGGTGATGCCACACAAAAGGATTTGCCAAGCGGTGCGGTCTCCGGTTTGGATGTGGCATTAAAGGTGCTTTCCAAAGTGGAAGACATCGGAATTTGCAAATTAAGCGGAGATGATGTGGTACGTCATCCCCTTGTTCAAAAAATCGTAAACGCTTATGAGGTTTACGAGAAAAACCAGCATAAGGATCGTAAAAAGAAATGATGATAGAAGAAAAACAAATCTCTCCCAAGCGTTTTATTTATGTCTTTGGGATGTTTGTTGTATCCGTAATCAGTGTGTTTATTCTAGCTTACGGAAAGAAACTTCTTTTGGATCAGGCATTGTGTTTACTGGCTTTGTTTTTTTGCTACTGGGTTGTTTTTATCCTGTCTTTGATTCATCAGAGAAAAATCGGAAAATTTACCTATAAAGATACCACTTATCGAAATCTGTTTTTGATTTCCACATTAGGTTGGCTTCTTATGATTTTAACCAACTATATTCCGGATTTGTTTGGTCCGGTGCTTTTGGTTGGATTTTTATATGTAGCCGTATGTGACAGCAGTTTGTCATTGGCATCCTGTATTTTTATGGATCTTTTGTACTGTTTTATTACAGGTACGAATAACTACATTCTTTACTGCTATTGTATTTTATCGATTTTTGGAATCTTATTTGCATATTATCTGAAAGAGAACAAAAACGAGACGAGAATTATCAATTATCTTTTGATATTGATGATTCAGTTTTTTGTGCCCTTTATTTTCTACGTATTTACGTTCGGAAAAGTAAATTTGGATCGATTGAATCAGTTCGTTGTTTTGGCGCTTTTGTACACAGTGATTATTTATTTCGGTTTCGGGGTATTGGTTCGATTTGATCAAAGAGAAGAGCAGATTGCATACGAGACGTTTTTGGATGATGAGTATTCTTTGATTGTGGATATTATGCATTTTTCCATCGGTGAATACTTTCATGCCAGAAAGGTATCGGATTTGGCAAGAGAATGTGCCGCACAAATCGGTGCAAACGAACTCTTGGCTGCCTGCGGCGGTTTGTATTATCGCATCGGTATCTTAGAGGGAGAACCCATTGTCGATAACAGCATTAAAATCGCTCAAAAAAATTGCCTTCCCAGGGAAGTGGTGCAGATTTTATATGAATACAAAGGCATTAATCAGCGTCCTTTAAGTCCGGAATCTGCGATTGTTCAGATGGTTGATTCGGTACTTACAAAAGTGGAAGCCATGCGTGATGAAATGGACAGTTCCTGGAATCAGGAAATGCTTATTTATCAGACCTTAAACGAATACTCCAACGAAGGTATGTACGATGATTCGAATATTACCATGAATCAGTTTTTAAAGATTCGAAATGTACTGGTTATGAAAGGTGATTTGTATGACTATCGAGATAATCAATGACGGAAATTTCTCTTTGGATTTTGATATGGAAGAGGTGGCAAATCAGACCGTAAAGGGAGTTTTATCGGTTGAGAAATTCCCGGAGGACGCCTATGTTTGCATTACTCTTGTTTCTGAAGAGGAGATTCAAAGCATAAACAAAGAACAAAGAGACATAGATTCCGTTACTGATGTTTTATCGTTCCCTATGATACCATGGAGTTTCCCGGCAAACTATAATGAACTTTCCGATTTTTCGGATATCAAAGATCCGGAGAGTGGAGAAATTATGTTGGGAGATGTGGTTTTGTGTATTCCAAAGGTTGTTTCTCAGGCGAAGGAATATGGACATTCTAAAAGGCGAGAGTTTGCTTTTTTAATCTGTCACAGTATGTTACATTTATTGGGATACGATCATATGGAAGAAAATGATCGAATTTTGATGGAAGAACATCAAAATAAGATTATGGATTATATAAATATATCACGTGAGTAAAGTGAAGAATGAATTCGAAAAATAACAGTAAAAGTACAAATTTTTTGGTGCAGGGCTCCATACTTGCCATCGCATCCATTATCAGCCGTATTGTGGGCTTAATTTACAGAGTACCTCTTACGGCGATAATCGGAAAGACCGGTAATGATTACTATGGCACCGCATTTGAAATATACAGCATTATTTTAATTATTTCTTCTTACAGTTTACCATTGGCAGTGTCCAAATTGGTGGCCACCAGGGTGGAAAAAGGAGAAATGAAAAATACGATGAAAGTCCTAAAGGGGGCTTTGCTTTTTGCATTTGTAAGCGGAACTACTTTTATGTGCATCGTCTTTTTCTGTGCCGATATTTTTACGAATATTTTAAAAACTCCCTTAGCTTCCATCGCACTTCGGGTTTTGGCACCGGTAATTTTAATCGTTGCCCTATTGGGAGTTTTTCGTGGATTTTTCCAGGGCTTACAGACCATGATGCCCAGTGCCGTCTCCCAGATTATCGAACAGATTTTAAATGCGGTGGTATCGGTAGTGGCTGCCTTTTATCTGTTTTCTTACGGTTCGAAAATCGGACGTGTTCTTGGAAATAAGGAGGAGTATGCGGCGGCCTACGGCGCTGCGGGAGGAACCTTGGGTACCGGTGTGGGCGCCCTATCCGCACTCTTATTTGTGCTTTTTATTTACTTGGTTTTCTATAAAAAGTTTAAGCGAAGAGTGGTTCGGGATCATAAGCCAAACAAAGAAACCTACGGCCAGGTATTAAAACTTTTAATTCTTACGATTATTCCCGTACTTTTAAGTACGACGCTTTATAACGTTGTATCCATTTTGGATCAGGGTATTTTTAAGAATATGGTGACCCTTCAGGGATACGATAAAAAGACAATCTCTGAATGGTGGGGTGTTTATACGGGACAGTATAAGGTTTTAATCAATGTTCCGATTTCCATAGCTTCTGCCATGGCGGCATCTGCGGTGCCCACATTGGCTGCAGCATATAATAACAATAATATGAAACGTGTACGTTCTCAGATTCACAGTGCCACACGTTTTATTATGATGATTGCATTTCCTTGCACCATCGGTATGGCGGTACTTGCCGGACCCATTATGATGCTTTTGTTTTCCGACAGCGATCCCACTTCAGCGAAGATGTTGATGTTCGGATCCGTTGCGATTTTGTTTTATTCCTTATCTACCTTATCCAACGGTCTTTTACAGGGAATCGACAGACTTCGAATTCCGGTTCGAAATGCAGCCATCGCGTTGGTTTTGCAACTTGTTTTCTTGATCGTGGCATTACAGAAGTTTGATTTGAATATTTATGGCATGGTTTATGCAAATGCGTTTTATGCTCTTTGCATGTGCGTATTAAATCATTTGGCGGTGGTTCATTACAGCGGTGTTCGACAAAACATTCATAAGACGTATCTTTTACCGTTTTTGTCATCGGTGGTTATGGGAATTGCCGTATATCTCAGTTATCAATTGCTTCACGTTATTACGCATTCCAATGCGATTTCATGTGTTGTTGCCATGATTGTGGGCGTGTTTGTATATTTCGTGGTTATGCTTTTGGTTCGAGGTATTTCCAAGAAGGATTTGGCGAAGTTCCCTGAGGGAGATAAACTCATTTCCATTGCCGAAAAACTTCACTTGTTATAGGAGGAAACCGTGGTTTACGATTGTTTGGTTGTAGGTGGCGGTGCAAGCGGCATGATGGCGGCTCTGTCCGCAAAGGAAGAGGGCGCAAGCGTTTGCATTCTTGAAAAAAACAACTTGCTTGGAAAAAAGATTTTGGCGACCGGTAACGGACGTTGTAATTTTACAAATGAAAAACAAAACTTTGATTGCTATTTTTCCGGTAATCGTGAAGTGGCGGAAGAGGTGTTACACCGTTTTCATTTGGAACGCACATTGGTGTTTTTTTCGAAAATCGGTGTGCTTTCCAAGGTAAAGGACGGTTACTATTATCCAAGAAGTAATCAGGCTTCTTCGGTACGTTATTGCTTGGAAAAAGCGGTTATGGCAAAGGGCGTGGATTTTCGTCCTTCCACAACGGTGAAAAAAATAAAAAAGGAAAAGGATATTTTTGTGATATCCACCGACCAAGGAGAGTACCGTGCAAAGAAATGCATCCTTTGCGGCGGCGGAATGGCTTCCCCCAAAAGCGGAAGTGACGGTAGCGTTTTAAAAATCGCAAAATCCTTCGGACATCATGTGATTAAACCCCTTCCTGCGTTGGTACAACTTACCTGTAAGGAAAAGTTCTTTTTCAAATTAAAGGGTGTTCGTGCCATGGGAAGCGTAACCCTTTTCGTGAATGACAAAAAAACGGCTTATGATGAAGGTGAAATCCAGTTTACCAAAGACGGTATTTCCGGAATTCCCGTTTTTAATATTTCAAGACATGCTGTAAGGGCATTGGATCAAAAGAAAGAGGTATATGCTTCATTGGATTTGTTCCCGGATTTTTCCTTTGATGTGTTAGTTACCCATTTAAGACAGCAGCTTTTGTATCGTTCCTATCCGGTAACCATGAAGGACGGTTTGATCGGTATGTTAAACGAGCATATTATCGGTGTGGTTTTAAAGGAACTTCATTATTCCTGTGAAGACTCCACCAATTTGTTAAGCGAAGATGATATTCGTTCCATGGCCTTGCTTTTAAAGGATTTTCGTGTGCAAATCATAGGAAGCCATGATTTTGAGTCCGCACAGGTAACCAGCGGTGGTGTGGATTTAAATGAGGTGACAAATCATCTGGAATCAAAGAAGGTTCCCGGATTATATTTTGCCGGAGAACTTTTGGATGTGGACGGTATTTGCGGAGGCTATAACTTACAATGGGCTTGGTCTTCCGGATATATCGCGGGAAAATGCGTTTTGGAGTAGAGAATGCTTTTATTAAAACAGTTAAAGGTTCCTGTTTCCAAGGATGAAACAGCTGCTTTAAGAAAGAAAATTACAAAAGAACTGCATATTAAAGATTCGGAATTACTACATGTTTTGGTCTTAAGAAAATCAGTGGATGCCAGAAAAAAAGAGCAAATCTTTTTTATCTATAATGCAGTCATTGAAACTTCCGTAAATGAGAATTCGATTCTTAAGAAGAAGTATAAATTCGATGTGGAAGTCTATGAGAATAAGCCGTTTGAGATTAAAAAAGCCCTGCAGGATGCAAAGGGTGAGATTGTGATTATCGGCGCCGGACCTGCGGGACTTTTTGCGGCATATTATTTGGCCCTTTCCGGATTAAAACCCATTCTATTGGAACGGGGAAAAGACGTGGACCAAAGAAAAAAGGACATCGAAGAATTCTGGGAGACCGGAGTCCTTAATACTAAGAGCAACGTTCAATTCGGGGAAGGCGGAGCCGGTACCTTTTCGGACGGAAAATTAAACACATTGGTGAAGGACAGTTTCGGCAGAAACCGTTTTGTTTTGGAAACCTTCGTAAAGTTTGGGGCACCGGAGGAAATCCTCTATGACTATAAACCCCATATCGGAACGGATATTTTAATTCAAGTCATTAAAAATCTTCGAGAAGAACTTCTATCCCTAGGAACCACCATCCGTTATGAGACGAAGGTGGATGATTTTGTGATTACCCAAGGAAGAATTATCGGCTTAAAATTGGAAAACGGCGAGAATGTTCCTTGTAAACATGTGATTCTTGCAGTGGGACACAGTGCCAGAGATACATTTTTAAAACTGTATGAGAAAAAAGTAAAGATGACCGCCAAAGAATTCGCAGTGGGATTCCGTGTGGAGCATGAGAGAAGCTTTATCGATCGTCATCAGTATGGTGATTTTGCGGAAATCTTAGGCAGTGCACCTTATAAGTTGGCTTGTAAGTTGGATAACGGTCGCGGAGTTTATTCTTTTTGTATGTGCCCCGGAGGCTATGTAGTAAATTCCTCATCCGAAAAAGATCATTTGGTGGTTAACGGAATGAGCTATTCCAAACGTGACGGGAAAAATTCCAATTCCGCCATTATTGTTTCCGTTGGCGAAAAAGAGTTTGATTTAAAGGATCCTCTTTCTGCCATAGCTTTTCAAAGAAAGTTGGAACGTACGGCCTATGAACTGGGTAAGGGAAAGATTCCTCAACAGTTATTGGGTGATTTTGTGGCAAAAAAGGAATCCAATGGGTACGGCAGTTTTTCTTCCGCCCATAAAGGAGAGGCTTGCTTTTCTGATTTAAATCCTTTAATGTCCGAAGAGATGCGAGATTCTTTTTTGGAAGGAATGAAGCTGTTTGATAAGAAAATGAAGGGATTTTTCTCGGAGGAAGTGATTTTATCCGGCGTGGAAAGCCGAACCTCTTCCCCCATTCGAATCTTAAGAAACGAAGATTTGATGTCGGATGTAAAGGGACTTTATCCCTGCGGCGAAGGTGCCGGATATGCGGGAGGAATTACATCCGCAGCCATGGATGGAATAAAAGTGGCGGAGCGGATTTTAAAATATTATTTATAGATTAGGGAAGAATTATGGGCGAATATACACCTATGATGCAACAGTATCTGGAAACAAAAAAGGAGTATCCGGATTGCATCCTGTTTTATCGACTGGGCGATTTTTATGAAATGTTTTTTGACGACGCAAAAATCGTCTCAAAGGAATTGGAACTGACACTTACCGGAAAGGCATGCGGTATGGAAGAACGGGCTCCCATGTGCGGAGTTCCTTTTCATGCTGTGGACAATTATCTTCCTCGGTTGGTAAGCAAAGGATATAAGGTCGCAGTCTGCGAACAAATGGAAGACCCGAAGGAAGCCAAGGGGATTGTTAAACGTGAAGTGATTCGTGTGGTGACTCCCGGTACAAATATTGACAGCGCCTCTTTGGATGAAACCAAGAACAACTTTATTATGAGTGTGGTTTATCACGGAGATAAGTTTGGTCTTTCCTTTGCGGATGTATCTACAGCGGACTTTTATATGACGGAAGTGGATTCTCCATCGAAACTTTTGGATGAACTTAATAAGTATCATCCTTCCGAAATGATTTGCAATGAGGCATTTTATATCAGCGGTCTGTCTGTTGACGGGTTAAAGGATAAGTACCATTTGATGGTGACTTCCATGGATGCCACCTACTTTGACGATGCCTACGCAAAGGACGTTTTGCTTCGTCATTTTAAGTGCATGTCCTATGATGCATTGGGGGTTACGGATTTTCCAATCGGATGTTTATCCGCCGCGGCGCTTTTGTCCTATCTTATGGATACACAAAAATCAGATTTGTCCCATATGAATCGTATTACGCCGTATGTAAACGGAAACTATATGCTTATAGATTCCTCTTCCAGAAGAAATCTGGAATTGGTGGAAACCATGCGGGAAAAGGAGAAGAAGGGTTCTCTTCTTTGGGTATTGGATAAGACAAAAACCGCTATGGGTGCCAGATGTTTACGCAGCTTTATTGAACAACCTCTCATTCATAAGGATGAGATTGTAAAACGTCAGGACGGAATCGCGGAGATCAATAAGCATTTGATTTCCAGAGAAGAACTTCGTGAATACTTAAATCCGGTTTACGATTTGGAACGCTTGATGACACGTATTGCCTA
>AUXO013847598.1_pt1 | contig 10232 bp, 10 predicted proteins | sample 768731 | NCBI WGS metagenome assembly AUXO01 (sample SAMN02715735, study PRJNA202380) | gut metagenome | biome: sheep rumen | host: Ovis aries | place: New Zealand: Palmerston North | reverse complement strand
CTAATCCGGGAAAAATTACCGGATACTTGGCTCCCGGAGGTTTCGGAGTAAGAGTAGATTCACACGTTTACCAAGATTATACAATTCCGCCGTATTATGATTCTATGATCGGAAAATTAATCTGCTGGGGCAGGGACAGAAACGAAGCAAGAAGAAGAATGTACCGTGCTTTAAAAGAATATGTCGTAACAGGTGTTGAAACAACTATTCCTTTCCATCAAGCAATTGTTGAAGATGAAATATTTATGAGCGGAAATTTCAACACCGGATTCATAGATGATTTTTATAAACGCAAAGGTTTAGAATAAAAAATTTATACAATTTTGTATTTTAAAGCTTTCAGTGCAGCCTGAAGCCTGTCATCAACTTGAAGTTTTTGTAAAATGCTTGCAACATGGGCTTTTGTAGTATTTACGCTTATAACAAGGGTTTTGGCAATTTCCATATTGCTGTAGCCTTCTGTCATAAGTTTCAAGATTTGAGCCTCTCTTAATGTTAAGTCAAAATCTTTGTAAGATTGATTTGGCTCGGTATCAATTTGAGAGTGTGTAGTCGCTTTTAATACAATATTTGCAATACTCGGGTCAAACCATGCAGCACCATCTGAAACAGATTGAACAACTTGAACCAATCGTTCTAAATTTATTTCCTTTGAACAAAAAGCGTTTGCTCCTGCTTTTAAACTTCCCAAAACATCTTTTTCTTCACCATGAGAAGTTAAAATTACTATTTTTGCATCAGAATTAATAGAATGAAGAACTTCTGTTGCTTGAATTCCGTTCATATTCGGCAATCCCAAATCCATAATTACAAGTTCAATATTATTATTTTTAAAAATTTCAATCCCGTCTTCGGCGTTTGAGGCTTCGTATATTTTATCAATAAAATCAACATCTTCAAATGCTGTTTTTAGCCCAAATCTTGTCAACTCATGATCTTCTACTATAAGTAAATTTTTTTTCATATACTCAATTCCTCTTTTGCTAAACTTTCAGGGTTTAATTTTACGCTTTTTTCAAAATTTGATTTCGCTTCTGTTATTAATCCTTTGTTTTTTAAAACCAAACCGTAATAATAATAATATCTGTGATCGTTTTCGTCAATATATTTAGAATTATTTAAATAAATTAATGCAGTATCTAAATCATCTTTTTCAATTTCAATTTTAGCAAGATCAAGCCAACCGTCTTTAAAATTCGGGTTAATTGCAAGTGATTTTTTGATATAAGTTTGTTCTCTTGTTTTATCTAACAATCCCATTTGATAATAGGCTTCATAATTTTTTGAACTTGTAGATAAGATTTTTGCATAAATTTCTTTTGCTTTTTTGTCGTTAGAAAGTTTTTGATAAGTTTTTGCAAGTTTTACATCAGAATTTTTAGATCCATCCTTTGAACAAGCTTTTTTATAATAATTTAATGCCAAATTATAATCAGAATCTCTAAAAGCACAATCTCCCAATATATTCAGGGCTTTTACATCAGATGAATCAATTTCGATAGTTTTTTGAGCAAAATTTTTAGCTTTTTCGTACTCTTTTAAATCATAATAAACTACTGACGTTAGCGAATATATATCTTTATTAATATTTTTCTTTCCGCCAACGGCGGTTTGAAGTGTTCTAAGCGCTTTGTTTAATTCATTTTCATCATAATAATAGTATGCCAAATAGTATTTTTTCAAAGCATCATTTTTAGCGGACTTATACAATATATACTCTTTTACAGAATCAATATCTTTGTCAAAAATAATTGTATTTAATGATTTTTGGTTAATTTCATTAAAATATTTCATTGCAGATTTTGGATTTGCACCCATTGAATAAATTTCTGCCTTTAATTTTTTATAATTTAAATTTTTCGGATTTTTAGAAATAGCAGAATCAATATATTTTTGTGCTTGCTTTAAATCATTGGATTTCATATATCCAAAAGCCAAAATATAATTTGCATAATCAGATTCCATCAAAAGCGAAGTCTGTTTTGACAATTCTAAAGATGCCTCTTTACTCTGGTCATTATACATCATATTAGCGTACAATTCCGCCAAATAAATTTGATCTTTGTAAGTTAAATTATAATTAGGGTAATAAAAACTTTTAATATCTTCTTCAAGAAGCGACGCAATTTCTTCATCTTTAATTTTAGATATAGCAAGTTCTGAAAGATTAAAGAAACCTATAGATGCCATTTGCTTTGAAATATTTATGTAAATATAATCATTAGGAGCAACGTTATCAACAAGAATTTGGAAATCTCTATATGATGCCCGAACATTACTTTGCATAAATTTATTCATTCCGATAGTATATTGATTTTTTATTGAATTTTTAGACAATAAAGCTTTTTTTGTTTCAATATCGGGGTTTTGGTTTCTTAGTTTATAAATCTTAGCATTAGGCTCAAAAGGGCTTGCAGGCTTTAAAATACTCATATCAACCGCAACAGCACTCTGGGCCAAAATAAAGTTCAAAATTAACAAGGATGGGATAAATTTATTTTTCAATTATATCCTCCTTTTTTTCGTAGTAATAACTATTAAAAATATCTAAAACTTGTTTTTGAATATCATTTAATTCAGAATCAGACGCAATTTCATAAATCTGTTTTAAATTATAATTTTTTAAAATATCAGAATCCTGTTTACTCATTGATATTTTTGGATTAGTAATAAAAACTTTTGAAATTTTATCAAGGGAAATTGATAAAAATTCTTTGGTTAATTCAGGGTCAAAATGAGAACCCGCACCGTCAATAATTATTTTAACAGCATTTTTAATCGGCATTTTATCACGATAATGACGTTTTGAAGTTATGGCATCAAATACATCCGCAATTGCAAGAATTCTTCCGCCAAGAGTAATTTCTTTCCCTTTTAAATGTCTGTAATATCCTGTTCCGTCATATTTTTCATGATGAGAAGACGCAATTTCAGTTATCATCCTAAAATCAGATGACATGTAAATTTTATTTAAAATATTGTGAGTAATTCTAACGTGCTCTTGAATATGTTTATATTCTTCTTCTGTTAATTTACCTTCTTTTTGCAGAACGGAATCACGAATACCGATTTTGCCGACATCATGCAAAATAGCAGCTTTTTCCAAAACGGCTTTATCTTTTTGATTCATTCCGATTTTATCCGCCAAAAGTCCCGAATACATTCTAACCCTTGAAGAATGACCTGCCGTAATTTTATCTCTGGCATCTATTGATGTTGCAAGAGTGTCAATAAAACTTTCAAATAAAAGTTTCTGCTCACGATACATTTGCAGCTGCTGATCAAATAACTGAGCATTTTCTAAAGCTATACTTGCACTTCCGCCTATTGCAATCAACAAATCTTCGTCATTTTTTGTGAAAACTCCGTCAATTTTATTCAATACCTGAAATGCTCCTATTATTTCTCCGTTATTGTTCATAATAGGCATACAAAGAATAGTTTTAGTTTTATATCCTGTTTTTATGTCAACTTCAGGATTAAATCTTGGGTCAGAATATGCATCAGTAATATTAAGTGTTTCTCCGGTTTTTACGACATAACCGGCAAGACCTTTTCCGGCAGGAAATCTTATTTCTTGGCTTTCTTCAACCCCTAAAGCAACTTTAGACCATAATTCATCATCATCTTTATCCCACAAAAAAACCGTACAACGATCAGCCCTTATTGCATTTTTTGTTTCTTGTGCAATTACGGTTAAAAGTTCATCAATATCAGTTAATGCGGTAATAGACCGACTTATTTTTACCAACGAAACCAAAGGATCACTTTGTGTCGGTAAATAATAATCTAACCCGTTTTGAAGCTGTTTAATTCTCGTATTTATTGTATCAGATAAATCAAATTCATCATTTACTGTACTCAATTTCAAAGCATTATTGTAATGAATAAGAGCGATATCTTTATTATTTTTGGAAAAATTTATATTCCCCAGTACAAGCTCATTAACTAATTTTGACGTAATGTCTTCACTTCTTCCTGCCATAAAGGAAGAATCTTTAATAAGTAAAAGGCTTTCGGCATCATCAGGATTAAGCATATATTGAATAAATCCGCTTAAACTAAGACAGACAGATATTCTTTCTTTTAAATTTTCTTCACGGCTAATTTCGCAAGCCTTTTGCACAACCTTTAATGCTTGTGAATAGTCTTTAATATCAATTAATTTTAAACTTTTTTTTATAAGTTCAAAAGTGTTGTCTTGCTTTACCTTTACCCCTGTCATAAATCGCCTTCATAATCATTATATAATAATTTTAAATATTTAGCAAATCTTTTAATTCGCTTAATTCAAAATAATATCCGAAATTAATAAGTTCGCAAAATCTTTTGTAAGAATTTGGGGCAAGTTCTTTTATTTTTTCAACATTCATATTCAAACCTTGAACAAATCTTGCAAAAAGCTCGCACGGTTTATAATAATATTTTTGTAATTTATTTATTCTTGAACTTATTCTTTTCTGATGCCTCATGTATGATTTTAAACGAATATAATTAATAAAAGCCTTAGGAATTTCGGGAAAATCGTTTTCTATATTATCAATATTTAATAAAACTGTTTCTTTATTCAAAATATTTTTCCTTATAATTTTTACCCTGTCATATTTTAGTAAATACTTTGCGTCCGAATTTTTAATAAATTTTTCAAACTCTTTGAATTTTTTTGATCTCATAAAATTCGGGAATTCTGATCTTATCGCAGAATCAAGTTCTTTTATTTTTAATTTTATTTCTTCTTTTTTATTAAAAAGTTTAGAGCATTTAGAATTTTCATCAACAAAATTTGTCACAGTAATCAATTCATTTTCATAAAAATCTTTTAAATTATCATCAAATATTTTTTCTATCGTACCCCCTGATTTTGCCATATCAGATTCAATTTTAGAATGAATATGGTGGGCAAACTCATGAATAATTGTTGGTATTCTCATATTTTGCGGAGTTTTTGTTGAGATATCAATTCTGTTTTTTATATAAAAACCCTGATGTCCGCGAGCCTTTGTAGAAGTATGAATTTCAATCCCCAGCTTTTTTAAAAATGAAATCAATTCTTTTTCATCTTTCATAAAAAAATTATAAATCAAATTTTTTAAAAGTTGACTTTTGACAAAATATTCTTAAAAAGAACAATAACAACTCATACATTTATATGATTTATCTCAAAAAAGTTTGAGAAAAATCGTCGATAAGCCGAAAATAAAATAAGGATAGGTAGAACTATGAAATTAAACAGCGGAATTTATTATAACGATCGAGGTATAACCCAGTCAATTCGGGCTATGCATCTTCAAAGTGAAATCTTAGGCATAAGTAACGAAAACGTTATCGGCTTTGATAAAATCGGTTATCAAAGAAAAGAAGCCGTTTTATCGTCTTTTGCGGAATATATAGGACCTCACGCACTTTCAACAACAATTGATGATAAAGTCGGCCGTATAAATATTTCAGACAGCCCTTTAGATATTGCAATTGCAAATAAAGGTTACTTCCAGACACAAACAAAAGACGGAATTAAACTTACTCGTGACGGGAGATTTAAAATATCACAAGACGGAACATTAACGACATTAGAAGATGCTAAAGTTCTGTCAAATTCAGGTGTTGAAATTAAATTTCCATTCATTCCGCAAGATTTAAAACAAATCAAAATAGATAAAAACGGTAAAATTTCATTATTTAATCCTAAGACTTTAAAACTTATTCCTGTAGGGACTTTGGGCGTAGTTGACACAAACGGTCTTGTTGTTATGGACCCTAATATAAAACAAGGTTATAACGAATATTCCAACGTATCATTGCAGGAAGAATTTATTAAAATGATGCCTATACAAAGGAACTTTGATGCTAACAGACAAATGTTTATGCTCCAAAATTCCGTTTTAGGCAGAGCAATTCAATCATTGAGTCAATCATCATAATAAAGAGGTTTTACAGGTATGTATAATTTAAAAGGCATAATTTCAAAAGGTACAAATAACACGCTTGTTCAATTCGAAAGATTCGGACAAATTGCAAATAATTTGTCGAATTATTCCACTAACGGATATAAAAGCGTTTCTTTTAAAGAAATTTTAAAAGAAGACGGCTATTTAACAGGTGCACTCAGAACAGACTATTCGCAAGGGGCATTAAGACGTACCGATAATCCTTATGATGTTGCAATTGACGGTACAGGTTATATCCCTGTTACATCTGAAACCGGAGAAGTTCAATATACAAGAGATGGGGCTTTTACAATGGGTAAAGGCGGTTATTTGACAACAACTGATGGTTGGCTTGTCGGAGATGGAATAAAAATTCCGCCAAATTGTGCAAAATTTGTCATAAAAGAAAACGGTGATGTTTTTGCATATGATGAAGGAGATTACAAAGGCAAAAAAATCGGACATATTCCTTTAATACGATTTGATTATCCTGCGGGAATGGAACAGGCTGATATGAACAGAGTTGTTCCGACCGAAAACGCGGGAGAAGCAAGAATTGTAAAAAATCACGATTGTTTCAGACAAAATTATGTTGAAAGTTCTAATGTCAATGTTATGCAAGCATCAAGTGAACTTATGAGATTAAACGCATCAATGCTTGCAAGTATGCAAGTCCTAAAACTTGCGGATCAAATGTATAATAAAGCAATTAATATCAGAGAAGGATAATAAATAAAGAGGCTAAATTATGTATACACCAATGAACAGTATCGGAAAAGTATCATTAATGATGGATTTAATTTCGGAACGTCAAAGAGCGCTAGGCGCTAATTTGGCAAATGTTGATACCCCCGGATACGTAAAACAAGATATTGATTTTGGACAATATTTAGGATCCATGAACAGTCCTTTAGAAACAAAACTATCACAAAAACTCGGGCCTTCTGCCGTAACTTCTGACAGACTTGAAGGTCCGGTTAATCCGGCAGAAGAATTATTGAAAATTCAAGAAAATTCTTTATTATACACAATGGCAACCCGCAGAATGGGAAATATAATAACTGAAATGAAAACCGTTATAAATGTCGGTAAATAACAAGTAACATAATCCTGAATTTATTTTTAGGTTATAAAAAAAATTTGAAAGAAGGTAATATGGGTTTATTAGATTCATTTGATATAGGTTCTCAAGCATTAAAAGTTCACGGGAAAAGAATAGATGTTCACGCAAAAAACATCGCAAATATTGATACCCCGAATTATGTCAGAAAAATTCCTGTCCTGAATTCAACAGAAGATATTTCTTTTCACGGGATAATGAATGCTATGAAAAATGATGCCTTTGGAGTAGGGACTTTACCTGATTTGCAAGGCGGAGTAAATTTTACAGGAATCGTTGAAGATCCGACATTAGGTGAAAAAATATATAAACCCGGACATCCTGATGCTGATGAAAACGGATACATAAGAGCCTCAAATGTTAACCCTATGGTGGATATTGCTGATGCTTTAATGGCTCAAAGAGCATATGAAGCAAACCTTGCACTGGTTAATATAACTAAATCTATGGCACAAAGAGCAATTGAAAATATAAGATAACTTTTTAACAGGGAAAAATAAATTGAGTATAAAACAACAAGTTCCGGAATGTATGTTAAAATATCAAAGCGAATTTATAATGAAATTCGGTCAGATATTTCAGAAAGATTGTCAATCTTGGCTTGATATACAAAATGAACAAAGATTATATTTAGTTACGGGTGCTTGGTGGTTTTATTTAGGTGCTTTTGCGGCAGGATTTATACCGGGGAAACACGAAACTAACTATTTAAATAATTTACAATTTCATTTTTGGATTGGGATAGTTCTTTTTATCGTAATGATTTTTATCCAAATATCAATTGCGAATTCCGAATATCAAGATCAAGTAAAGAAAAAACTTTTTCCGAAACTGTTAAAGGTTTTTTCAAACAGTATAAAATACTCAAAAACTTCAGGAATGATAAAAAAGGGAACATTTATAGAATCGGAATTATTCAAAAAAAATGTTTGCGCAGTTCATTGTTGCGATACTCAGGATGCATTTGGGGGAGAATATAACAATGTGGAATTCAAAATTTGCGAAACAAATGTTGATTGGAACAACGGTAAAATAGGTAAACAAAGAGAAGAAAAAACTTTATTTGACGGTTTAGCAATGCATTTTTTATTAGAAAAAAATATAAATTCGATTGTACATATATATTCAAAATCAATTTTTAACAAGGCACCAAAAGGCTTTGAAAAAGTAGAAATTGAGTATGAAAAATTTAATAAAAAATATGATGTTTACGTCAAAAAATCAAAGGGCATATCTTCACAAATTGAGGCAAGATATTTGTTAAATGTAGCGTTTTTGGAAAGATTACTCGGAATACAGACAGGATTTAGGGTAAGCAAAATGAAATGTTCAGTATTTGGAAATGAAATGTTAATTTTATTAGATACAAGAAAAGATCTTTTTGAAATGAACCACTTATTTAAAAGTGTAAAAGATCCAAACCAATATAAACATTTGTTCAATGAATTTGCATCAGTATTTTCGTTTATTGATGTTTTGAATTTATCTAGTAAAACAGGACTGTAATATTTAATTTTCTAATATCCGATATCCATAAAAATAGATACGACTTTTAGCAAATCCCCTGTCTTAATCGGACAATTGCGGCACCCCATGTCATGCCTGCACCGAACCCGCACAAAATAGCGGTAGAACCAAGTTTTATTTTACCTTGTTTAACTCCTTCGGCTAATGCAATAGGAATTGATGCTGCAGATGTGTTCCCGTAATATTTTATGTTTGATATAACTTTTTCATCAGGATACTTCAATCTTTGTTGAATCGCTTCTATAATTCTTTGGTTTGCTTGATGAGGAATCAAATAATCTATATCTTCAGCTTTTAAATTTGCTTCTGAAATACATTCTTCAACATATTTCGGAACAGTCGTAACAGCAAATTTATAAACATCTTTTCCTGCCATATGGATTTTACCGTCATCAATTTTAGACGATTGTTCAACAAGAGGACAGTTATTTGACGGATATCTTAAAGAAATGTAATGTCCGATATTCCCATCTGCACTTATATTCAATCTGATAATATCATCAATCCCGTCATCAGATTCTGTTACAACAAGAGCACCTGCCCCATCACCAAATAAAATCGAAGTACCCCTGTCCGTCCAATCAACCAATTTTGAATTATTATCGGATGCAACAATTAAAATTGTTTTATAAATTCCGGAACCAATCATTCCTTTTGCAACTTGAAGTGCATATATAAGCCCTGTACAAGCGGCAGTTAAGTCAAATGCAGGAATCTTATTCGGGATTTGAAGTTTTGATTGAACATTGCATGCCAATGAATAAACTTCCGGAGGTGCAGAAGATGCTCCAATTATACAATCTATATCTTCAGGAGTTAAACCGGCATTTTCAATAGCCATTTTAGATGCCTCATACCCTAAATCGACAGCATCTTGCTCCCCGCTTACAACCCTGCGCTCTTTTATTCCTGTTCTTGTATAAATCCATTCGTCAGATGTTTCATACAATTTAGTTAAATCATTATTCGAAACCACAGAACCGGGTACATTATACCCAACACCTGCTATTTTTAATGGTTTAACTAAACTTGTCATACTAATTTCCTTTAAATGTTTTGTGCAATTTCTGAATTTATATCGTGATTAACAGCATTTACAGCCGCCCTTACAGCATTTTTCATGGCAAAAGCCGAACTTCTGCCATGAGCAATAACAGAAATTCCCCTTACTCCCAACAAAAGCATGCCGCCAAAACTTTCCCAATTAATCCTATTTAAAATTCTTCTTAAAAACGGTTTTGCCATCAATCCGATTAAACATCCTACAAAGCCGGATTTAAATTCAATTTCTATCATTTTTAAAAGCAAAGATGCAGTACCTTCGGTTACTTTTAAAGCAACATTTCCGGCAAATCCGTCAGCAACAACAACATCGGCTTTATTTACAAATAACTCTTTGCCTTCAACATTTCCGACAAATTCAAATTTACCGTTTTCTTGCATTTCTTTTAGTATCGGATAAGTATCTTTAACTAAAGTGTTTCCTTTACCTTCTTCTTCTCCGATACTCAAAATGCCAACTTTAGGATTTTCTATATCCAAATTCAATTTAGCATATGCAACCCCCATAGATGCAAATTGCGCAAGCATTTCAGGGGTGGATTCGCTGTTTGCACCTCCGTCAATCAAAACAACAGGTTTTTTCATTGTAGGAATAGTAA
>AUXO012725655.1_pt1 | contig 10234 bp, 19 predicted proteins | sample 768731 | NCBI WGS metagenome assembly AUXO01 (sample SAMN02715735, study PRJNA202380) | gut metagenome | biome: sheep rumen | host: Ovis aries | place: New Zealand: Palmerston North | reverse complement strand
GAATTTCTCTTGGTTCCATAAATAAAATGAATTTGTTGGTTAATGAAATAGTGTTTCAAGTTGTTTAAAGTCTTCTTTGTTTTCAAGGGATTTCCAATAGTCACTAAGGTCTTTGGTTTTCCCCAAGTCAGGTACAATGTTGATAAAACCTGTTTTCTTTGCGAGTTTCTCTGCATCTGTCTTTCCTGCATTATCTACATCAAAACAAATAAAAACCTTATCAAACCTTCTTTTGAGTTCACTGACAGCAGTGTCACTAAGACTGTAGCCTTCTCCTTGTGGAGCTATGGCAGGTATATACAAGTTGCAAGACAGACAGAGTGCATCTTTCACTGAGGAGCAGATGATGATTCTATCTCCCCTTTCAGGTACTTTAGTCCATAAAGATATAACAGAAGAATCCATACAAGAACACCACTTAAATCCTTTAGTATTATAGGGTTGATATATCTTTAGTTGTAGTTTCTCTTCTTTACGTTCTACATAGACATAAGCATACTGATCAGCAGGAAATATGTATTTATTAAGTTTTCCTGTCTTACTATCCCTCTTAGTGACAATCTTATGACTTATAGGATATATCTCTGCATACTTAAGCCACTGCTTTTCTATTCCATAGGATGCCCAGTAGTCATAGTCATACTTTTGCCAAGGACGTACAGCTACTTGGATTTTGGTAGATTCAGAGGCTTCCTTACGGGTGAGTATTTTTATCTGCTTGGATTTAACAGAGGAACCAAATTCCTCTGCACTGACTTCACTATGAGCCATGAGTTGCAGAATCTTGTCAAAGACTTGCCGGAAAGAGCAGTTCCATTTCTTGCATAGAAGGTCAAGAAGTCCTCCATGACATGTGGAATCTCCAAAATCCTTGAACTTTATATGCCCACCATTGTCAAGATATATACTAAATGACGGGTTATTATCCACTCTGAATGGTGAACTTATCTTGCAAGGTATTGAAGTTATCTCAGGAAAGGCAGCGGTGAATATCTGTACCTCTGAATACTTTTGAAATAATTCTTGAACTGATATACTTGATGCAGTTTTACCTATTAGCATAAGATTATCACGTTTGGGGGTTAGTTATTTATCTTTGAGGCAGAACCTCAAAGCACTTACTTAGTTCCACCAGTCATCGGAAGAACTGGCTTCTTCCTGTGGTTTCTCTTCAAGATTAGTTGGCTGGACAGTATATTCCTGGAGTTCCTGCACGCGATACTCAGTAGTGCTGAATGAGCCATTCTGCTTAGCATTTGTAAGGTCTTTCTCCAATCTTGCAACAGCAGAGCTGCCTGCATTGTTTGGAAGGATGAGTTCTCCTCTTGTGCAAACAGCTTGATATTGCTTGCCTTTATCAGTTTTGACCCCATAGAGAAGCTTAACTTTGTTGTTTGGTTGAAGTGCCAATGCCTCTTTAAGCTCAGAGAAATTTCCAGAGAAATAATCTTTGATATGTTCAAGACCAAAGATATAGTTATCAGCATCTTCCTTCTTCACCCATGAACCGTTGACATAATTGAAAGCTTCTGGTACACAGAGATACTTCTTGAGGAATGCCACAAGGTCACATTCTCCTACACATGCCATGCGATACTTGGTGTCTATCTTCTGAGGGTTGCCAGAGCTGTTAAGAATAGGCTTACCTGCCTTTGCATCTTCAGTAGAAACATAGGTATAGTTACCATACTTGTCTATTACTTGTACCTTAGACTGGTCTCTGTTGTAAGCAGGAGTCATACGGAGGGTAAACATAGCTCTGGACTTGAGGTCTATACCATTGTTAGTTTCAGGGTCAGTCTGGATGAGGAATGTGATATGTACTTCCTTTCCATTCTCTCCCTCTTTAACGTACTCAGGTTCTGATGTAGATTCAAAGCCAAAGAACTCATCAAGCTCTTTCTTGGTAGGCTGCACACCCTTAATAAATGTGCTACCAAGACCAATATACCTCTTAAAACCTCCTTTATCGGAGTCCTGTGTCTTGCCAATAGCAAGGAAACTGTAATTGTTTTCTTTCATAGTTATTGATGTTTACTATTAAAATACTGATTCTTCTTGTGTTTGTTCAAATGGAAATACCTCTTCTGGGAGAGATGTTTCAGTTGTCTGTTCTTCTGTTTGTGTTGTGGCTACTTCTTTTTCTTCTACTGGTTGTGCATTTCCTGTACCTTCTCCATCATCAGGAATAGTGATAACATATTGCTTGGTAGCTTCGTCATATGAAACTATACTTGTAGGAAGATATTTGGTAGTCCTAGTAGGATTACCCTTACCATCTACACCAGGCTCAATTACCTTCTCTACAAGGTCTTCTACATGGAAACCTATGACATTAACAATGCCTGCTTCCAGAGCTTCAATCTGAAGTTTCTTGTCTTTATACTCACTGATAAGGCTATGAAGTTTAGCTTCCAGTTTGTTACGTTCTCTGATGATTGGGTCTATTGCCTTAGCAACAGCTCTTACACTCTGAAACTGAGTGTATGAAATTCTTTTTTGCATAATAGTTTTGGTTTTTAATTGGTTGGTTGATTATTTGTTTTTTTTTATCAAGACAGCCGAACTGTCTTGCACTGACTTTAGTTGTCAATAAATATTTCTGACATATCTACTTTAAGATTACCATCTTCATCTGATTCTGCTACACAGAATGATTTTTCCCTGAGATGCAGAGGTCTTGAACCTTTGATGTTATTATCTCCTCCCTTAAATGTAAGAAGTGTTTTATTACCTTGACGTGATACATAACCTATAGCATCAGCTTCCCCACAGATAATATCTCCCGTTTTACCAGCTAAATCTACTGACATTTCTGTAGTTTCCACATCATTCTTCTTGATTTGCTTATCTTTGACGTGACATACAAGAATTAAGGTATCACATAGAGGTCTGAACATATTTATCATTTCCTTTAGTGCTTCTCTCATATAAAGATAACCTGCACCATTGGGAAGAAGACGTACATCAGCCTTAGGGTCAATGACATACTTTCCATTAGCATCTTTTAGCAGGTTTCCTGCTTTATCTGTCTTATAGCCCCAGTACTGTCCCATAGAGGTTTGACGATATTTATGTGCAGCATAAGGCAATGACATTTCCTCCAGACGTGTGGCATTATCTATAGTAATGAAGCGGTAGAAATTCTTTCCTTCTTCTTTATTCTTAGCTTCAATAGCTGCTTTAATCTGAAATATGTCATTGGCACTTCTTGCTTGGACACACATTACATCGAGAGACCTGTAACCATCTTCAAGATCAATGATGAGATTATTGTTTAATGATGCCATAAGGGATGATTTACCACTCTTAGGCTTTCCAAAGATGACCATAAACCTTGGGTTATAGTCAGTTGCTTTCCTACGTTCTGTAGGCAAAATGATTTCACTCATTGTTTCTTCTACTCTTTTTATTGTTAGTGACTGCAAAGTTACTTGCTTTAAGTGAGGCAAGCAACATGCTTAAAATATTGATAATTTTTTATTAGAAAATTACTTAGAGGTGGATTCTTTATTTCTTCGTATCAGTTCATATACTTTACTCAAATTAACTACATCATCAGGTTTTGGAAGTGCTTTATAGAAACCTGTTGCTCCATCAAAGTATAGACCTAAGACTACATTGCTTGCACTGTCTCTTCCCAATGGAATGTTAATGAATCTTGCAGAATCTCCTAATTTTGCAATATTATAGCCTTTGAACTCTTTCATGTCAAAGGCATCTGGATTTGTTATTCCAATCATCATATCACAATCTTTAGGAGGGTCTTGAGAGTCGGCACATCCTTTTTGGGTAGGTGTTATCTTGTTAGCCTTATAGGCTTCCAGACTGATGGTTTCAGAGTTTTGCTGCTGTACGATAACTGGAATATATCCATATTTATTACGTATGATTTTCATATACTCTGATAACTTCTTTATTGACTCTCTCAAATCCATCTGTCTTTCTGTTGAAATCAGTGATACATGGTCAACCACACACATAACATATTCTTCTGGGTCATTAGGTTCGTAAAAATCGAATATTTCATTATTTACCCTTGCGTCGAATTTTTTATGTGTAGTCCCATTCCTTTCAGCATATTCTTTTAAGGTATTATATATACCTGTAGGATTTCTGTCAGGTATGAATACCACATGTTCTTCAAAAAAATGTAGAATTGCCTGTATCTCTAATGAGTTTATCTTTTCCAGTATATCCTGAGAGACTATTCTTGAGGAATCTACGGACTTGAGTGTCTTAATATCTACTCTTATTCCATATTTTATATACAGTAAATAGCAGATAAATTTGAGTGTTATGTTTTCTGCTGTTTCCTCCAAGAGCGCATAAAATATCTGAAGTCTTATCAAATCCTGATGTTCAAAGGCATATAGTATTGGATTAAATACAAACAGGAAATTAGTTGTTTTGGATTTAGCACTTTTTCCTGCCCCTGACACAAGATAATAAGTTGCTTTTTCTACTCCTGGATAGTAGTATTTAAATGTAGGAATGGGTGTAGGAATACAGTTAATCTTTCCATCAAGAATCCTTTGCCTTCTATGAATTATATTTTCCTGGACTCTTTGAATTAAATTCATATAGATTTCAGTTTACAAGCTCTTCCTCTCTTCCATTCCAATTATAATCTTCTTCTGCCTTGTTCTCAAGGAAGGTGGCAAGGTCGGAAATTTGCTCTATGTGATTTCCTTCCACTGTCTCCTTGATGTCATCTTTAAGGATGAAATACTTAATGAGACGCATACCTCTATAGTTGCCATGGAAAGATTCTACATACCTGCGTGTAGCATCAAGGATTTCCTCACTGGTGTAGTTTCCACTAAGCAGGAAGAACTTCTTAAGACGTTTCTTGATTTCTCCTACATTACAGCGATAATAATAAGGAGTTTCAATACCAAACTTATTAAGCATTTTGCCAGCAGGATAGATAGCTTGCATCTGCTTGGCAAGTTCAGTTAACTGTTCCTCAGGCATTTCTTCGTTTGGTGCAGAATCACAGATGATTTCATCTACCACATCAGACCAATGCTGAGTAACATAATACTTTCCTTCTTTCTTGACTAAAACTTCTCTGGTAAGAAGATTATCAATTACTGCCTGCAAGTCTTTGATTTGTCTTACAGACAGAGCCACAAGAAACTCCTCAAGAGAGAGTTTATGCTTGAGGCATACTTTTTCTTTGATTGTAAATTCAGTCATTTTGTTTTGTTTTTATCTCAAAGGCAAAACCTTTGAGCACTTACTATTTCTTTAATTTATGGTGTCCTATATGCCACTGACCACAAAAGCTACAGATATAGGGGTGGTAATGTGGTTTGTTTTTATACAGAGTGTCAATGATGGACATAGCTTCATCAAGAGAGTTGTAGGCTTTCTTTGGAACCATCTTCCCATGATGCTGTGTCCAATGTTGGTTGAGAGAGTTATTGAAGCGTTTCATATACTATCATTTGAAATATCAGGAAGGATACCACAAAGGATATAAAGAATATCAGCAGCTGTTTTATCCAATTATTCAGTTTCATCTTGTTTAGTTTTAAATTTGACTGTTACATCTGCCAAGTCATAGTTGAAGATTAACTCATCATCAATCTTATCATAACCAAGCAGAACGATTGTATTCACTATAGATTCTATCTGAGAATGTAGTGCCCAAAGCACATTTTGAGGTATCATATTTCTGTATAAGAATTTATGGTTTTAATATATTCTTTATCAAATTCAGTAATAAGGTCTGAAACTATCTCATGCTCTCTTGTTCCTTCAAAGTACGGAATGATGATGACAGGAGAAGAGTGTCTCAAAGCCCTTCCTGTACGCTGAAGCATAATCCTGTCAGAGGATGAGAGGTTAGTAAAGATAGCATACTTGCAATCTACCAAGTTAGCATTCTCATTGAGGATGTTGACAGCTGTAATGTGGTCTATTTTCTTAGCATTGAAGTCATTATAGAGATTTTCTGCTTCCTTATTCTTGGAATGTATGCAGTTACTACCAAGAAGTTCTGTCTGTGCTATTGTCTTACAGAAGGTAATAGTACGGGAATCTTTCAGGCGTTGTAGTATGAGCTTAACCCATGCTATCTTACAGTCAGAGAGAAACTCAAGACGTTTACCTGCATGGAATAACCAAGACTGTTTGAGAGCTTCGTTGTGATTTCTCATATACAGAGATTTTTCCCATGAGATTAAATCGTCCATCTCTATAAGTTTCTGACGTTGTGTACATTTCAGAATAGCATGTTGCTTGGATTTCTTGTATTTCCACCTGTCTTTATACTCTCCTTGGATTATAGGTCCTGGAGCTTTAGCATTGACTTCTATAGTCTCTGACAGTCTTGTGTTGTCGAGAGATAGTGGTAATAAGAGTATCTGTGGTTCTGGAAGGATAGCATCTTCAATAGCCTCAGAGATGGAACATTGGATAACATCAGCACTGTATTTGAACCTGAAGTATTGTCTTAGATTGAATGGTATTGTAGCAGAGAGTCCAAGCATATAAGAGAATGTGATATGCTTTAAGGATGCCAGACGTAATTCAGAACCTACATGATGTACTTCATCCATAAGCAGGAAATCAAATGATTTCTGTGTATGCTTATGCATGGACTCATAGCACTCAATGATGATATTACTTACCTTTATACCTCCCCACTTACTAAACTCCTCCTTCCAAGTCTGTTTATGTACCCTTTTGGCCACAAGTAACAGCATAGTGGTTTCCTTGTTCTTATAGACAGTATCACAAAGATAGTTTATGATGTCTATAGACAGTTTTGATTTACCATATCCTGTTGGAAGTTGTAGTAGGAGGGAAGTGTGGGTAGAAAGTGATTGAAGGCAGTTATTATATACTTCTTGTCTTGTCATTATTATCAGAGATTTTTAGCTGTACCAGATTTCTGGAAAAGGTTCATTATCCATCAATAGGGAATTTAGGTCTATGAACATATTGGAAGTTTTCATCTATCATGAATTGTGTGTAGGTATCTACATCATTAAAAAAGAAGTCCTTGGCAATTTCTTGCTCAAAGACTTCTTGTTGGAGTTGTTGTTCTTCTATATATGACATAGCTACAATCCTATTGAATGAAGAGCACGCATGAGTTTGTTCCATACAGTGATATTACTTGTTTCACCTGTACCATTCTTACGGTTCATACTTACATGATGACGTGAAGCTGTAAAGAAAGCTTTGTTTACAGGGTCTTTGGATACATGTGTGTACCATCGGTTTTCCACAGCTCCAGGAGTACGATCAATTATATCAGAAATAAGAATAAAACATTTGTGAAGGTTATGTGGATTACGTTCAATAACTCTCATTATTTCTGCATCCTCTCGTACAGTCCATTTTCTATTGTTTGCCATAATTTATTTGATTTAAGTTAAATGATTATTTTTAACTGTTAATACTAAATAATGTTTTCCAACCAAGTAATGTTGCTTTTTGTGCTACTGCTTTTATAATATTAGTACTAAATTAACATAATACTGCATTATAATCAAGAGTGTTATAATCATCAAAATACTGGATGCTTATGTCTCCATTCTTAGTAGTAATTACAAGTCTGAATATATCATCCATAAGTCTCCATATTACTTCGATTTTTGTATTATTATATCAATACCCCAACATAGCCACCCTATCATAAGGACAACTTTATCACTTAGGGTCAAAATTCCTACTAATGGCATTATTATTATTTGCCAATTATCCTTACGAGGATATATTTTTATTACTTCCATATTACTTTGATTTTTCAATTATTATTGTTATACTCCACAACAACCATGCAAAATGCATGTAAAATCTTTTATAACTATAACCAAAGTTGATATTAGGTAATATTGCTATTTCCCAATAGAACTTAGTTGGAGGTAATACATGTAGTTCAATTCTTTTCATTATGTTCTTTTAATTGTTTAACAAGTTCATCAGCAAAGCCAACCGCATCTTCTACTGCAGTTAGACGATGGTCATCTGCTGCATCTATAATAGTTGGATTAGCAAGTATACCTTGTAATGCAGCCATTGCAGCACGTTCTCTGACATCTTGCCAATGTGCTTCATCCGCAATTTGTTCAGGAGTTATGTTGTCAAACTCCAGGTAATCTCGCTTGAAAAGAATATCAGAGTCTTCGAGTTGGATATACTTTACTTCTTTCCACTCGTCATTAGAGTTCTTTCTTCTTGCTTTCATTTATTTTTTTTACTTTATTATTAAACTGATAAAACATTTTACCAAGATACCCTGCAAGCAATCCTGCGCTTTCTATATCATCTACCGAAGCATGTTGCATAACTCTATCTTCTATATGACGTTTTTCGTGTGCATAGAGTTCTGCGCGTGTCTCTTCATCACTCATAGGATAAAAGATAACAAGAATTCTTTTAAAATCAAAATTACGATATGTATTTCCTCCATCATAATACCCTCTTTCAATATAATCTATAAATTCGTCTATAAACTCTTGCTCACATTCTATAGTACGCATAAGCTTAATTACATCATCTTTATCGTCTTTGGTTTCCACTTGCACCAAATCAACATGAATGTTGTATAAAGGTATATCAAATTTTAACGTCTTCATTGTTCTTCTTTTATAAAATTACCTAGACCTTCTTTTTTATCTAAATCATAACAAAAACCATATACTAAATTATCACACAAATCTATTAACGAACAATTATCACAAAGATTACTGTGTGAATTTGTATCAGGTACACGTTTGTGACGTATACCATTAATTTCTAAAACTATATTCATAATTATTTATTTTTCCAAACTACTACACTATCTACAGCAACTCCATCTTTATATGTTATTTCAAGAGTTGTATTACCACGATAGACATCTATAGGTTTAATCTCTTTGTAATAATAACCAATCGTAAGAAGTATGCCCAAAGTTATACCAAAAATTCCTACAAGTTTTACTCTATTTTTTAGAGTAAATATAACAAAACCTGCATAAACTAAAATTGACAATATACCTAATACTATATTCATAATTTTCGTATATTAGTTTTATCGTCTTTATACTCATTTATTAGCCAATATAGGAAATCAAGCCTACCAGTGTCCCATAGACAAGGTTCCCACCAATATCCATGGTATGATGCTCCAAAACGTCTTGCATAGTCTTTGGTGAATTTTGGAAAGACAGTAGGAGCAACTGGCCGAATGTTATAATGTTCAAGAGCGTCATTTAATAACGAACAAAGTCCTGGGTACTGACAAGTACTTTGCAATTCTTTAGCATATTCAAGAACTTCTACTCTTGTTACAGGCAAATGTAAAAAGTTCTTTACTTTACGCTTTAATGTCTTAAAAGTTATTTGTATCATTATTTACGTTCAAATAGATTAAACTTACACATACTACCCTTATTGACTACATAATTTCTTGTAACACCTCTATCTTTCAGTGTATAAGTTTTTGCACCACAATAATAGAAAGTAACACCACCTTGTTTTTGGATGATGCAATGTTTGCAATTATCACATATAGGCTTTTGTTCTCGCTCTTTTGCTTTTTGCTCTCTAGCAACAGCAATTCTACGCTTTAGTTCTTCGTGCAATTCATCTGTTGTATAGTCTTTTAATTCCATAGTGGTTCAATATTTTTGATTATTATTTGGTTTGATATTATCTCCCCCATGTCATTTTTATAATACATACTTCCTTTGGGAATAACACATTCGGCTTTGACACAATCACCAATATGAGTATCGCAATCCAATCTTCTTTTTCCTGCATACACCGCCCATTGTATTATTCCATTTTCAGAAATCTTTAAATGAACTATGGATGGGTCATAAGAATGAAAGCCTTGTGAGCCTATAAAATTATTACTATGAGTTTGGAACTTCACATCTATACAAGAAGTATATAATTGATTAAGTTGATACTTAAAATCTACATACAGACTTTCAAATATATCTTCATATCCTTTGCCTATCTTAAAGACTTTAATGTCTTCTTCGGCAATTTTTTTCTCTGCTTTTGAACACATCCAACACATATTATTCCTTTTGTTTTAATGCTAATTGCAATTTTACAATTAATTTTCGTAGTTCCTCTAACATTGAATACATCTTACCATAGTCTTTATTTGCTTCGGCTGTAAGCAGAAGTGCTTGTAGGTTTACTGCATCACTATCAACATTATCAGAATGATATAGTTTGTTTAGCATGTTTGCTGATACCTTTAGTGCTTCGTCTTTAGT
>AUXO010143184.1_pt1 | contig 10234 bp, 7 predicted proteins | sample 768731 | NCBI WGS metagenome assembly AUXO01 (sample SAMN02715735, study PRJNA202380) | gut metagenome | biome: sheep rumen | host: Ovis aries | place: New Zealand: Palmerston North | reverse complement strand
GCATGCCGTTTTTCAGTGGCGCTTCACATGGCCCACTGCGGCATCGGCACTCACTGCTTCCTACTTCCATATCGGGGCCATCTGTTTCAGTTGGGGCTATACACCGCTTCTTGATCCTACATATTTCACGAAGAAGATTGTTGTGCGCGACAGCATTCTGTTGGTCGTTGGATTGACTGTCTACTGGACGGCAGCCCTACTTCGAGTATATGCGCCTTTCTATTCACTTTTCTCATTTCTCTTTTTCTTCAGCTATGCTCTCATCGTGGCTTATACTTTTTACACCACTTTTAACCGTGTAATCTGTCGACGTATCAGAATGGGGGTGGGTAGCATAAATGGGTTCATCCAGTGGATGCAAATCTGTTGTGACCTAATTGTCCTCTTTGGAATAGGCAGTGTTGCCATCACAGCCGCATTCCATACCGAGGTCATTCCTTTCTGTCTGTTATTGATTGCAGGTGTCGGAATGTTCGGCTATATTGCCTACTCAATTGATAAGTACGGACCCATCATCAAGAAAAGCGAATCCCATCCGATGAGCATAGTAAAATAAAGATGTCTCCCAGGAGGAAACGATGGTCTTTTTTGACTAAATTTACTTCTTCACGTACTTCTTTCCCACGAAGTAGAGAATGGCGAGGGCAACGATTGTAAGGATGCCGAAGACGATGTAGTGGTTGTACTGCTCGATGGTGGCTTCGAGCTGGTCCTCGGGTACGACGGCATGCAGATACCAGCCCATAGCGGCAAGAATAGAGTGCCATGCACCAGCTCCAATAGTGGTGTAAAGCAGGAATTTCCAGTAGTTCATGCGGGCAAGACCGGCAGGAAGGGAGATGAGATGACGAATGCCAGGAATGAGACGCCCCGTGAGAGTGGCCACAATGCCGTGATCGTCGAAATAGCGCTCGCTTTTCTCCACTTTCTCTTGATTCAGAAGACACATCTTACCCCACTTGCTGTTGGCAAATTTATAGATAACGGGACGGCCCACGTAGAGAGCAACAAAATAGTTGATAGATGCTCCAAGGTCTGCTCCTATGGTAGCAAACAGGACTACAAGCAGTACGTTGAGATTACCACCAGCGGCATGGTAGGCAGCAGGAGCAACAACCAGCTCGCTGGGAACAGGAATGACAGTGCTCTCAAGCAGCATAAGTAACAAAATGGTTGTGTAATTCAGATTACTCAGAAGGGAAGATATCATAGTGATTATTGAATTGTGATTAAATAATTCTGGATATGAGAAGACAAAATTACGATGTCAAGACTTCATTTCCGAACACACGTAATCGTAATACTGTTCAGGCGGCAGTTCAGGCGAAAAGAGATGTCCAAGAACCATCCTGCACTCAGAAGGGTTCAGCTGACAGGCTTTTTTCAGATATTTCAGGTATTCATCGTGCCGTTTGAGGTCATAGCAGCAGAGTGCCATGTAAGCATAGCCCTCGGTGTTGTCAGGATCTGCTATCTTGAAATAGCGCAACAGCATGTTGTAAGCTGCTTCAAGATACTTGTTATCATAGAGAGAGACGATTATTCGCAGCAAAGTCTGAGTGGAATTGTCACTGTTGATGACTGCCTGACGGAACATGTCCTCGGCTTCTTCCAGATGACCTGCTGCCAGATGCACGTGTCCTTTGATGACCATTATCTGTACATGGTCACAATCCAGTGTTTCGGTCTTCTCAAGGCATGAGAGTGCTTTGTCTGTCTCACCTTGCTCACTGTAGGCAAAAGCTAACTCTTGGTACAAATCTGTCAGATAAGGTGATTGATTCCCCTGGCCGCTGCCACCGTTTGCCTTAGCCACCTCAACACCATGTTTCAGCAGTTCAATTGCCTCAGAGTTGTGATTTGTATTAATGAGGCAAGTCCCCTCGTGCAAAATGGCAAATTCGTCATCAGGTACTTGTTCAAGGTATCTATGATAATATTCGAGAGCCTGCTCATAGTTGTTCAGACGGTAGAGACCATTTGCCTTTGCAATGAGTCCTTCAGGGTCATGTGGGTCGATGGCAATGGCATATTCGCTGCTTTGGATGGAATTGGAGTAGTCTTCATTCATAAACTGAACGGAAGCTAAAGCGTTCCAGTAACGTTTCTGAAAAGGGTCAGTATCAATGAGTTCCCCCCAGATGCGTTCAGAATCTTTGTATTTTCCCAGTCCGAATAGTGTACGGGCCATAATCTCCTTGAACTCAGGCGTATCCTCATATTTGGCACGCTGCATCCATTCCATAGCTAAGTCACTTTCGCCATAGTCGGAAAAAATGTTAGCTACGTCAATTACAAAATCTTGATATTCCTCGGCTGGAACATTCTTGAATTCCTGCCGGAAGTATTCGTTAGCTTTATCTGCATGGCCTTCAACAATGAAAATTTCACCACGGTCATATATGTAGTCAGGTTCGTCTTTCTCAACTATTTGGTCTAAGAACTTCCATGCCGACTGCGTATCTCCATTATAGAGAGCTTCATGAATACGATATGTGAGAGGGGCGACAGCTCCTGGCGACAGGCTGAGTGCTAACTGGATGGCCGACTCTGCCTCTTGCTGACATCCGCTCATTTGGTAATAGTCAGCTATCTCAGACAATTCGTCGGCATCCATAAATACGGGCTGTCCTGTATTTACAGCTTGCTCGTATTGCGAAAGGAGTTCTCTGAACTCGTCACTGTCAAAATAGTCATCGCCTGTCTTCATTGCTTCTTCCATGTGTCCTTCAGCCCTACTGTTTTGTTGAACACAGGATGCTGAGGCGTAGATTCGGGGTCTACATTAAAGTAGCCTATACGCTGGAACTGTAGATAAGTCAGTTCGTTCATCGTCGATGCATATGGCTCAACATAGCAGTTGCTGAGTACTGTGAGTGAGTCTGGATTGATGATTTGCTTCATGGCTGTCACTGCATCACACTGCTGAGCTTCCCTGATAGCAGCCATGTCATCACGTGGGTTCTCAACTTTCCACAGACGGTCATAGAGGCGAACCTCAGCATTGACAGCATTTGTGCAGCTCACCCAGTGAAGTGTCTTGCCCTTTATCTTGCGGTCGGCTCCGGGAAGTCCGCTACGGGTTTCCGGGTCGTAAGTGCAATAGATTGTCGTGACTCGCCCTTCTGCATCTTTATCACAGGGGTGTTCCTCATCACACTTGATGATGTAGGCATTCTTCAGGCGCACTTCTTTTCCTGGAGCAAGGCGCATGAATTTCTTCTCAGCTTCTTCCTGGAAGTCATCGCGTTCTATCCATAATTCGCGAGAGAACTCAATGGCATGAGTCCCGTCGGAGGGATTCTCAGGATTATTAACGGCAGTGAGTTGTTCAGTCTGATTTTCAGGATAGTTAGTAATTACCACTTTTACCGGATCGAGTACAGCCGAGACTCTTATGGCACGCTGGTTGAGGTCATCGCGGACAACACTCTCTAAGAGAGCCATGTCATTGAGGGCATCAAGCTTAGTGTAGCCTATCTTCTCAATGAACTTGCGAAGACTTTCTGGAGAATATCCGCGGCGACGGAGTCCGCAGATGGTAGGCATTCGCGGGTCATCCCAACCACTCACCATTCCATTCTGGACTAATGCAAGAAGATTGCGTTTTGACATCAGCGTATAGTTCAGGTTCAGCTTGTTGAACTCGGTCTGGCGCGGCCCTTGGTAAGTTGCGAGTGTAGCGTTCAGAGTGTGGAGCTTGCTACCGATTTCGGCTTGTTCTCCGCAGTCGGCTGCCCATTCTCTCATCCAATTGACAAACAAGTCATAAAGGGGGCGGTGTTCGACAAACTCAAGTGTACACCAAGAGTGAGTGACGCCTTCAAGATAGTCGCTCTGTCCGTGTGTGAAGTCATACATGGGGTAGGCATTCCACTTATTGCCAGTCTTCACGTGTGGTATGTTCAGCACACGATAGAGTAGGGGGTCACGAAACAGCATGTTGGGATGTGCCATGTCTATTTTTGCACGTAGAACCAGCGTGCCTGGCTCGCACTTTCCACTGTTCATGAACTGGAACAAGCGTAAGTTCTCCTCTACAGGGCGGTCACGATATGGTGAGTTGGTTCCTGGTGAGGTTGTGGTGCCTTTCTGTTGTGCTATCAGCTCGGCACTCTGCTCGTCGACATAAGCACGCCCCTTACGGATGAGCCACTCAGCAAAATCCCACAATTGCTGGAAATAGTCAGAAGCATAATAAACATTTGACCATTCATAGCCCAGCCATTTGATGTCTTGTTCAATATTCTCTATATACTCTGTGTCTTCTTTCACAGGGTTTGTATCGTCAAAACGAAGATTGCACGTTCCGCCATATTTCTTTGCTAATCCAAAATCGATGGCGATGGCCTTGGCATGACCTATGTGCAGGTATCCGTTGGGCTCGGGTGGGAAACGGGTTTGTACACGACCACCGTTTTTGCCGGCGGCCAGGTCGTCAATCACCATCTGCTCAATAAAACTCACAGATTTCTTCTCTTCGCTCTCATTGATTGTCTTCTCTATCATTTTTAGGCTGTTTTTGTTCTTTTAGGCTGCAAAGTTAATCATTTTATTCGAGAACAAGAAACATAGAGTAAATTATTTGCTAAATGCATCCAACGGCTCGCTAAATGCATCCAACGGCCTGTTAAATGCATCGAACATATACTCAGTTATGAAAAAATCGCTTTTCTTTCGCATTGCTCTCGTTTTTTTCGTAACTTTGCGACAAAAGTCGCGAAGTTACTTCGTCTCGACATAAAAAACAAAAGAATTTGTTTTGTTCTGCACTCGACTTTTTGTAACTTTGCAACTATAAAACGAGGAAACTAAAAATGAAACTCAGATTCACTATACATTATCGGACAGAATGGGGACAACAACTGGTGGCATGCGTGAAGTATTCAGCTGCTGACGGAACGGAAAAACGTGTTCAGTTGCCTATGACAACACAAGACGGCGACCACTGGTCGGTGGAAACCGTTGCCATAGAATCTCGCAGAAGTCCAATAGAGTCGTTCACCTATTATTATATTGTAGCTGATGCTGAAGGTCGTGAACTTCGGCGTGAATGGATGGGAATGAGCAGACAGTATGCCTTCGATTCTACTCGAACATTCATCTTTAACGATCAGTGGCATGACATTCCGCTGAATAGCCACCTGTATTCCGCTGCCTATAAAGTTACAGATGGCATGTGGAAGAATGATGAAGACACTGGCATAACGGCAGGCAGCACATCGATGAAGTTGCCATTGTTCAGGAAAACGTTACTCTTCCGCGTGTCAGCTCCTCAGCTGACAAAGAATCAGGCTGTTGCTGTGGTGGGCAGTCATCCTGCTTTAGGGTCTTGGAATCCAGCACGCTATATGCCTATGGAACACAGCGATGCTGACAACTGGACCGCAACGCTCAATGTTGACTGGATTGTCATGCCTCTCGAATTCAAGTATGTCGTTATCGACAAGACTACCCATGAGCTTCTCGCTTGGGAAGGAGGAGACAACCGCAGCGTCTCTGACGAACTTTCTGATGGTGAGGTGATGGTGCTCTTTGGCGAACAGTTGCGCTTAGCGGAAAAAACATGGCGATTGGCTGGCGTAAGCATTCCTGTGTTTGCTCTCCGCAGTGAGCATTCCTGTGGCGTGGGTGACTTTGGGGATTTGCGCCGCTTTGTGGATTGGGTAGCTTTGACTGGATTGAAAGCCATTCAACTCTTGCCTGTAAACGATACAACCTTGCATCACCAGTGGGGTGACTCATGTCCCTATAAGCTTGTCTCTGCTTTTGCCCTGCATCCTCAATATCTGGATCTTGAGCAATTGGGCGAACTGAAGGACAAACGTAAAATGACGGCTTACCATAGGCAGCAATGTGAACTTAATGCACTGCAATATTGTGACTATTTGGCAGTCGAAAAGGTGAAGACAAACTATGTTCGCCAAATATTTGAAGAAAAGGGAAAACAGACTTTAGATTCCTCTGAATTCAAGTTGTGGTACGAATCCAATAAAGATTGGCTTGAGCCGTACCTTTCTTGGAAAAACGCTAAAGAAGATTATCCTGAGGGTGCATTTGTGCAGTATCACCTTCATAAGCAACTGAAGTCTGCATCTGACTATGCACGCTCCAAAGGAATATTCTTTAAGGGTGACCGGCCTATTGGTATGAATCAGGATAGTGCTGAGACAAAACGGTTTCCAGAGTTCTTCCATCTTGACATGCAAATAGGTTCGCCTCCTGACTTCTTTTCTGTTCAAGGGCAAAACTGGGGGTCGCCTACTTACAAATGGGAGAAAATGGAAGAGTTCTGTCATAGACGTCTGAAACATGAGGAACAATACTTTGATGCCATTCGTCTGGATCATGTCTTGGGCTATTTCCGTTTTTGGGAGATTCCAAAAAGTCAGGTATATGGAACAATGGGACATTTCTCGCCATCACTGCCGTTCACGGTGAGTGAGATAGAGTTCTTTGACTTGCCTTTCCGTAAAGAATTTCTTACTAAGCCTTTTGTTAACGACCTGACTATTGAGCGGCTGTTCGGCATTCATGCCAACTATGTGAAGGAAACATTCCTCGTACGCAAGCCCTATGGCATCTATGAATTGAAGGGCGAAGTTGACAACCAACAAAAAGTGCTTGAGTTCTTCAAAGGAAAAGTAGATGAGAACAGTGTGTGGATTCGTGACGGATTGATGCGTCTTATTGCAAATGTGCTTTTACTTGAAGACCCTTATCAGCCTGATATGTACCATCCGCGAATTATGGCTTACAATGAGCCTGTGTTCGAAGCACTCACAACCGACGAGCGTGATGCGTACATGAGACTATACAATAATTATTTCTACCAGCGGCACTCAGCTTTCTGGGCGAAGACCGGTTATGATAGGCTCAATAGCATGTTTCGTGACACCAGAATGCTTGTCTGCGCCGAAGATCTCGGCATGTCGCCCGCCTGTGTCGAGTCTGTGTTGAATGCCTTACAAATACTCACTCTTGAAATTCAACAGATGCCGAAACAGAAGGGAATAGAGTTCGCTCACCTTGACGCAAATCCAATCAAAAGCGTTGCCACTATATCTACCCACGACTTGTCTCCTTTGCGGCTTTGGTGGGAAGAGAATCCTGAGCGTGTACAGCGTTTCTATACCACTATGCTCCAAAAACAAGGTCGCGCTCCTGAACATCTTCCTGCACATCTGGCTGAAGAAATTATTGCGAGACATCTGTATTCTCCTTCAATGCTTTGCATACTTTCGATACAAGACTGGCTCGCAATGGATAGTGAACTATGGAATAAGAATCCTCGTGAAGAACGCATCAATGTACCAGGTATCCATAACCAGTGGAAGTACCGTATGCATCTTACCATCGAGGAGCTGTTGAAGGCTGACCGCTTCAATAAGAAAGTGAGGACAATGGTGATTCGTAGTAAGCGGTAAGATATTTGTACTATTTCAAACGATGACAGATTATTCAACATACATCTTCGACCTTGACGGAACGCTATTGGATACGCTCAATGATTTAGCCAATTCAGTGAATTATGCTTTGCGGATTCACGGCATGCCTGAGCACAGCATTGATGATGTGCGACGTTTCGTTGGTGACGGTGTCCGAATGCTGATGATTCGTGCTATACCAGATGGTGAGCAAAATCCTAAGTTCGAAGATGCTTTTCTAACTTTCCGGAATTATTATTTAAAGCATTCGCTTGATTCCACACGCCCCTATGATGGTATCCCTGAACTTCTTGCCGGGCTCAAGGAAAAAGGGAAGCGCATTGCAGTAGTGAGTAATAAGTTTATGGATGCCACAAAGGAACTTTGTCTTCATTTCTTCTCTGGCTTGGTGGAAGTGGCTATTGGTGAACATGAAGCTGAGGGAATAAAGAAAAAGCCTGCACCTGATACCGTCAACGAAGCTCTTCGCCAGCTTGGGGTATCCAGGGATACAGCTGTCTATATTGGCGATAGCGACGTAGACGTGGCCACGGCGCGCAATTCAGGCTTGCCATGTGTTAGTGTACTATGGGGATTCCGTGACCGTGCTTTCCTTGAAAAATGTGGAGCCACGACGTTTGTCATGACTCCACGTGAAATATTAGAAGTATAAAAATCAATTTGCAGAAGAGAGAGGGTTACAGTGCATCATCTTCAGGCCTTTCTATCTCTCTTTTCGCCACCAAGCGGGTAGCCCGATGGTTCTTCCTTGACAGGTAGGCCGCCTTTCTGGCTTCATAGTCTTGCTGGCGCTTCTCAATGAATCCGTCTGCCATAGTCTTATCGGTTGGATGTAGATATTATTTGTTGAACTTTCCGTAAACCACTTCAATAGAAATGGGGCTGTCTTTTCCTCCCACCAATCGAGTGCTCGTGAGCGACATGTCATGTCCAATTCGCGTAGGTGTGGTTGACGAACTGCTTTTTTCGTAGCTGATAGGCACCAATATCACCTTGTTCCAGTTCTCATGTACAAAGTTGCCTGCAGCATCTTTTTCGTTAGCCCATGCTGTTGCAGCCTGTTCATAGCTCCAGTCAGGGTGAGCAGTACGAATTGTCGCGATGGCATCACTACGCTGACGCCACATTCGGGTAATAAGTTTTGATATATTAGTGAAATTGTAGGTGTTTCTTGATGTGAAGCTTGTATGATATGAAGTGATGTCGTTTGTAACCTGTCGTTTCTCAAAGAATGTTGTCAGACTGTCTTTCATCACCATCATCAGGTTCTGTGCTGTGCCAAAATCACGATTAGTCGCGTTGGTATTGTTCAAGCGTTGGAAAATGATTTTGGCGGCCAGCAGCGAATCGTTCTCATGGCCATTCCAAATGTTCTCTATAGGAAGGGTGACCTCTGTAAAAAGTCCGGCTGGAGTCTTCAGATATGTATGGTCTGTTTCAGCTGCCAGTTTTGCCAATGCCGACTGGTCATTAGCCACACGAATGGTCTGCACCACCTCCTCAGTACCTGCAAATACTTGAGATGTCTGGAAGACTGAATCACGATTCAGCGTATAGAACACACGAAGGCCTATATCCGTGATGGCTGCATAATATCCAAACCCGTCAGTAATCTCGAACAGAAATCCTGGACACACATCACGTGCAAACACACTGGAATTTTTGAAACGCTCCTTGTGCTCCTGATATTGTTGTAGAATATACGTGCCATAGTTCTTATAGGTAACGCTGTCACGTCCCTTATATGGTTTGTTGAGTGCAATTCGAATATTATTCATGTAATTTGCCCCAGAACGTTTACTCTCATCGTCTGTAAGGTTGGTATAGGTGAAAGTGTGGTAGAAATCAATGGCATTCTTGTCTTTTCTAAGATAGCTCTCTGGGTTAAAATCGGAATAATGGCGTTCAGAAGGAATAGGCTTTTCCAACTCCCTTATACGCATCTGCATAGCCGTAAGATTGTCGATGGCGAGAGTAGGTGATGAGGTGTAAATGACAATGTCACAAGAGTCTGCAGTCACCTTGCCGTTGTCAAGATGAACAAAGTAGTTGGCTGGCGATACAGACATGTTGCTCAGTACATAGAACTGGCTTGTGAAATCAGTACTTACTGTTGTCTTGGTCTGAGGGTCATTGACTCTTCCGAAAAAGAAATCCTGTGGGTCGGTCAGCACCCGGTTGGCCATAATTGTCTGCGTTGTTGCGTAGAAAACGTTCCTGCTCAAGTTCAGCGAGTCACTGTCGTTGATCAGGGACTGCCCTACATTGAGAGCATCCTCATCACAAGAAGAAATGGCTAATGCCGCAAGAACGACCCCAGCCATGTGTTTTATATTTCTCATTTTAATTGAATTATCCTTAAAAACGTGATTGTTTCTATTCTTCATCCGGGCATATCTGATCATAAAACTCCTCATAGGCATCTGCGAAATCCTCATGATAATCAAGAATAGGAATTTTCTTTGATGTTGCATACTTCAGCAGATTCTTATTGATGGACTTGTCTGCCTTGATGATTCCATCACTATAGTCTATTGCCAGTTTACCTAATTCCTCAAAGTCGAAATTATCTTTATAGCTTTCAAGCAGGTTTGCTTTGGCATCGCGGAATTCCACGCATGACTTGAAGTTCGTACCAAGATCCTTCTTCAGTGATTTAGTAAAGAGTGAAGTCACTACTTTAGTGTTGGCGTATGAAGGTTCATCTTTATAGGCTGTCTTGATATAAAGCGGCACTACAGCACTCATCCATCCCTGACAGTGAATGATGTCTGGCACCCAGCGCA
>AUXO015579356.1_pt1 | contig 10235 bp, 7 predicted proteins | sample 768731 | NCBI WGS metagenome assembly AUXO01 (sample SAMN02715735, study PRJNA202380) | gut metagenome | biome: sheep rumen | host: Ovis aries | place: New Zealand: Palmerston North | reverse complement strand
ATTCCTGCAGTATATGCAGATAGAATTAGATTAGCTAAGCACACTGGTATGAAAATCATGGACTTAGTTAAAAATAATGTAAAAATTAGAGATATTATTAATGAAAAATCATTAAGAAATGCCTTAACTATGGATATGGCACTTGGTTGTTCAACTAACACAATGCTTCATTTACCTGCAATTGCACATGAAGCAGGTGTTAATATCAATTTAGATATGGCAAATGAAATTTCAGAGCATACTCCTAATTTATGCCACTTAGCTCCAGCAGGTCATACATATATGGAAGACTTAAATGAAGCAGGTGGAATCCAAGCTGTTATGAAAGAAATTTCTAAGATTGATGGCGCATTAAACTTAGATTTATTAACTGTAACAGGTAAAACAATAAGAGAAAATATTGCGAAAGCAATTAATAAGAATCCAGAAATCATTAGAACAATTGATAATGCATATTCAAAGATTGGTGGAATTGCTGTATTAAAGGGTAATTTAGCTTTAAATGGTTGCGTTGTAAAACGTGGTGCCGTTGCTCCTGAAATGTTAAGACATACAGGTCCAGCTAAATGCTTTAATTCTGAAGAGGAAGCAATTGCTGCAATCGATGGTGGAAAGATTCAAAAGGGCGATGTAGTAGTAATTCGTTACGAAGGTCCTAAGGGAGGTCCTGGTATGAGAGAAATGCTAGCACCTACATCTAGAATCGCTGGTATGGGTCTTGATAAGGATTGTGCATTAATTACAGATGGTAGATTTTCTGGTGCTACACGTGGAGCATCAATTGGCCACGTATCTCCAGAAGCTGCTGAAGGCGGATTAATTGGTCTAGTAGAAGATGGAGATATGATTGAAATCGATATTATTGGTTGTAAGATTAACCTTTTAGTATCTGATGAAGAAATAGCAAAACGTAAAAAGAATTTCAAAATGGTATTAAAGCCAGTTACAGGATATCTATCTCGTTATAGAAAGCTTGTGACATCAGCATCTACAGGTGCAATTTTTGAAGATTAATTAAGGTAGGTGAGATTTATGAAACTTAATGGTTCACAAATCATTATAGAATGTTTAGTAGAGCAAGGTGTTGATACAATCTTTGGTTATCCAGGAGGTGCAGTATTAAACATTTATGATGAGCTTTACAAAAATCAAGATAGAATTAGACATATTTTAACAAGCCATGAACAGGGTGCATCTCATGCGGCTGATGGTTATGCTAGATCAACTGGTAAGGTTGGCGTAGTTTTAGCTACATCAGGTCCTGGTGCAACAAACCTAGTAACAGGTATTGCTACTGCATATATGGATTCAGTTCCTGTTGTTGCAATCACAGGTAACGTACCTACATCATTACTTGGTAAAGATTCTTTCCAAGAAGTTGATATTGCAGGTATTACAATGCCTATTACAAAGCATAATTATATTGTTAAAGATGTTAAAAATCTTGCTGATACAATTCGTGAAGCCTTCCAAATCGCAAGAAGCGGTAGACCTGGTCCAGTTTTAATTGATATTCCAAAGGATGTTACTGCAGCAGTTACAGAATATGAGCCAGTTAAAATTGATTTTACTAAGCCAGTAAAATCATTACCTGAAATTTCTGATGAAAAAATTAAAGAAGTGGCTGAACTAATTATGGCAGCTAAAAAGCCATTCATTTATGCTGGTGGTGGAATTATTAAGAGTGATTCATCTAAAGAATTAAATGAATTCGCAACAAAACTAGACATTCCAACTTCTACATCTTTAATGGGTATTGGTGCATTTGATCAAGCTAATAAATTATCAACAGGTTTAATTGGTATGCATGGTACAGTTGCATCTAATAAATGTGTTGTTGAATGTGATTTATTATTAGCACTTGGTGTTAGATTCTCAGATCGTGTATTATCAAATCATAAGCATTTTGCCGAAAATGCAAAGATTATTCATGTTGATGTTGATCAAGCCGAAATTGATAAGAACATTAAAGATGATATAAGCCTAGTTATGGATTTAAAAGATTTCTTCCATAGAGTATCTAAATATATTTCAGAAAAGAAAAATCCTATTTGGCTAGCATTAGTTGAATCATGGAAGAATATTTTCACAGAAAATCAAGTATCTTCAAGCTTAAAGCCAAGATATTTCATGGAAGCAATTAACGAAGTAACAAATGGTAATTGTTTCATTACGACTGAAGTAGGACAACATCAATTATGGGCTGCTCAATATTTCACATATAGAGAACCAAAGAGATTAATCACTTCAGGTGGTTTAGGTACAATGGGATTTGGTTTAGGTGCATCTATTGGTACACAAGTAGGTAATCCAAATGCTTATGTATTCAATATTGCAGGTGATGGTTCATTTAGAATGAATATGAATGAATTATTAACATGTGCTAAATATAATTTACCAGTATGCGTAGTTATCGCAAATAATGGTGTACTCGGTATGGTTAGACAATGGCAAACAGCATTCTATGATAAGCGCTATAGTCAAACTAACCTAGACACAGTTATTAATTATGAATATCTAGCAAAAGGTTTAGGTGTTGATTATTATTATGCTTCAACAAGAGCTGAATATAAAAAGGCTATTGAAGAAGTAGTAAAGAATAGAAGACCAGCTATTATTAATGCAATAGTTGATACAGATGAGAAAGTATTACCAATGGTTGCCCCAGGTAAACCTATTGATGATATTATGTTAAAGTAAAAAAATCAGGAAATGACAAAAATCATTTCCTTTTTTTTCTTTTATTTATACTTAGTAAAGTATATAATAAAATAGTAATAATGTTTTAGGGGTTGATACAATGAATCTAATCACATCAATATTAGCAATATCTATCGCAATGGTTTTATATATAGCTTTAATTGAAATATTCGCAGTTCTATTTAGAATTACTGGTCTAACAAAGGAAAAAGCGAAATTTCAAGTGATTTCAATGATTACATGTGCCGGATATACAACAAGTGAAGCTGAAATAATCACAACAAGTAGAATAAGAAGACGTTTAGCAATTGCTTGTATGATTTCAGGTAATTTATTTAATGTATTAATTATTTCCTTAATTATTAACTTAATTTCATCTATTTCAAGCGAAGGATTTAGAGAAGAACAATTAATGTGGATATTTATAATTCTAGGTTCTGTATTAATTATAATTTTATTCTCTAAAATTCCATTTATAGCTAGATTCTATGAAAAAGTAATAGAAAAAATTGGTAGAAAAATGTTTAATAAGCGTGATAACGCCAATATATTAACAATGCTAGATTCATATGATAATGATGCGATTGTTGAAATATATATTAATAACATTCCAGATATTTTAGCTAATAAATCATTAATTGAATCTAATTTTAAGGCAACATATAACTTAAATATTTTAATGTTAAAAAGAGGTAATAGAACAATTGAAATAACTAAGGATACAGTTATTCAAAACAAGGATCAAATCATTATATTTGGAAAAAAACAAGTAATAAAGGATTTATTCACTTATAAAGTAGATGAGCAATATGAAGATGAAGTTATTAATTCATCTAAAGAAAATATTTTAAATTTAATTGATAATTATGGTAGTGATGCAATGGCAGAAGTTGAGATTCACAGATTACCTGAAATATTAAATAATAAAAAGCTTTCTGAATCTGTAATTAAAACTGAGTATAATTTAAATGTATTAATGATTAAAAGAGAAGGAACACCTGTTCCTGTAACAAGAAATAGTATTATTAAGGAAAATGATACAATAATTATATTTGGTAATTATGCAAGTATAAAAAAGATTTTCCTTGAAGAAAAACAACTTGAAACAACTGAATCTAATTAGGAGGGGCAATATGAATAATTTTTTAGATAATACAAAAATATCTTCATTTTTTACTGATTATTCTTTGAAGCGTCTTAATGATTATAAAAATAAATATTATTTAAAAGATTATATTGATAACCCTACTATAATTAATACAAATAAAATTCAAAATTTAATAGATTACATATCTGATAATAATGGAGGACTATTGATAATAGATGGTATTTATTATACAGGTGCCCTATATTTTAAAGATAATGTAAGCTTATATTTAGAAAAAAATTCTAAATTAATTGGCAGTGATAATATAAATGATTACCCACTAACTTATACAAGAATAGAAGGTGAAAGTGGGCTTTATTATCCTGCCCTTTTAAATTTTATAGGAGTATCAAATATTCAAATATTTGGTGAAGGTATAATAGATGGGAACGGCTTTAAATCTTGGAAAGCCTTTTGGTCTAGATATAGCTGGAATAAGGATTTAAAAAATAAAGATGAACAAAGACCAAGAATATTATTTATATCTAATTCTAATAATATAATAGTAGATGGATTAAAGATTAGAAATTCAGCCTTTTGGAGTATTCATGTTTATAAATCAGAATATATTAAATTAATGAATTTAAATATCTATTCTCCAGAATCTCCTGTTAAAGCACCATCAACAGATGGTATTGATATTGATTATTGTAATAATATATTAATTAAAAATAATTATTTCGATGTTAATGATGACGCAATAAGCTTAAAAGGTGGAAAAGGTCCATATGCTGATAATGATTTTCATAATGGCATAAATGAATATATTATTATTGAAGATAATGAATTTGCTTTTTGTCATTCTTGTTTAACCCTAGGTAGTGAATCAATCCATAATAAGGATGTTATATTTAGAAATTCTAAGACTACTAATTCTAATAATGTATTATGGTGTAAAATGAGACCTGATACACCACAAATATACGAAAATATATTATTAGATAATATTAGCGGCTATTCTAAAGCATTAATTTATATTTATCCATGGACTCAGTTTTTTGATTTAAAGGGTAGAATAGATAAACCAATAAATATAGTTAAAAACATTAAAATATCTAATGTTAATTTAAAATGTGATAATTATTTTAAAATAACAAAATCTGATCAATATATTTTAAAAGATTTTGAATTTAATAATCTAAATATAGATTGCTTAATATCAGGATTTGATAATGATATTGTTAAAAATATTAAATTAAATAATGTAAATATAATAGAAGAATATCCTAATTTAAAAGAAAAATTAGAATATGTTACTAATAAATTAAAAAATGAAAATATTTGTAATATAGCAAATATAAAGGATAAATTAATATCTATATCAAGTGAATATCCTGGTATTTGGTTAGAACATGTATATGATTCAATTATGTATGGTAATTTATTTGATGATTTTAGCATCGCTAAAAATACAATAAATGCCTTTATTGATTTACAATTACCAAATGGACAATTACCATGCTTTATCAAAAGTAGTGGAGAAATTGGTTATTCGCAAATTCAAGAATGTGTTTCATTTACAAGACTTGGATTCATTGTTTTTGAAAAAACAAATGATTACGAATTCTTAAAAAAATTATATAAAGCATCACAAGCTTGGGTTGATTTTTTATATACATATCGTATGAGTATGAACCTAGGATTAGTTGAAATGTTTGTTGGATATGATACAGGACATGATAATAGTGGAAGACTTGATGGTATGAAATATAAAGGCTATTATTCAAAAGATGGAAAAAGAATAAATGCCAATATAAAGCCGGATGATGACCCAATCATAACTGTAGATATGAATGCTAATTTATATATGACATTAAATACAATAAAAGAAATTGCCATTATATTAAATGATTCTAAAAATATTAATAAATATGATTCTTTAGCTAGAAATATAAAAAAGAAATTATTTGAAATTTGTTATGATAAAAATAAAAATTATTTTTTTGATGTAGATAAATCTGGTAAAAGAATATATTATTCATCAACAATATTCCATTTGTTTTTAGAAAGAGTATTAGATAAAGAAAAAGATAATGATTTAATTGAAAGCTTATATAATGACTATATTAAGAATCAAAATGAATTTTTTACTAATTATCCATTTCCATCAATGTCTATTAGTGATAAATCATTTAAGACTCATAAAATGCCAAATTCATGGGGTTATTATAGCCAAGCATTAATTATTCTTAGATGTTCATTATGGATGGATTATTATGGATATAATAAGGATTATGATTATATTTTATATAAATGGTTAGATATATTTGTTAAAGAATACGATACTAATCCATTTAGTCAAGAAATAGATCCAATAACTGGTGAATCAAGTGGTGTATCTAAATGGTATTCATCATCTATGATATTATTCTTATATATAATTAGAAGATTAAAACTAATTAATTCTAATGATATAATACCTAAATTTTAAATATAACAAAAAGTGTCAGCATTTATGCTGACATTTTTTATATAGAAAAATTTTTATTTTAATGATATAATAGAAAAAAAGATACTTCAGGGGACGATAGTATGTACGATTTTATAAAGTTCATAGATATATTAAATAATAAGCCGGATTCTTTTTATGACGCTCTTAATTTAATAAAAAATGATTTTCATATCGGAAAAGTAGTTATTAAATCAACTGATTCATTTGAATATTTAGAATATAATTTTGATAAAAACTATATTAATAGTCCAGTTATATCTTATTCTAATGGTGGTTATGATTATATTATTTATAAAAATAGTGATTCACATAAATATAATGAAGAAGAAATAAAGGATATAACCTTGCTTATAAGAGTAGTTGCATTACATCATAAGAATTATTTATTAAATAAAAAAGCAACAGAAGGAGAATTCGTTAGCTTTAATACTAAATTACCTAATACACATGGCTATATTAAAAAAATAGAAGAATTAGTAAAGTATGTAGATCCTACAAATTATAATTCATATTTCATTAATTTAAAGGGCTTTGGTTTAGTAAATAAACTATATAGTAATGAAATTGGTGATAAAGCAATAGTTTATTATGCCAATAAGCTAAAGGAATTTAAAGAAGATGATGAAGTTATAGGACACTTAGGTGGAGATAATTTTGTTGCGTTTATTAAGAAACATAGACATGATGATTTTGTAAAATTAGCATCTAACGTAAGCGTAAATTTACAAATTAATAATACTAAAGCGTCATTAACGTTAGTAGGTGTTATTGGATTTACTGAAATTGGAGATACTACACCTAATTTTAGAGAAATATTAACTAATTCATCTATTGCATGCCAATATGCTCGTGCGACTAAAAAGCTTATTGTTAAGCTTACACAAGAATTATATGAAATGGTTATTTCAATTAAAAATATTGAGAATACTTTTAAGGATGAATTACAACGTGGTAATTTCTTAGTTTATTATCAACCAAAATTTGATATTGAAACAGGAAAGGTAGTAGGTGTAGAAGCCTTATCCCGTTGGATAAATAATGGTAAAATAGTACCACCAGGATTATTTGTCCCTGTATTAGAGAAAAATGGAGAAATAATAGATCTTGATTTATTTGTTTTAGAGAAGTTATGTAGTGATATACATAATTATAGAAACCAAGGGCATAAAATAGTTCCTGCATCATGCAATTTAAGTAGAAGAGATTTTGAGCATAAGGATCTAGAACAAAAAGTTATTGAAATTATAAGAAAATATAATGTTAGAACAAATGATATTGTTATTGAAGTAACAGAAACAACTAACCTAGAAGAAAATGAAAGATTAGCTAAATTCATTAATACAATGTGGGAAAATGGTATTATGACATCTATTGATGACTTTGGTACAGGCTATTCATCACTTTCTGTATTAAGAGATTTTAAAGTAAATGAAATTAAAATTGATAGATCATTTATTAATAGAGAAGCATTAACAGAATCAGATGAAATAATAATTGGATCTATTATAGATATGGCCAAGAGATTAAATATTGGTGTAATTTGTGAGGGTGTTGAAAATAAAAAGCAAGCAGAATTTTTAGTTAAATTAGGCTGTTATAAAGCCCAAGGCTTCTATTATAGTAAGCCAGTACCAAAAGAAGAATTTGAAGTTATGCTTCAAAGAATTGGAACAGTTTATGATTAGGATTGATACTTTAGTATCAGTCCTTTTTACAGTATAATTGACTTTGTGGGAGAGTGATAAAATGAATAATAAAATAGGAATTATAGGGGCAGCTATTAATGTATTAACTGTGTTTTTATTTCCTTCCAATTGGAATATTATCTATTATTTATTTTGTTAAAAATAAGGAAGAATAATATGGCATCAACATTAGATTATTTAGAATATGTATTAGATTTATTAAATGATTTTAAAGATATTACATATAAGAAAATGATGGGAGAATTCTTATTATATAAGAATAGTATCATTTTTGGTGGTATATATGATAATAGATTTTTAATTAAGAAAAATCCAATATTAGATAAATATAATTTAAAAGAAGAAATACCATATCAGGGTGCTAAACCAATGCTTTTACTTGATATAGACGATAAAGAATTAATAAAAGAAATAATAGAAAAAATATAAATTGTTGAGTAGATAAATTAGATGAATCATTACTTTTTTGAATTGAGTAAACATTCATCTTTTTTTATTTGAAAAAATTTTTTCAAAAATATTGATACTAAGTATCAACAAAAAAAATTAAAAAAATTAATCGTTTAAGTGTTGACAGACTATATACCTCGTGATATGATGTATATCGTAAGGAGATGCATAAGATGGACGCACAACTTAAAAGAGGAGTGTTAGATATCTGCGTATTGACTGCCATCAAAAATGAAGATTCATATGGATATAAGATTATAAAAGATCTTAAACCGGTTGTATCCTTATCGGAATCGACATTATATACAATCTTAAAAAGACTAGAGGATGCAAAAATGCTAGTAGTTAGAAGTGAGGAGCATGATGGAAGGCTTCGTAGGTACTATCACATAACGGAAAGCGGATTAAAAAGAATCAAAGACTTTATGGATGAATGGAAAGATTTAATGGAGATTTATTCATTTATTGAGAGGGGAATATAAGATGAAAAAGAAAGAGTTTTTGGAAGAACTTCGAAAAAGACTCAAGGGTCTACCACAAGAAGATATTGATAGTAGAATTAATTTCTACAGCGAGATGATAGATGATAGAGTTGAAGAAGGTAAAACTGAGGAGGAGGCAGTTTTAGATGTTGGTGGTATTGATGGTGTTGTATCTGATATTGCAAAGGATACACCACTAGTAAGCTTAGTTAAAGAGAAAATTAAGCCAAAGAGAAGACTTAGAGGTTTTGAAATAGTTTTATTAATTTTAGGATTTCCACTATGGTTCCCACTATTAATGGTTGCGTTAATACTATTCTTAGTTGGATATTTCGTATTATGGATCTTAGAATTCGCATTATACGTGGTAGATACAGCAATGCTAATTGGTTCAGTTGGATGTGGAATTACATTCTTACTTAATCTAAAGGATGGTAACGTATTTATATCACATCTTGGATTTGGATGTTTAGCATTTGGTGCATTCTGGTTGTTATTAATAGCTTGTATTTATTCAACAAAGGGAGTTGTAAAAATTACAAAGCATAATGCAATCGCAATTAAATCTTGGTTTATTAGGGGAGGCAAGGATTAATTATGAAAAAGTTTGTTTTATTCGCTGTAATCATATCAGTTTTATTTCTAGTAGCTGGTGCTGGCTTAACAGCATACGCAATGCATAGAAAGGAATTTAATTCAACAATGGGAAAAGATGTAGTTAAGACTTATGAATTTGAAAATTTTGATGATATTAATATTAACGTTGAAATATCTGATATTACAATCACTTATGTTGAGGGAACAAAGTGTGTGGTAGAATGTCATGAAAAAGAAAAAGTAGCACATGTAGTAAATGTAGAAAATAATACATTAAAAGTAACTCAAAATGATACAAGAAAATGGTATCAAAAAATATTTAATTTTAACAATAAGATTTCAGCTGATATTAAATTACCTAAGAATAATTATAATAATGTAGTTATCAAATCTAGTACTGGTAATTTAACTATCAATAAAGGTATGACATATGAAGCATTAGAACTTAATTCAGAAACAGGTAATGTTTATCTACAATCAAATGTTAATTCAGTTACTAATGTAAAAACATCAACAGGAAATGTAAGAATTGAAGAAGCAGAAATAAAAGGCTTAGAATTAACAACATCAACAGGAAATGTAATACTTAAAAATTTAACACTAACAGATGATATTTCATATTTAGGATCTACCGGCTCAATTAGTTTAACAAACGTAAATATGAATAATGTAAAAATTGAAGTATCAACTGGTGATGTTTC
>AUXO010805797.1_pt1 | contig 10235 bp, 8 predicted proteins | sample 768731 | NCBI WGS metagenome assembly AUXO01 (sample SAMN02715735, study PRJNA202380) | gut metagenome | biome: sheep rumen | host: Ovis aries | place: New Zealand: Palmerston North | reverse complement strand
CGTTCCTGCAATGTCAGCGGGGCAGCCATTCATCAGCGTATTCAGAAACTTACGAGTATGGGCATACTAAAAGGCTCGTATTTCGTTATTGATCCTGAGAAGATAGGCTACGAGACATGTGCATACATTGGATTGAACCTGAAGAATCCAGAGAAGTTCGATGCTGTGGTGGAAGAGCTGAAGCGTATTCCTGAAGTGGTGGAGTGCCACTATACAACAGGCAACTTCGACATGTTCATTAAGATTTATGCCAGAAACAACCATCATTTGCTGAACATCATCCACGACAAACTGCAGCCGTTAGGACTGTCGAGCAGTGAGACGCTGATATCGTTTAATACTTCTATCGACCGACAACTTCCTGTTACAGAGTTGCTTGCAGAGGAAGAACTTTAATTCAAAGTCCATCGTATTATGATAACAATGATAGCAGCCGTGGCAAAGAATCGTGCCATCGGTTATCGGAACAAACTTATATATTGGTTGCCAAATGACTTGAAACGTTTTAAGCAACTGACGACGGGGCATACCATACTGATGGGACGTCGCACCTTTGAGAGTCTGCCCAAGGGTGCACTGCCCAATCGTCGTAACTGTGTGCTGACACGCAGTGTGAAGGAATTGCCGGGCTGCGAGTGCTTTGAGTCATGGTATGAGTTTCTCTGTACTTGCCAGCCTGACGAGGAAATCTTCATCATTGGTGGTGCCAGTCTTTACAAGGCACTTATCGACAAGGCCGACCGGCTATGCTTGACGGAGATTGATGACATTCCCCAGCAAGCCGATACCTTCTTCCCCGACTACAGCGACTGGCATCTGGTAAACAAAGAGGCACATCCGAAAGATGAACGTCATGCTTTCGAATATGCCTTTGTAGATTACGAACGAGGAGTCTCAGATTCCAGTAGGAAACTCTAAACTAAACAGATACCTCCGCCTTGATATGTGGCCACGGATTGTAATTCAGTAACTCGAAGTCTTCGTATTGGAAGTCGAAAATACTCTTTACGTCTGGGTTGATCTTCATCGTAGGTAGCGGCCGTGGCGTACGTGTCAGTTGCAGTTTTGCTTGTTCAATATGGTTCAGGTATAGATGCGTATCGCCTGTGGTATGGATGAAGTCGCCTGCTTCATAGCCAGTCACCTGTGCCATCATCTGCAACAGCAGTGCGTAAGAAGCTATGTTGAATGGAACGCCGAGGAACGTATCGGCTGAGCGTTGATAAAGCTGCAGAGACAGTCGTCCGTCAGCCACATAGAACTGGAAGATGGTATGACAAGGAGGGAGTGCCATTTGGTTCACTTCTGCCACGTTCCATGCTGAAACAATCATACGTCGTGAGTTTGGGTTATGCTTCAGCTGTTCAACCACTTGTTGTATCTGGTCTATAGTGCCACCATTGTAGTCAGGCCATGAGCGCCACTGATGTCCATATACGGGTCCCAGTTCACCGTTCTCGTCTGCCCACTCGTTCCAGATGCGCACCCCGTGTTCTTGCAGGTAATGTACATTGGTGTTACCTTGCAGGAACCAAAGAAGCTCGTAGATGATGCTCTTCAGATGAAGTTTCTTTGTCGTCAGCAGTGGGAAACCGTCCGCCAGGTTGTAGCGTGACTGCGTGCCAAAAATGCTGATGGTTCCCGTGCCGGTGCGGTCACCTTTCTGTGCACCTTCAGTCAGGATTCGGTTCAGAATGTCTAAGTATTGTTTCATTTCTTTCGTAATATAGGTTCGTATTCAGTGGGAGTGTGGGTTGTCTTGATGCGCCATTCCTTCGGATAGAGGTTGTTGGCACGGCTGCCAATGTTCTTCACCTGTCCTAAGGGGAAGCCCTGGAAAGTTACCGTTACCACTCCACGTGGGATGTCGTCAGACAGATGGAGCGCTTCACGACGGAGGTAACTGATGGCTTCTTGGTAGGTGAGTGGGGCAGTAGGAGTAATAGGACTACTATCGTTGCTATGATTGTTATAATTACTATGACTACTCTTGTTACTGTGACTACCGTCTCCCTTTCTGAGGATAGCCATAAAGAGTCCCTCGCCTCGGGTGATGCCGGGAATAAACCGATAGACTGGAGCATTGAAGCCCTCCAGTAACGAACCAGTGATGTGCCATTCCGGTTTGGTAGTGACAGGTAGTACTTCAGCACCTAATTCCTCAGTCATCCAACGGATGTTTTCCTCGTTTTCCTTTATATTAAATGTACAGGTACTATATATAAGTATGCCACCATCGTTGAGACAATGCCACGCCTCCCTGACGATGTCACGTTGTAACTGCCAACATTTCTCTACCTGTTGCAGGCTCCATTCACCAATGGTGGCTGGGTCTTTGCGAAACATTCCCTCACCAGAACAAGGTACGTCACATAGTATAAGGTCGAAGTGTTGTTTCTTTTTGACGAAGTCACGAGGATACTGACAGGTGACGAGATGGTTGGGATAGCCCCATTTTGTAACGTTCTCTTCCAGTATGGAAGCCCGTTTAGCAATGGGCTCGTTGCTAATAAGTAGGCATTCGTCAGGCAACATACTGCGTAACAGTGTACTCTTTCCACCAGGAGCTGCACACATATCGAGGGCAGAGCTTAGCTTGGTGTTTTGCATGTTGTGTTCAGCATGTGCTATTACCCACCATAGAAACATGGATGCCGCCTCTTGCACATAGTAGCAACCGGCATGTAGCAACGGATCCATGGTAAAGTTTGGTCGGTGTGACAGGTAGTAGCCATCATTGCACCAGGGTACAGGCTCTCCATGCTCCACGCTCCATGCTCCATGTTCTACTTTCCTTGGGTTCAGACGAATGCTGACAGGAGGCTCCTCCTCGAATGCTTTTAAGTAACATCCGAAGCGTTCGTCACCCATGATGCGACGCGTTTCTCTGACGAAATCCTCAGGTAATTGCATAATTTGCTTGCAAAAGTAAAAAATATTTTGCACTTTTGCAACTAAATCGACAATAGATACGTCAAACAGATAAAAGAAATTTAAACTACGAACGAATAATATGAAACAGTATCTCTTAACAATCATCATGCTGCTCACCCTTGCTACAACAACGCAAGTAGCAGCTCAGAAACATCGTCACAGCAATGTGGCAACAGCTGCCGTAACGGTTCCAAGTGCCGACAGCACTGGTATTGAAGCCTTTTCCGACACTACTGGTGTGGTAGCTGATGACTCTACTTATAGTTACAACAGCTATGGGCGGTCTGGCAGTTATTCTGTAAATGTTACTACACCAGTGGACCATATCCTCAATAGCGTGTCATGGAACGATGTGGCTGGTGGCTTTATGGTTGTCTGTGTGGTGGCTATTGTCTTCCTGCTCTCGCCGTTACTGATTATTGCACTGATATTCTACTTCATCAACAAGAACCGCAAAGAAAAGCTGAGACTGGCACAAATGGCCGTTCAAAACGGACAGCCTATACCCGAGCAGTTGATCAAACGCCAGATGGATTCCTATGACATCAATCTGCGCAGTGGCATCAAACAGCTCTTCCTCGGGCTTGGTCTCATGATACTGCTGTACATAATTATCGGTAAACTGGGTCTTGGCATCGGAGCACTGGTGTTCTTTATTGGTGTAGGCAAGGTGGTTATTGCCATTATAGATAAGAACTCAAAAGCATGAATTTAACTGATCTCTCTCTCGTTACGCAGGTGGCAGTACTGGGCAACCGTAAGGCTTTCGATAAGCTGGTTGTCAAGTACCAGTCGCCTGTGAGGCGTTTCTTTCTGCACATGACGATGGGAGATGGTCAGTTAAGTGATGATTTGGCACAGGACACGTTCATCAAGGCTTATGTGAATATACGTCAGTTTCGTGGCACGGCATCATTCTCCACGTGGCTTATGCGCATTGCCTATAATGTGTTCTATGACTATAAGAGAAAGAGTATTCAGCAACCCTCATCCCCGAACGACGGTCGCCTACCTGTAGCCTCTCCAAAGGAGGGCGCTTTTGAGACCGATGCTCCTACTGGTTTACGTCTGGATATTCATACGGCACTTTCCATTCTCAAATATGAGGAACGTACCTGCGTGACCTTACAGTTGATTGATGGTCGTCCTATAGACGAGATAGCTGTCATCATGGATATGCCAGTGAATACGGTAAAGTCGCACTTGAAACGAGGAAAGGAGAAATTGACTAACTACTTAAAACAAAATGGCTATGAACGAAAATGACAATAAACTATTAGAACAGTTTTTCCTGGAGGCATCGCAACAGGAGATAGCAGACAATGGGTTTTCAGAGCGCGTCATGGAGCAATTACCACAGCGACAGCGTTCGTCCAGAATATTCAATGTGCTCTCTCATTTGTGGACTGTCTTCTGTGTGGTGTTTGCAGTCGTGGTGTTTGTATTGTCTCAAGGCTGGAACACTCTGGTGTCGTATATCATGGTAGCACTGTCGCATGTGGAAGTGTTCATACACATGCTTCCCGTCTATTCAGCCCCCTCAGCCATTGATGTGACGGCCCTTGCACAAAGCCATCTTTTCGAGGTGTTCCTCGCTCTCTTTGTGTTGATGGTGCTTTCGGTTATTGGCCTGACGCGCTGGGCGAGTCAGCAGGTGTAGTAACCATGCCATAAGTGGTACGCAACACACGGAACTCAGTACGACGGTTCAGTTGGTTGCAAATGTCTTGTTCCTCGGGTTTAAGTTGCTCGATGAACTCCTGGGTCAGCACGTCGCCCTCGTTCAGGTATTCATAGCGCTCAGCCAGTTTCTTGCGTATGGTCTTTGGTGTCTCCTTTCCATAGCCCACAGGAGTCAGTCGGTCGGCAGGAATGCCATGAGCAATCAGGTAGTTGACCACCGACTCTGCACGTCGTTGCGACAGACGTTTGTTGTATTCTGACGATCCTTTATAGTCGCAGTGTGCACTTAGTTCTATTGTCACGTTAGGATTCTCGTTCAGCAACAGCACCAGTGAGTCGAGTGCCTGTTCCGACTCAGGTCGTAAGGTGGCACGGTCGTAGTCATAGAAGATATTGTCAATCAATACTGGTGCCGTGATGCTTGCCAAGGGGAACTGTAATACGTGCTCTTCCGACTCCTCAAGCTCTACCACACTGAGCTGTTCGGCATGGTTCAGGTAACCATTGCATGTTGCCAGCAACACATAATCGACGCCAGGCTTGACCTGTTGGGTAAACGACCCGTCAGCACGAACACTCAGCTTCAGGTTCGTACCGTCATTACCCACCATGAATACCTGTGCCGCTGTCAGTTCATAGCCGTCTTTCTCATAAACCCATCCTTTGACAGTCTGCATGATTTCAGGGTTCTCGAATCGGTAGATATGGTCCCAGCCGCGTGCGTCGCCACGGTTACTGGAGAAATAACCACGGTTGAACACCCCTTCGAATGTCATGCCAAAGTCGTCGCCGTTGGAGTTCAGCGGATAGCCAGGATGTTCGAGCACCCATTCGCGCAGAGTGTCAGGATGTGCTATATAGATGTCGAGTCCCCCCATGCCCTCACGACCGTCAGTCGAGAAGTAAAGGTCACCATTGGGACGGAACGTTGGAAATTCTTCGTTGCCAGGCGTGTTGATGGCTGCACCAAGGTTCTCTACACCACCCATTCCACGTGTGGTGATGCGTGCTCGCCACAAGTCAAGACCGCCCAAACCACCTGGCATGTCGCTGACAAAGTAGAGCCATTCACCGTCAGGACTGACTGCCGGATGGGCAAAAAGTGACAGTGTGTCACGTGTCAGTTCCAGTTTCTGCGGCTTTCCCCATGCGGCATCCGAGCGTGCTGCAGTAGCGATGGTCGCATATCGTGGGTATTGTGGGTCGGTAACACATTGTGTCAGGTACATGGTCTTTCCGTCAGGCGACAGCGCGCATGCGCCCTCGTCGTCAGGTGAATTAAGATCCGAGTCAATGGTGATAGGACGTTGCCACTGGCCTTGTTCGTTTTTGGTGGCCATGAAGATGTCGGCATTCTTCGTTCCTGTGATGCCACTTAATTCATCACCTTGTGCTTCGTTACGTGTTGATGTGAAATAGAGTATCTCATTCTCCGTACCAGCCAGTACGGGTGAGTAGTCAGCACGTCGAGAGTTGAAAATGTCCATGCGCTTCACTGTATAGCGCGAACCATCCGTCTTCCACACTGGGGCTTGGTTGGCCGACCGTAAGCCCACACGTGCCTGCTGGCCTATTTCGTTAGTCATGGCAGAGTCGATGGCAGTCTGGAACATCTTAGAGGCATCCTTATACTGACCGTTTTTCAACAGTTGTTGGGCCAGGAGGAAATACGTCAGCGAGTCTTGCTGCTTGTAACGAATAACATTGTTGTAGGCAGCAATGGCGCGGCCGGTGTAGTTGATGCGACGATAACAGTCGGCCATGCGAGCTGCCCGTTGTCCACGTAAGGCACGGTCTTTCCTTGGTGTTTGCTGGTATGCTTTCTTATATTGTGCTGCAGCGTCGAAGTATTCGCCTAAGGCATAGAACTTGTCGGCTTTCTTCATAGCTTGATCTGCTCCTCCACAACTGGTAAGGAGTAATATGCTGATGACGAAAACCGATATGTATTGCCTTGTGCTCATACCTTATTATAACGATAGGGCAGACATTTTATTGCCTGCCCTCCTGTTTTTACTTCTTTGCCTTTTTGGCTTTTTCCTCTATAACAGTGACACGACGGTTAGTAGGGTCGCTCATGACGTCGTTCACAATGTTGGTTACTTGTTGCTTCAGTTCGTCAATGAACAGCCGTGCGTCGTACTTGCGATGCTCAATATCGCGCAGCTTTTTCTCCCAGATGCCAGTCAGTTCACAACTCTTCAACAGATCTTCGCGAATGAGGTCAATCAGTTCAATGCCCGTGTCGGTGGCTACCAGACGTTTGCGCTCGCGACGTATGTAGTGACGTTTGAAGAGTGTCTCTATGATGCCAGCCCTGCTGGAAGGTCGTCCAATGCCGTTCTCTTTCATAGCTGCACGCAACTCTTCGTCTTCCACGAATTTGCCAGCTGTCTCCATAGCACGCAGCAATGTGGCTTCGGTGTAGTAGGGTGGAGGGGTGGTCATCTTCTCTGTCAGTGTAGGCTGATGAGGTCCACTCTCACCCTTAGTGAAGGTGGGGAGAGTCTTCTCTTCTTTATCTGTGCCTTCTGTGCCATCTGATGCTTCTGATGTCTCTGAGCCTTCTTGGTTTTTCCCCCTGACGATGCGCCATCCTGGATCCAATATCTCCTTGCCCGTCACCTTGAACTCTATGGCATCGGGGGAGTCGATGCCCACAGTGCCAAGTACGGTGGTTGTGGAGAACTTGCAGTCGGGTAGGAAAGCCCCAATGAACCGACGTGCCACCAGATCGAACACCTTACGTTCGGCATCGCTCAGGTTCTGTGGAATGACACCTGTGGGAATGATGGCATGGTGGTCGGTTACTTTCGACGTGTCGAACACACGTTTGGTCTTTTTCAGTGGCTTACCACCAATAGGACGTATCAGGTCTGCATAAGGTGCCACACCGCTGAACTTCGTCTGAAACAGGCCATTCATGATTTGCGGGCACTTAGGATAAATGTCGTCACTCAAGTATTGGGTGTCCACACGAGGATAGGTTGTAAACTTGTGTTCGTAGAGTGACTGTATGAGGTTGAGCGTCATTTCTGCAGAGAAACCGAACTTACGGTTACAGTCAACCTGCAGACTGGTCAGGTCGTAGAGTTGTGGTGGCTGTTCCTTGCCCTCCTTTTTCTCTACCTTGGTCACGGTGAATGGCTTGCCTTCAATGGTCTTAAAGGCTTCCTCACCCTCTTCCTTCTTCGTAAACTTACCCTTAGTGGCAGTAAACGTGGTGTCACGATAGACGGTAGCCAGCACCCAGTAGGGCTCAGGCTTGAAGTTGTCTATTTCCTTCTGACGGTTGACAATGAGTGCCAGCGTAGGGGTTTGCACACGACCAATGGAGAGTACCTGATTCTTCTGACCATATTTCAGCGTGTAGAGACGGGTGGCATTCATTCCCAGTAGCCAGTCGCCAATAGCGCGCGACAGTCCCGCCATGTACAGGGGTTGGTAGTCGTCCTGTTCTTTCAGCTGTGCAAAACCTTCACGGATGGCCTCGTCGGTCATCGACGATATCCACAGGCGTCGGACCGGACACTTGGCACCAGCCTTCTGCATGACCCATCGCTGTATGAGCTCGCCCTCCTGTCCGGCATCGCCACAGTTGATGATACCGTCAGCCTTTTGCATTAATTTCTCAATAATGCCAAACTGCTTCTGGTAGTTGGGTATGTTGATGAGTTTTATGCCAAAACGTTGGGGTATCATGGGTAGTTGGGTCAGTGCCCATGTATGCCACATGGGAGTATAATCGTCGGGTTCCTTCAGTGTACACAGGTGTCCAAAGGTCCATGTCACCTGGTAACCGTTACCTTCCATGTAACCTTCGTGTGAGGCTGTGGCACCAATGATGCGAGCAATGTCTCGTGCCACGCTGGGTTTTTCTGCTATACATACTATCATACGACCTGCAAAGGTACAAAAACTTCTTGTCTTTCGGAAAAATGAAAAGGAAAAAATCTTCAAACCTAATTAAAGTGTGTGCTTATTCTGATGATAATCCTAAAAGTTTAGGGGGAACGATATCTTCAGATTAAGGTTACGTCCCATGTTAGCATAGCCCAAACGACCGTCTTCACTGGTATATGCCAGATACTTCAGTCGTGACAAGTGGTTTTGATAGACGCGGTTAAATGCATTCTGTAAGGTGAGATAGATGCTCGCCACATGGTGCTTGCCAATGTGCAAATCAGTGCCAACGGCAAAATTCCACAGTGCATAGGCTGGAGTGCGCGTCTCTGTGTTGTCTGCCATGTAATAATGGTTTTGTTCCAAGTTACACTCCATTTGCACAGCAGCGTATGAGTTGCAGAAGTTCAGTGTGGAGTGGTGGGTGTTGTTTGTATGGTGGGTAAACTCATACTTCAACTCTGACGTCCAGCGTGGTGCAGGGGTCATTGGCAAGTAACGTGTCTCTTCTGGTTGGTCTGATTGTTGTGCATCGACATAGGAAAAGGTGTTTTCGAAGTGTAACTGATGGATGGGATGAACATCGACCATGGCTTCGAAGCCCAGCAGACGGGCATCCCCCTGCATGTAACGATAGAGACGGTAATCTACTTCCGTCATTTCTTCATACTCTGCTTTTAGGTCACGAACGGCATAAATGTAGTTGCTGATGCGGTTGGCAAAGAGCGTTAACTGTGCAGAGACATATTCTGACGAGAAGTCAAGGCCGAGGTCTGCTTGCAGACTGTGCTCAGCTTTCAACTCATGGTTGCCCCACTCGTAACGCTCTGTACCATGGTGCACACCGTTTGAACCCAGTTCGCTCAGGTTGGGAGCACGGAATCCACGTGCAATGTTCAAACGCACGTTCAGTTGTGGAGTAGCCTGCCAGACGGCACCAATGCTGCCGCTCAGTCCATTGAAGTTACGGCTGAAATTGCTGAATCGCTCATCACCGATAAAGAAGTCATGGTGTGCATGTCCATGTTCATGCTCATGTGCTTCGTGTTCCTCCTCTTCACCAGCCAAGGCATAACTATGCAGCATGCGACGGTCGAAGCGCAAGCCTCCTTCTATGTGGACAGGACCAAGGTCGTGGGCAGCAGTGATGAACGCTCCCACGTCCCAAAGGCGATAGGCAGGAATCAGCACTTCCTCGCCCAGGTTCTGAGAGCGTTGCCACATGCCTCCTATGCCTGCTGCCAATTTCCAACCATTCAGGTTGTCCACCAGATAGCGGACGTCATAGGTCAGTGTGTGCAAACGGAAGTAGAGGCTGTAGTCGTCAGGCGACTCTTCATATTCCTTACGCTGGTTCTGCTGGTAGCCTATGGTGGCCTTCAGTCGGTTCTCTCCCATCCAGAACGAGTTGTCCCAAATGGCTTTATAATGATGTACGTGCTGGAAAGGAATCCCAATCCCATAGCTATAGTCACGCTTACCGTCTTGTAAAGGGTCAAGTGCGCCTTCTTCGGTAATGCCAGGCTGCAGGTGAAAAAAAACCAGCGTCAAGTGGCTGTATCCCCAGTTCTTATTTAGTCCGAGCATGGTATTAAGAGCCTGCTCACGAAACTGAGTGCCAGGAACATAGCTGTCGCTATGGTTTTTATATTCGTGAGCCAGCTTCTGACTCCAACGGGCATTCCATACGAATCCATTGTGGTTGCCACCCAGAT
>AUXO018245894.1_pt1 | contig 10236 bp, 8 predicted proteins | sample 768731 | NCBI WGS metagenome assembly AUXO01 (sample SAMN02715735, study PRJNA202380) | gut metagenome | biome: sheep rumen | host: Ovis aries | place: New Zealand: Palmerston North | reverse complement strand
ATCATCGTTGAGAAGCTCAACGTTGACGAAGCTGAAGTAAAGCCAGAAGCAAGTTTCACTAACGACCTCGGTGCTGACTCTCTCGACACTGTAGAGCTCATCATGGAATTCGAGAAGGCTTTCGGTATCAATATTCCTGACGATCAGGCTGAAAAGATCGGTACTGTTGGCGACGCTATCGCTTATATCGAAGCTAACGCAAAATAAATTAGAACAGTTGAAGAATTGAAAAATTGAAGTTCAAGTCATGCCTCGCATGGCTACTTCAATCTTTCAATTCTTCTTTTCTTATTATTACTAGTTATGGAATTAAAAAGAGTCGTAGTAACAGGCATCGGCGCACTCACTCCACTTGGCAACACAGCTGAGGAGTCTTGGGAGAACCTCAAGGCAGGCAAGAGCGGTGCAGGTCCTATTACTCACTTCGACGCTTCACAGTTCAAGACTCAGTTTGCATGCGAAGTAAAAGGTTTTGACTCAAACGCTTACATCGACCGCAAGGAAGCACGTAAGATGGACCTTTATACGCAGTATGCACTTGCTGCAGCCAAGATGGCCATTGAAGACTCTGGCATGGATCTTGAAGCTGTTGACAAGAACGAAATAGGAGTTGTGCTCGGTGTAGGTATTGGCGGCATCAAGACTTTCGAGGAAGAAGCTGGCAACTACGCCATCAACGGTCCACAACTCGGCCCCAAGTTCAATCCATTCTTCATTCCGAAGATGATTGCAGATATCGCTTCTGGTCATATCTCAATTCAGTATGGATTTCGTGGCCCTAACTACACCACAACATCAGCATGCGCCTCTTCATCAAGCGCATTGGCCGACGCGTTCAACCTCATCCGTCTGGGCAAGGCTAACGCAATCGTAGCTGGTGGCGCCGAGGCTGCTATCGCAGCATCAGGCGTGGGTGGCTTCAACGCCATGAAGGCACTTTCCACTCGCAACGACGAGCCAGAAAAGGCCAGCCGTCCATTTAGCGCAAGCCGCGACGGTTTCGTGATGGGCGAAGGTGCAGGCATCTTGATTCTTGAGGAACTTGAGCACGCAAAAGCACGTGGTGCCAAGATTTACGCTGAGATGGTAGGTGCAGGCATGTCTGCCGACGCATACCACATCACAGCTACCCACCCAGAAGGTCTTGGTGCAAAGCTCGTGATGGAGCGCGCACTCAAAGATGCCGGCTTGAAGCCCGAAGACATTGACTACATCAATGTGCACGGCACTTCCACTCACGTGGGCGACATCTCTGAGGCCAAAGCCATCAAGGAAGTCTTTGGCGATGCTGCATACAAGCTCAACATCAGCTCTACAAAGTCTATGACAGGTCACCTCCTCGGTGCTGCCGGAGCCGTTGAAGCGATGATTAGCGTCCTCTCAGTGAAGAACGACATTGTGCCTCCAACTATCAACCACGCAGAAGGCGATGAAGACCCTGAAATTGACTACAACCTCAACTTCACCTTCAACAAGGCTCAGCAGCGCACTGTACGTGCCGCCCTCAGCAACACCTTCGGCTTTGGTGGCCACAACGCTAGTGTAATCTTTAAGAAATACCAGTAATCCTGCGGGGTTTATCCCTCGGGAACATCACTAAAATACATGGTGATTTCAGATTTACTCGATACTATTAGGCTTCTTTTCGTCAGCGAAAAGAAGCCTTTTTTACGTCTCAAGTCCATCCTCGGCTTCTATCCGCACAACTTGGATTTATACCGCCTGGCACTCATGCACAAGTCGGTAGCTTACCACGAGTTCGATAAAGCTAAAAACGCAGCTGCCACAAAGCACAAGATGCGGATGGAAAAGCGGGAACAAGAGAACAAGAGACTGACCGAAGAACTGCGCTCCATCACATACATCAACAACGAGCGCCTGGAGTTCTTGGGAGATGCCATGCTGGGCGCCATCGTAGCCGACATTCTCTACAAGCACTATGGACGCAAGCAAGAAGGATTCCTGACCAACCTGAGAAGCAAAATCGTCTGCCGGAAATCACTCAACAAACTCGCGGTAGACCTGGGCCTTGACAAGCTCATCAAGCACACAGGAGCTGTCACAACTGGACACAACAGCTTCATGAGCGGCAACGCATTTGAGGCTTTCATCGGAGCCATCTATCTGGACAGAGGCTTCAGCTACTGTTACCGCTTCCTCGAGGAAGTGGTATTCAAGCGCTACATCAATATCGAAGAGGAAGCCAAGAAAGAGGAGAACTTCAAAAGCGTCCTGATTGAGTGGTGTCAGAAGCATCAATATAAAGTAGCCTTCAGCCAGAAGGAATCACGAGACGGCAAGAGCCACAACGCACCCATGTTCCACTCCTCAGTCCTCATCGAGGGCATCCCCTGCGGCACAGGTGACGGCTACAGCAAGAAAGAAAGCGACCAAAACGCAGCCAAGCAAGCGCTCCAGCGCATCAAGCGAGACAAGGACTTGCAGAATGGCCTTAAGAGCGTCCGAAAGAAACAGACCCCCGCTCAAGAGGAGGATAAACAACAAGACTAAGACGGAAAAAGGCGTTTTCCTTTTGTTTTGTACGCACTTATCCGTACCTTTGCACTACCAAAATGCATTGAAATGAACACTACCGGTCTCCTCAATAAAATATATTTCTCAAGAAGACAGAAGCAGCTGGAGAAATATGCCACTAAACCTAAGGAAATCCAGCAAAAGATTTTCCGCCACCTCATCCGCCAAGGCAGGAAGACAGCGTGGGGAAAAGAGCATAACTACGAACAGATTGACTCTTACGAAGAGTTCCGCAAGCAGGTGCCTGTGAACACCTATGAGGAACTGAAGAGTTACATCCACGAGATGCGTAAAGGCAAAGCGGATATCCTTTGGCCAGGCGTAGTGCGCTGGTACGCAAAATCATCAGGTACCACCAATGACAAGAGCAAGTTCATTCCTGTGAGCGGAGAGGGACTCAAGAACATCCACTACCGTGGAGGAACGGACTGCATCGTCAGCTATCTGCACATCAACCCCAAAAGCAAATTCTTCTCAGGCAAGAGCCTCATTTTGGGAGGAAGCCACGCGCCCAACCTCAATACGCCCAACAGTTTGGTAGGAGACCTTAGTGCCATCCTCATCGAGAATATCCCGACGGCTGCTAAGATGATCCGCGTGCCCAAGAAGCAAGTCGCCCTGCTGAGCGACTTCGAAGAGAAGCGTGACAAGATTGCTCATGCCGCTATGGACATGAACATCACCAACATCAGCGGTGTGCCTTCATGGATGCTCAGCGTGCTGAAGCGAGTGATGGAGCTGAAAGGAGTTGACCGTCTGGATGAAGTGTGGCCCAACTTGGAAGTCTTCTTCCACGGAGGTGTGGCTTTCACACCCTACAGAGACCAATACAAGAGCATCATCGGACTGCCCAACATGCATTACATGGAGACTTACAATGCCAGCGAAGGTTTCTTCGGTTTGCAGAACGACCTCTCCGACCCCAATATGCTCTTGATGATTGACTACGGAATCTTCTATGAGTTCTGTCCGCTGGACAACCTGGATGACAAAGGCTACCCCATCGATGAGCAAAAGATTGTACCGCTATGGGAAGTGCAGCCAGGCACCAACTACGCCATGATTATCAGCACCAGCTGCGGTTTGTGGCGCTACCTGATAGGCGACACGGTGAAGTTCTCACAGGCAAACCCATACAAGTTCTGCATCACAGGGCGCACAAAGCACTTCATCAACGCATTTGGCGAGGAACTCATCGTCGACAACGCCGAGAAGGGACTGTTGCAAGCATGTGTTGCCACAGGCGCGCAAGTGAAAGACTACACGGCAGCCCCCATCTTCATGGACAGCAACGCGAAATGCCGTCACCAATGGCTGATTGAGTTTGCCAAAGCGCCAAGTTCCATCGAAGAGTTTGCCACCATTTTGGACCGTTCGCTGCAAGCCATTAACTCCGACTACGAAGCTAAGCGTCACAAGGACATCACCCTTCAAAGACTGGAAATCATCGAGGCCAAGAACGGACTGTTTGACGAATGGCTCAAGAGCAAAGGCAAACTGGGCGGCCAGCACAAGATCCCACGCCTCAGCAATTCAAGGCAATACATCGAAGAGCTGATGGCCATGAACAATGAATAATTAACAACGAACAAACAGCAAATGACAATGAAGTTCTCCAAACATACTGCTCACGAGACGGCCAAGCCGCATGGCTTCATTGCTTATTGGCCCTTGTTCATTGTCAGCAGTCTCTTACTTCTTCTTTCATGTGCACGCATCGGAACCCCTGACGGCGGCCCTTACGACGAGACTCCCCCTAAAGTGGTTCGCACATCACCCAAGTACGGCTCAGCCCACGTCAAAGACGTGAAGAAGGTGACCATCGAGTTTGACGAGATTATCAAGGTGGACAACGCGATGGAGAAAGTTGTTATCTCACCACCACAAATCGAGCAACCCGAGATTGAGGCTATTGGCAAGAAGGTAACAATCACATTGCTTGACTCGCTCAAGCCTAACATGACATACACCATCGACTTTGCTGACGCCATTGTCGATAACAACGAGGGGAACCCCTACGGCGACTATGCTTTTACCTTCTCCACAGGAGAACAGGTCGATTCGTTCCAAGTATCTGGACATGTGCTCGAAGCCAGCAACCTCGAGCCCATCAAGGGCATGCTGGTAGGCCTCTACAAACTGGAGAGCAGCAACAATGAAGTAGATAGTCTTCCCGACTCTATTTTTCGCACTAAGCCTTTTGAGCGCATCTCCCGCACAGACAGCCGCGGACACTTTATCATCAAAGGATTGTCTGCCGGCGATTACCGCGTGTTTGCCCTCAACGACCAGAACCAGAACTACATCTACGACCAGCGGGCAGAGAAGGTGGCATTTTCCAAGCGAATCCTATCCACCTCCAGCAAGCCAGACTTGCGCCCAGACACCATTTGGCACGATAGTATCCACTATGACTCGATTGTCATGACACCTTATACGCACTACTATCCTGACGATATAGTGCTGATGGCATTTGAGCCAAGCGCTCAAGACCGTTACCTGCTGAAAAACGAACGCCCCACGCTGCAGCAGTTCACACTCTTTTTCACGGCACCGTCTGACACGCTTCCCAAACTGACAGGCTTAAACTTTGATGCCACAGATGCCTTTGTCATTGACGCGAGCCAGCACAAAGACACCATTGACTACTGGATACGCGATTCCCTCATTTACAACTTGGACACGCTGGAGATACAGCTTGACTATTTTGCCACAGACACCACAGGAAATCTTGCCATACGGACAGACACGCTCACCATGGTGCCTAAACTGACTAAAGCCAAACTGGCCAAGCAGCAGAAAGAGAAATGGGAGGAGTGGGCTGACGAATACCGTGAGAAGGTCAAGGAAGAGCAGCGTGCTGCCCGCAAGGCACAAAAAGGGGCAGGAGAAGCTGTAGAGAAGAAGAGCAAGAAAAAGAAGAAGGAAGAAGAGGAAGAGCTGGAAATTCCGCCAATGCCTGAAGAGTTCATGGAATTCAAGACCAGCAACATGCAGGGATTGGACCCAGACAAGAACATCGACCTCTTCTTCAACGAGCCCATTGCGTCGTTCGACCCGTCCAAGGTACATTTTTCCATCTTGGTTGACACCCTCTATGTGCCGACGAAGTGCTTGATACGGCAAGTGCCTAACAAGCCTCGTCACTATCGCCTTTACGCTGAATGGGAGACCGATTCCAGCTACCAGATAAAACTGGACACAGCAGCATTCGTCAACATCTACGGCATGCGTTCTGGGGAACAAATCCGAAACATTCGCATGAAAGCCCTCAATAGCTACTCTACCCTGTTTGTCACGCTACAAGGCTCATACCCTTCAGCCTACATTCAACTGATAGATGGCAGCGACAAGGTGGTAAAAACCTTGAAGGCAACAAATGGCAGAGCAGACTTCTACTTCATCACACCGGGCACTTACTACTTGCGCATGTTTGAGGACACCAACGGCAATGGCATGTGGGACACAGGAGACTACGACCAGCAACTGCAACCCGAGCAGGTGTACTATTACCCTGACCCACTGACCTTAAAGGCACAATGGGAAATCTCGCAGACATGGAACCCTGCCAGCACACCAATCCCTATGCAGAAACCTGGCAAAATCACCAAACAGAAGCCAGAAAAAGCGAAGAGCGTGCGCAATCGGAACGCAACACGCAAAAGCAATAAAAAATAAAAAGGACATATCAAACAGGAGAGGCGCGAATGACATTCGCGCCTCTCCTGTTTACTGCCTATTCTTGCTTCCGTATGTTGCGTGGATGATGCAACAAGATTTCCTCACGCAAATGCGAGGTATCAATATGCGTGTAGATTTGAGTGGTGGCTATCGATTCATGCCCCAGCATGGCTTGAATGGCACGAAGATTGGCCCCTCCCTCCAATAGCGAGGTGGCAAACGAGTGACGGAACGTATGGGGCGAGACCGTCTTCTTGATGCCCGCCTTCTCCACCAGGTCCTTTATAATCAGAAACACCATGACACGAGTCAGCGGCTTCTTTCTGCGGAAACTCAAAAACACATAGTCTTGGTACTCAGGCGGAATAGCCAACAGGTTTCTGTCCCGGAAGTATAGCTGCAACTCATGGACAGCTTTCTCGGATATAGGAACCAAACGTTGCTTGGAGCCCTTTCCTTCCACCTTGATGAACATCTCATCAAAAAACAAGCCACTGAGTTTCAAATCGACCAACTCGCTCACGCGCAATCCGCAACTGAACAGCGTCTCTATCATCGCCTTGTTGCGTTGCCCTTCTTGCTGACTCAAGTCTATCACAGATTCAATAGCATCAATCTCATCGACCGACAACACATCAGGCAGATGCTGAGGCCTTTTAGGGAACTCCAGCAACTCCGTCGGGTTCGTCTCCAACACATCGCCCAGCACCAGAAAGTGGTAGAAACTGCGTACACCAGACAAGATACGCGACAACGATGTGGAAGAGATGCCCACATCTACCATCATAGACGCGAAATGATGCAAATCCTCCAGCTCCACCTGCGTGAAATCTTTTCCTTCTCCCTCGATAAACGCAAGAAACTTGTCCAAGTCCCGCATGTACGCATCAATCGTGTTGGCAGAACTTGCTTTCTCCAACTTCAGATACTGATAATAACGCCGCACAAGGCGCTGCTGCTCTTGTTGTTCCATCGTCACAAAGGTAGGAAATAATGAGGAATGAGGCATGAAGAATAAGGAATTATATGTTTAATTTGGTGAAAAAACTATATGAATGCTAAAAATCCCAATCGCTAATTCCCAATTCCTAATTAAATCACTTACCTTTGCATATCAATCAATAACAAAACATGAAGAAGACCTTATTCACATGGCTGGCCATTCTGGCCTTCCTGCCACTGCGTGCACAGACGGAGCACAACTTCGCCGTCTCTAAATATCTTGACCTCTTCAATACCATCTACCGGCAGCTTGACATCTTCTACGTCGATTCGCTTGAAGCAGACAAACTGGTACGTGTAGGTATTGACGCCATCACGCGTGAACTTGACCTCTACACCCGTTTCTACCCCGAAGAGGATATCAGCGAGCTGAAGATGATGACAACAGGAAAATATGGCGGCATCGGTTCTATCATCCGCATGCGTAAAGACTCTACCGTCATCATCCACGAGCCCTATCCCGACATGCCTGCCGCAGAAGTAGGCTTGCAGGTGGGCGACGTGATGCTGAAGATTGACAATAAAGACCTCAAGGGACTTAGCACAGCGGAGGTAAGTGACCTGCTCCGCGGAGAGCCTGGCACCACCTTCATGCTGCGTATCCAGCGCCCTGGAGAGAAGAAGCCACGCGACTTCAAAATCACTCGACGCAGCATCAAGAAATCTGCTCTCCCTTATGTTGGAATGGTAGGCAACGACATCGGATACATCTTCCTTTCGGAGTTCACAGAGGGTTGCGCCAAAGACATGCGTAAAGCCATCATTTCTCTGAAGGAGAAGGGTGCCAAGTGCCTTGTGCTCGACCTGCGCGGCAATGGCGGAGGCCTGCTCAGCGAGGCTGTTGACATTGTCAACCTTTTCGTTCCCAAAGGGCTCAAGATTGTGGAGACCCGAGGCAAGCACCTCGCCGCCCACTTTGCTTACAATACAAACAGCGAACCACTTGACACCAACATTCCACTTGCAGTCCTTGTCAACGAAGAGACAGCCAGTGCTGCCGAAATCGTTTCAGGCTCTTTGCAAGACCTTGATCGTGCCGTAGTGGTAGGCTGTGACACCTATGGAAAGGGACTGGTGCAGAGCTCACGCGAACTCCCTTACAACAGCAGCCTCAAACTCACCACCGCCAAGTACTATCTCCCCTCTGGACGCTGCATCCAGAAGGTAGACTACAAGCGTCTGCGTGAAGCGGCAGAAATCTACCGTACCACCGGCAAACGCATAGACACCACTGCCGACAGTCTCAAGCAGCATTTCCGCACAGCAGGTGGACGTGATGTGACTGAAGGTAGCGGCATTCACCCTGATTTCGAGGTAAAGCACGACACCGTGTCCAACCTCATCTTCTATCTCTCCACAGATGACATCCTCATTGATTGGGGCACACGCTACTTTCAAAGTCATCCTTCCATCCCTGCCGTCAGTGAATTCGCCATCACCGACGAAGACTATGCCGACTTCAAAAAGATGGTTAAGGAGAGTGGCTTCGAGTATGACCGCCAAAGCGGCAAGCGCCTTGACGAGCTGAAGAAAGCCGCTCAATTCGAAGGATACTACGACGACGCCAAGGCAGAATTCGATGCCCTCGAAAAGAAACTCGCCCACAATCTTGACCGCGAGATGGAGCATCAGCAGAAAGACATTCGCCGCCTCATGGCCAACGAAGTCATCAAGCGCTACTACTACCAGGCTGGCATCGTGGAGGAAATGCTCAAGGATGACGATGACCTGAAGCGTGCCCTTGACGTGCTCAACAACGAAAGTGAATACAATAAAGCATTAGGGAAATGAGTTTACGCAATAACCGCGCAGCCAAACTGAACCGCTACATGATGTTTGGCATGTTCTTTCTCGGCATCATCGTGCTGGGATGTGTCTTCGCCTTCCTTTATCTTTCCTACAACAGGACTGACAACCCCTTCGTGCAGCAACCGCAGGAAGAAGGGGTAACCGACAGCATCGTCCTGCTCGTCAACGACACAACGCTTGTAGAGTAGCATGAGAAAGTCACTCATCGCAGGAGTCATCCTCTGCCTTCTGTTCTCTGTACAGTTGCACGCACAGTGCCCCACCGAGAACACAGCCTTCAAGGCAGGTGAACGCCTCACCTACGACCTCTATTTCAACTGGAAATTCATTTGGGTAAAATGCGGCGCAGCCCATTACAACATGCATTCAGCCAATTACAAAGGGCAGAATGCCTTGCGCAATGACCTGCTCTTCACCAGCAACAAGCGATGTGACGCAGTCTTCACCATGCGCGATACTCTCATCTCTTACATGACCCCGCAACTGGTGCCACTCTATTTTCGGAAAGGATCTCTCGAAGGCAAGCACTACACCGTTGATGAAGTATGGTACACCTACCCCAAAGGGAAGAGCCATGTGAAGCAGCACTATCTTAATCGCCACGGTGAATGGTCGGAGCACCACCACGAGAGCGACGATTGCAACTACGACATGCTCTCCATTCTCGCTCTCGCCCGCACTTTCTCGCCTAAAGACTACAAGCCAGGGCACCGCATTCACTTTCCCATGGCCACAGGCAAGAAGGTAGAAGAGCAGACGCTGGTCTATCGTGGCAAGAAAGACTGGAAAGCCAATGACGGGAAGACTTACCACTGCCTCATTTTCTCCCTGCTCGATTATGAGGAGAAATCCAAGGACAAGGAGCTTCTACGCTTCTATGTCACCGACGACACCCGCCACATGCCCGTCCGTATCGACTTCTACCTCAAGTTCGGCACAGCCAAGGCATATCTGGCAAAGAGCAACTAAGCACACGCAAAACAAAAGCATAAGAGTGTGTCAAACAAGGCACCTCTATAACCTCAAAAGCGAAGTGCCCCACACCGATGAACCGATGTGGGGCACTTCGTTGATTGAGGTGTTAGCCTCATTCGCTTTTCCACAGCCTCGTTTGCACTCCTTTCACAGCACGAAAGGCAGAAACATCCAACAAGGGGAAATAAAGAGAGCCACTCGGAATCATCCAAGTGGCTCTCTTCTTCTATCATT
>AUXO017298455.1_pt1 | contig 10237 bp, 10 predicted proteins | sample 768731 | NCBI WGS metagenome assembly AUXO01 (sample SAMN02715735, study PRJNA202380) | gut metagenome | biome: sheep rumen | host: Ovis aries | place: New Zealand: Palmerston North | reverse complement strand
ATTATGATTGTTATTTACCGTTATAATTCTTAATTGAAAATCAATGCCTTCACAGTATAAATCTTATTTATACAAGCTCAGGTGGCGAGTTCCTGTTATGTCTTCCGTTCTTCCAACAACCGGCCATCGGCGTGATGATGGAAAGGCAGATTACTAATTTACTATTCTTCGGGAAGGATGCTGACGACATCCTCAATCCCACAATCCAGGTAGTTGCAGATTTTGAGGAGCACATCCAGTCCTACTGGTTCATTCTTGCCCATTTTTGTGATAGTCCCCCTGGAAAAGCCGGCCTTTTCAGCCAGTTCTGTGCGGTTGATCTTTGCATCAACCAGCTTCTTCCAGAACGGATCGTAAGAAATAATCCTCATAATCTTAATCCCCGTTGACCATCATACGTGAGTCATGCACATTCTGTCAATCATTATGATCAAAATCATGTGCATGTGAGCAGAGCAGAAATTCCACCCTGCTCCTGACTTTCCCTTATTCTTTATCCAGACCTTTTTCAACCCAAATGGCCAAGAATCTCTATCTTACTTTATATTCTGTTAATATCCATGAACTATCACTTTCTTAGTGAAGTCCATTCATGTACGGAATTACCCAGAAAACAATAAGTACAATAGTGATAATTAACCCCATTGGAATTGAAAGTGCTACCAGTCTCTTTGTCTTTTTTATCTCTTTCGGATCTTTTTCACTCTCTGGCACAACAAATAATGCTTCACGCTGTTCTTTCTCTTCAGCAGTAACTTTGGTACACGCTGAACCAATAATCATTGCGATTATTCCAGCACCAAGTCCAATAAAGAAAGGGTCGAAATAAATAGGTAACGTTACTCCTGCAATAGAAACACCTATCTTCATAGCCGCGCTAACTACAAATCCTACTAACATTCCCCAAAAAGCACCTGCTTTTGTTACTCTTTTGCTCCAAACACTAGCAATTGCTACTGGAAGCCACGAACAAGCAACAATAGTCGCTCCAAGATACGTAATCCAGAAAATCTGCGGAGGTTGATAAATGCAAAGTACGCATATAATCACTCCAACGACAAGAACCGCAATTCGCCCATATAACACCTTCCTTTTTTCATTTTTAATATTCAGTACATCGTTCATAATATTCGAACTGATTAAGGAGAGAAATGTAGTAGCTGATGAAATACCCGATGCTAATACACCTGACAAAACAACTATTCCAAGAATTGCAGGCATAATGTTCATAGAGGCCCAGATTAGTGCCTGAGATGGCGCTTCCATACCCGGATTCAATTTCTGAGTAAACACGCCAGCCATGCACATTAAGAATTCGATTACAAATACTGCTACAGAAGCTAGAATGCTTGAACGAATAACAGCATGTTCATTCTTCGCCATCAGATAACGGCTAGATTGCCAAGGAGCAACCGCAAGTACTGCCATCCAAGCAATTCCATATCCACAAGCCCAAATCATATTCTCGTGCGTCGTCGGATAAAAGTATGATGGATTACCGCCTGCTGCTAAAATACCTGGAATTGCATTATATGTGGCCATTTCTGTTACCGTATTCATCCATCCTCCCGCTTTAGAAGCAACAAAGCCGGCGCCAACTATAGTTGCTACAGAGAAAACAGCGAACATAATTGTATCGGTAATCAGTACGCCTTTGGCACCAGAAAAAACAGTAATTAGAGTAAATGCAATAACTGCAAGAATAATGCATGTATTATAGGCTAATCCGGTTACTACAGACATCAACGTTGCGATACCTTGCACACAAGATAGACTATAAACCAACATAATAAATGAGCCCGTAATTGTAGCAAGGATTCTCATAGCCTTGGAATTGAATCTTTTTTCAAAAAACTGAGGAATCGTCAATGCTTGACTCCTTCTAAGATATCTTCCAAAGAAAACAGAACCAAAGATATAGCCAACAGATAGTACGCCCACAGCAACCATTATTGGGCCAAAGAATCCACTATATGCTTCGCCAACATCGCCCATGAACAGACCAACACCGATAAATGAAGCTACTAGGGATCCTGTAATTAAGTAAGCAGGTGCATTTCGCCCCGCTACATAGAAGTCATTCGCATTTTTAACACTTCTACTAATTAGTGCACCAATCACAATGTATAATATCATTGTGACAATCATACCAATAAGATAGATGTTCATTTTTATCTTCCTCCTAGTAATTATGAACAGCCGGGTAAAAAAATATTCTCTTTTTCCACGTGCAATACAGGATGGCCTCAATCCTCGTAATCTTTGAAAACACGTAACGTTGCTGCGATTCCCATTACGACGAACCAAAGGCCTAATCCAATTGCCACAACAAATTCCATTCTTTTGTCCTCCTTTCAAAAAGTAAGAGCCTATGTGGAATAGAAAGCCGTGATTCTTCTTTCTATTCCACATCAAGGCATTATATGATCATCTCCAAGGCTTTCGCCCTGAAGCTGTTCATCTTGTCATACCATGCCATCATATAATTCGATACGTTTTGGTTATTCTTTCCGGCATAGATTCCCCATACATACCAGTAGTAATATATTACTGCAGCACAAGCAATAAGGTGTCTTTTCTCTTCTGCCGTTGTTTCTCGTCCATAGTACTGCTCAAGCCAATAATCATACTCTTCATAAGGTGGATTATGAACAGCAAATAGTTTGCAAACATCAAACCCAATATCTGCATCACCGGAAAATTCCCAATCAATAACATGAAGATCAGTTCCCGCAACCAGCAGATTAGGTTCATAAAGATCATTATGGCAAAGCGATACCTGCCATTTATCTTTTTCTAAAAAATCAAAAATCGGAATCATGGCCTCTCGTTCAGCCAATGAGCGGCGATATGCAAGGGCGTCAACATGCTTCAATATATCGATTACCCTATCGGCCTCTCTTTGATACTCAAATCCAAATCCCACAGAAGTACGAGAATCATGAAGAATTTTCAACTTTCTTGCAAGTAAATCAATGTGTCTCTTATTTCCAAAATCAAATGATTCAGTAGTATCAACAAAATGCGATATTTTCCATCCTTCTTCTTCATCGATATATACTAAAGTCTCATCAATTTTCAATTTCTTAGCAGCGCGTAGTGCTGCTGCTTCTTTCTTCCTATCAATTACACCTGAAGCATTAATGCCTGGATGACGATATATGTAGTAATCCCCGTTAACCTTGAATTTAAATGATTGGTTATTAAGTCCTTTCTTGATGGTAGACATTTCTTCTATGTCTGTAATCTCACAACACAAGATCCGGCAGATATTATCAAATACTTTTACCTTGTTATGGTAGATATAATCCGGATCGAATGCCCGAAGTTCATCCATGCTATCAAATTCAAGGATGTCACGGTCCGTACATTGCTGGATCCACATAGGTATATCCTTGACATTTTCAGCCCACACATTCTCCCAATACATGCCCTCTACACCAGGACGTCCAAAATAAGATTCAAGAACAGGTCGAAACTTATCTGTAAACGCTTGATCGTAATATGCATGTCCATACATGATCCATTGATCATGCGAAGGTTTATTTGTATCTACAATCAATCCATCACGGTCAAAAGTGAAAGCACGCTCTACATAGCTTATTCCAGGCAAAAAAATAGAGCAATAGAATGCGCGATATTCGTACTGATGAAACATATTGTTAGGATAATAATTATCAGAACAAAGAATATAGGTATTACTCAAAAAATCTCTAGCTACATATACACTGCTATGGGTATTTTTTGTGGTAAACTCGTTATTGACAACCAGTTTTACATTGTACTTATCGCGGAGATAGAAGAATTTTTCCATCATATAGCCAACAACTACAACTATTTCCTGTATACCAGCTTCTTGAAGCTGTCGTATTTCTCGCTCTATCATAACTTCGCCTTTGACAGAAATAAGGCCCTTTGGGAGCTCATATGAAACTGGGATAAAGCGTGTGCTCATTCCTGCAGCCAGTATTACAGCATTCTTTACACGATATGGTTCCATCATTTCATAGCCTTTGGTGGTAACTCGATATGAATCATCTATTAACCTGGCTTGATGAAATGAAGTCAAAATAGGATTTACTGTACCTAGTGAGTGCTTAGTTTCTTCCGAAATCATTCTTTGTGTTAGACTACCATGGTTTTCACAGAGATACCTTAATACATCAAACTCATTTTTTGTCATAGTTTCAATTGTATGATAATTACGGAAGCAGAAATCATATTTTCCTTTCTATAATTTTAGGGCAGCAATTATGATACGTCAGATGCTATGGACTACTGATTTTTCCTGTGGTTCGATTACCTGATGGAATGTATAGCCGTCGTACCTTCCGAATCGATAATAGCTGGATGTTGCCATTGAACCGCGAGAGCTGTCCCAGAGCACTTGATGGCAATCAAGAATACGATGATTATCGTAAGCGGACGTCGCAGCGTCAAACAAAGAGGTAGGAGTGATTTCCATGATCTATGCCTCATTGATGTTGCCAAGTTCAATCATTTCGCTTACGTCGTCTCATCAGACGGTGATGTGCTCTTGGAATCATTCTACAATTCTCAAATTACCTTGAGAGCTTCCGTAGCCTTTCCCTTATGCTATATATACAACCGGGATCAGCCCCTCATGGGTTTTGAATCAACGGCTCACTACGGTAATGACTTTTTTATGTTTTGCGTCATAAAGGGGTACCAGTTTTTATCTGAATCCTATCCATACCTTGGCTACACCAAAGAAAAACGATCATTACTTATCTTTTGTAGTATGGCTATTTGCTTTTTTTGCAAAGAAAGTCTTATATGGAATCTCTGGCTCGAATTCTATAATACCGTCATGCCATTTCCCTCTTTCTTCCACGGGGGGGTATTCCATATAATTTCCATACAATTGTCGTAGATATTCCTCACAGTTTTTCCAGACTGGGATACTTACATTTTCGAATGGCACCATTTTTATTGATTCCATATCCTTGATTGGACACAATACTTTTTTTGCTATGCTATAGTCTCCTGCAAAGATAGCAGTACAATAGCCAGTTTTTCCTACATATTTAGTTAAAACCTTATGATTTAGGCTTACGAAAAAATCATAACTTACTATTCTGAACAATGTAGTTTTGAGAATTCTGTGTGCCATTCTCTTTAGTAAACTTCCATGTGCTACGTCTTTGTTGTATAATTCACATAGTTTTTTTGTCAAGTTGCATTGTTGTAGGAATAGAAATAACATTAAGGCATTTGTTGGGCATTCATCATAAACACAAAGATCTATATATATTCCATTGTTATATTCTATACTATCCATCCCATTAATTATCCCAGTAGTTTCACTATTTCTGAACCTCGCAAAGTCGATAAAGAACTTTTTATCTGATAATGCGTGTTGTAGGAAGTATGGATATTCAAATTCTTCCTGATGCTTAATCAACAAATCCAAATCTGGTCTCGTTATCCGAAGATCTAGATCGTCGTCCCAAGGAATAAACCCTTTATGTCTTATAGCGCCAAGTAGAGTCCCGGCATTTGCAAAAATTTTAATGTCATACTTATCACATACTCTCATTAATTCTCTTAATAAATCTAGCTCTACTGCCCATATTTTTTTTTGATTTTTCGATACAACGAACCCACATCTTTCTTCCTCATCAAAAAATGAAGGATCAAAAGCACTCTTCACTTTCAGCATTTATTTTCCCTCTATTATTTTGTCTTACAGACATAATTTCCTTAATTTGTGATACTAATCTCTTGCGCTTAACTAGTGACATTATAAGAATAAATATAATTAAGGCATATCTTGTATATGCATTTTGATATGATACTGTTATTATCACTCCAACGCAGATAAATGCCATTGATAACAATATGAATTTCCTGAAATTGTAAACCTTTGCATCATTATAATATTTCTTGCATATATATTTCATCAGACAATAGTGAATAATAGAGTACAAAATATAGCAAAACAAAGTCGTATATCCAGCAGCAATATAGCCAAAGGTCTTAATAAATATATAATTTAACAAAACATTTAATGCTGCTATTATAACGCTCGCTCCCATGATCAGTTTTGTTTTTGCCTGATAAAATGCAAACCTTGCAAACAAATCGTAACTGAGCATAAAAAATGTACTCATTGCTACAGGCGGTATAATCCATACTGCATCAGAATATGAATCTGGAGCAAAGATTGCTATCGCCTCAGGCGCGACCAACATAAGTATAATATTCAATATTGCAATTAATTCAAGTGCTATATATGATAGGTTTTCTATTTCTCCAAAGTCTTTATTCTTAATTCTTCTATACATCCAAGGTGATATAGTTTGAGAAATGGCTGTAGTAAACAAAGTCATAATCGAGGCTAAGGAGTATGCAAGCCCGTATATACCAGCAGCACTTGAATCAACCATATTTTTTATCATTATCCGATCTGCCGAGCTCAAAACAATTTGTGAAAGAAAATGAGGAACAAGTGGTATATTATATGCAAGCGCATACTTCCAATACTGTCGATGATAAAATATCTTCCCCTTCTTCATTTGAATAAAAAATAAGGGAGAATACACCAATATTTGGACTAAAGTAATACCCAAAATCCTAGCAGTCGCTTTATCATCGCCACTTACGACAAAAGCAATACTAACAACTGGTTTTAATAGAGATATAAGGATAGTTATAATAACCAGCCATTTATACTTGTAATCAACTCTTTGCTCATTGGCCCAAAAACCAAATACAGCCGAACTCCATATCAATGTAAACATTGCTATGAACTGTATGGATGATAACGAAAATATGCTATTCCACTCAGATGAGAATAACGCATATATTATTAGCCATCCAATTAAGAGAGTTGTCATTAGTCCCTGTATAGCCGCGGACCATCTATCTCGATCATTCTCATATTTGATCAGCCCTTGAAAATGCACCCCTCTCTCTAAATTCAAACTAATAATAATTGTTGTAATGCCCATCCAAGAATAAAAATAATTATAGTCACCGTATTCAGCTGTATTAAGCAGCCGAGTGAAAATAGGGGTTGTTAATAGTGAAATTCCCTGCTGCATGAACGAACATATTAGAAACCATATTGATGCCCTAACCTGCACTGGTAAGTTTTTATATTGGGTAATATATTTTTTCATACAAAAATATAACCTCTTTGATAAAACCATACATAACAACGTTATAATACTATCGTATGATTTTTCTTCTTATAAAACACTGGTCACTTAGGAGCCAGAATGCATAATCTTATTAATCTTGTCATCATCACCCCATACAGCCTTTGAATCATAAGGCCGATCTGGAAATTCACCATACTTGAGTTTTATCTTATAACCATTTTCTTTTATGAAGCGCTCAACCCTGTCAGCCAGTTTCTCTGGCCTTCCAGAACAGATATTAATCACACCAAGAACATCGCCCTGCCCTACCGTTTTCGCTACTTGCTCACAGAAATCTTCATAATCTATAAAATCGAACTGATTTAAGCCCAACGTAAAAGGAAACTCTTCTTTTCCCTCAGCTTCTGCAGCGGTAATCTTGCTGAATATCGAACTACCATACTTGCTGTTACCTACAATGTAATAACCTCGAAGCCATTGAAATTCTATATTCTTCTGCTTACACAACATAGCTGTCAGTTCTCTTAATGCATTTTTGCTAATACCATAAGGCGTGGTCGGATTACAGGGAGTATCCTCCTTTATGCTACCCTCAAAGAATCCAATTTCATGCATTGAGCCCATAACAACAATCTTCCTAATATCAGACTCAGCGAACGATTTGATAAGAGCATAGTGTTTCGGAAGATCATCAATATGTGCATCAGAATAGTGGATAAAACCATCCCGCCAGGCAAGATGAAGAAGGATATCAGGTTCACCAAAAAAATGATATGGATCTTTTGAAATCGAAAATAGATCACATGCTTTCTTTTCTGCTCTATCGTCCACATGATCTACCTTAAAATCCGTTGCAATCACTTCATTACCACAATCGAGTATATGCTTTACTATTCCCTGACCAAGATATCCATTTGCACCTGTAATTAATATTTTCATTCGTGTTTCATCCTTCCGGCCTCACGAGACACATATTGAACACATGTAATATATGAGCTCTTTATGCTTCTACAGGCTCCATCTTTCTGGCTTTATAGATGCTTACTGCTTTTTTCTTATAAAAGGCTCATATCTATCAGATTTCTAATTTTTTCCCCGGCAACATTCCAGTTTAAATCTTCTAAATAATATGTTCGAGCATTAGTTTTCAGCTTTTCTAATTCTGTTTTGTTAGCTGAAAGTTCTATAATTTTTCTTGCAAAATCATCTGGTGAGGATCCAACAGGAAGCCGATATCCGTTATAGTCGTTAATTATATGATCTGCAATTCCACCTGTATCAAAAGTAATCGATGGTACTCCAAATGCACAGGCTTCACAAAAACTAGCTGCAGCACAATCGGCTTTTAGTGGAGAAATGAAAAAATCAGCTTTTTGCCATAAGTTATTAAAAATCTTTCGTTGTTCTGGAATATCTCTATTCAAGAATCCGTATAGTATAATATTCTTGTCACTAATCTCATATGGTGGTTTACAGCCATACATATGCAAAATGTATTGATGTTTCTCGTCTAATCTAGTTAAAGATCTTAATGTCTCTACTGCTATGTTGCCGCCTTTCCTCTCCCAATCAACTCCACAGAATAAAAGATCTATTGTGTTTGTATTTTTTTCACTGCATTGTTCAGTACTTTGATCGTTTTCTATATTCGCTCCAGTGTGTATAACTTCAATCTTTTCAGAATTGATACCATAGTCCCGAATAGCTGCTTCCTTAGCCCACCTGCTTGTTAATATTGTATACTTACTTTTCCTCAATGCTGTCTCCTGAATTATGTTTGCTTCATCAATTGCTTTTTTATGAATATTAAACCAATAGTAGTCTATCATTACGGATACTAAACCATCGGAATAATATATTATAGGTATGTCGGTATTTATTTCGTACAGGCTAGATGAATCAATTGCAAAAATAGCATCGTAATTTGATTTGCTCAATTCTTCTGCTAGTATTTTAGAAGATTTTTTCGCTCTTTTTATACTATGCGAATACAAACCTTCTTTACCTGTCATTAATTTGTACGCCTTATTAGTTGCTCTATCTATTACCCCCCCCACAGGAGAAGCAATCACAAGATTGTGAACATCATAGTATTTTTTGAGTTCCTGATTTATACTATAGAGAACTCCCGACCACGACTTCCGGCTATTCGCATCATATGATGTAACATATAATATCTTCTTCATGAATTATCAGCTCCTTCTTATAAACTCCCGCTTGCTCCATTTTGTCAAGTGACTGTTCGTATTCGCTATTTGTCAGTTTCTTGATCGATTACCCATTTGCAAAACTCTGCAAGCCCATCATCAAGGCTAATATGGGGTTCAAATTCAAGAATAGCTTTTGCCTTGCTTATATCTGTCATATTATGAGCAAAATCTCCAATGCAGAAGTCACCGGTAAACTTCACTTTCGATATGCTTCCATAGTATTTCTTCAGAATTTCAGCTATCTCGATGACGCTGGAATTAATACCAGTGCCAATAGTCTTATTGTACTGATTAATCTGATACATCGACTGACCGGTTCAGGTATCTGCAGCCAAGTGTAAAAAATACTCATTGTCATCTAATGTTTCATGCGTGACCGATAAATCTTTTACTGACCCTTTTATGAATTTACATTTGCCTCTATAGTTTTATAGAGATATGAAGCTTTCCAGTTCTTACTAAGAATTTGCTCAGTCATGGAATCCAAAACTGAACTTTTTTCTTCTATCTAACATAGTTCGTATACTATTACGGTACATATGAACCCTGCCTCGCCAGTGATAATTATTTTATTCATCATTACACTTTAACCCACTCCTTCTGAATAAAATCATATTTCTTCACTACTTTAGCAGGACTGCCTACAGCGACACAGTAATCCGGAATATCCGAAGTCACAACAGAATTTGCACCTATAACACAGTGCTTGCCGATCGACGCGCCACAGACGCATACGTTCTCTCCAAGCCAGGAACCCTCACCAATGACGACAGGTGATAGTTCTATAACATCCTGCTTTATTATTGGAATATCTATTTCTTGATAACTGTGAGTACAGTCAGAAATAAATACTTTATCAGCAATCAAAACATTATCTTCAATTTTAACAGAATGCAAACC